>Ga0233425_10003724_pt1 | contig 27025 bp, 31 predicted proteins | sample Watercolumn_Towu_2_FD_181712 | JGI IMG/M metagenome (GOLD analysis project Ga0233425, IMG submission 181712) | Freshwater microbial communities from Lake Towuti, South Sulawesi, Indonesia - Watercolumn_Towuti2014_140_MG | ecosystem: Environmental > Aquatic > Freshwater > Lake | place...
GTGATCGCCGCGTCGCCGGGGTTCCGGGGGCTCGAAATCGCGGCGTCGATCGAGAATCCGGGACGCTACATGCTGCGCGTGGGCTGGAACACGGTCGAGGACCACATGGTCGGGTTCCGCCAGTCCGAGCGGTTCAAGGAATGGCGCGCGCACATCCAGGACTTCTTCGATGGGCCGCCGGCGGTCGAGCACTACCAGGCGCCGTTCGAGACGGTGGCGCGGAAATAGCGACATGGTCCCCGGCACGCTCTACGTCGCGCTGTGGCGCGGGGACGCGGCCGGCGGTGCGTTCCGCCGCTACCGCGTGCCGGCCTCGCCGCGCCAGACCGTGCTCGACATCGTCACCTGGGTGCAGCGCCATGAAGACTCGGGCTTGAGCTACCGCTTCGCCTGCCGGGTGGGGATGTGCGGCACCTGCGCCATGACGGTGAACGGCAGGCCGCGCTGGACCTGCCGCACGCTGGTCGGCGCGGCGGCGCGGGACGGAAAGCTGGAGGTGGCGCCGCTCGCCAACCTGCCGGTGGTGAAGGATCTGGCCTGCGACATGACCGAGTTCTTCGAGAAGTGGCGGCGGGCCGAAGGCCGGTTCCAGCCCCAGCCCGGCGCGGGGCCGGACTTCGCAGTCGTGCCGCCCGCGGGCGCGGCGCGGCAGGCGGCCGACGCGGGGATCGAATGCATCGGCTGCGCGGTGTGCTACGCGGTTTGCGACGTGGTGGCGTGGAACCCGGACTATCTCGGTCCGGCCGCGCTCAACCGCGCCTGGACGCTGGTCAACGACGTGCGCGACGGGACGCGCCAAAGCCGGTTGCGCGCGGTCGCGGGCGACGCCGGCTGCCATGCCTGCCACAGCCACCAGTCCTGCCGCCAGCATTGCCCGAAGCACTTGAACCCCACGGCCTCGATCGCGGGCCTCAAGCGCGCGGCGGCGGCCGCGGCGCTGAGGGGCGGGCTGTGAGCGCGCGCGCCGAAACCGGCCTGTGGCTGGCGCAGCGCCTGAGCGCGGCCGTCCTGGCGCTGTGCGTGCTGGTACACCTTGTTACGATCGTGCTTGCGGTGCAGGGCGGGTTGACCGCCGTGGAGATTCTCGGCCGCACGCACGGCAACGCGGCTTGGGCCGCGTTCTACGCGACGTTCGTCCTGGCCGCCGCGATCCACGCGCCCATCGGGCTCAGGGCCGTGGCGCGCGAGGTCCTGGGCTGGCGCGGGCCGGCGCTGGAAGCCGCGGCTGCGGCGCTGGGCGTCGCGCTCGCGGCCATGGGCTGGCGCGCGGTGGCGGGGTTGTTCGCATGAGGGCGGCAGGGGCTGCGTCGCGCTGGCCCGCCCGCGGCCATGCCGGGTTCTGGGCGTTCGCGGCGCACCGGATTTCCGGCGTGGCGCTGACCCTGTTCCTGCCCGCGCATTTCTGGGCGCTCGGCCAGGCGATCCAGGGCGAGGCCGCGCTCGACGGGTTCCTGCGCTGGGCCGAGCGGCCCTCGGTCAAGGCGGCCGAGGTTGCGCTGGTGGTCCTGCTCGCGACGCACCTCACGGGCGGCCTCCGGCTGCTCGCGATCGAGTTTCTGCCCTGGAGCGACCGCCAAAAGACCATCCTCGCGTTGGCCGCGGGGGCGACCCTGGCGGTCGCGCTGGCGTTCCTGTTGAGCCTGATTTGATCCCCGCCATCGACCTGATCGCCGCGGACGTCGTAGTGGCGGCGGCGGCGCTGTTCGGCGCGTTCGTCTCGGGCCTCACCGGATTCGCCTTCGGGCTGGTCGTATTGGGCGCCTGGCTTCAGGTCGTGCCGCCCCAGGTTGCAGGGCCGCTGGTGGTGATCTGCGGCATCTTCACGCAGAGCGTCTCGTTCGCGTCGGTGCGCCGGTTCGTCGATTGGCGCCGGCTGTGGCCGTTCCTGGCGTTCGGCCTGCTCGGCATTCCGCTGGGGGTGTGGCTCTTGCCGCGCATCGATCCGGCGTGGTTCAAGCGCGGCACCGGCGTGTTCCTGGTGCTGACCGCGTCCTACCAGCTGTTCGGGCGCGCCGGCATCGTCCACGCCGGCGGCCGGGCCGCGGACGGCGCGGTCGGGTTCGTCGGCGGGGTGATGTCGGGCATCGCCGGGCTTTCCGGCGCGGTGCCAACGCTGTGGACCATGATGCGCGGCTGGCGCAAGGACCACGCGCGCGCCGTGTACCAGCCCTTCAACATGGCGATCCTGAGCGTCACGCTGGTGAACCTCTACCTGTCGGGCAATCTGAGCGGCGAGCACCTGCGCTACACGTTGATCTCCATTCCCTCTCTGCTGATCGGCGCGGGCGCGGGGCTTGCCGCCTACCGCTGGATCGACGCCGAGCTGTTCCGGCGCGTCGTGCTGTGGCTGCTGCTTGCCTCGGGCGTCTTCCTGGTGGTCTAACTAGGGGCGGAACGGGCCGGACATGCCGCACAGCACCTACATGGCCGAGCGGATGGGCGCCGCGACGATCGAACCCAAAGGGCCGGTCGAGGCGGGCGCCTTCGCGTCGATCACGCTCACCTACACCGCCGGGTTCTTCGGCATCGACGACACCGGCAGCATCAAGATCGCGTTCCGGTTCGCCAGCGACATGGGCCGGCCGCAGTTCACCGATCCCCAGGCGCCGGGCTACACCACGGTCGAGGCCAGCAACGGCGCGGTGCTGGAGGTCTCGTACGACGGCAAGCGCAACATCCGGCCGTGGGACAAGAACGTCTACATCCGGGTGATGCGCGGCTTCATGCGCGAGGGCGACACGATCACCGTGCGCTTCGGCGACCGCAGCAAGGGCTCGCCCGGCATCCGCATGCAGACCATGGCCGAGCCGACCTTCGAGTTCCGCATGCTGGCCGACCCCTTCGCCACCTACAACTACTGCGAACTGCCGGCGCATCCCTTCGTGCCGGTCGTGCCCGGGCCGCCCGCGAAGTGGGTGGCGGTGCTGCCGACGCTGCGGCGCGTGGGCGAGCATTTCCGCCTCGGCATCAAGGCCGAGGACAAGTGGGGCAACCCGAGCGGCCAAGCGAACGCGCGGCTGCATTTCAGGCCCAGCCGCCCGGTCGGCAATCTCGCCAAGACGCTCGACTACAAACCCGGGCGGCTCTCGGCCGAGCTCGAAGATCTGCATGTCGACCATCCCGGCGACCTTACCGTCGACGTGCTCGACGACGCGGGCACGGTCTTATGCACGAGCAACCCCCTGCGGATCGTCGACAAGGCCGAGCTGCTGCCGTTCTGGTGCGACCTGCACGGCCAGTCCGAGGAGACCATCGGCACCAACTCGGCGGAGGAGTATTTCGCCTTCGCCCGCGACCGCGCCTTTCTCGACGCCATCAGCCACCAGGGCAACGACTTCCAGATCACCACGCCGTTCTGGAACAGGCTCAACGAGCTGTCGGCCGCGTACACGCGGGATCGCCGCTTCGTCGCCTTTCCCGGCTACGAATGGTCGGGCAACACCGGCCTCGGCGGCGACCGCAACGTGCTGTTCATGAAGGAAGGGCGGCAGATCCACCGCTCCTCGCACGCCCTGGTGGACGACGTGTCGGACGTCGCCACCGACGCCAACACCGCCGAGCAGCTGTTCCACGCGCTCAAGGACGAGGACTGCCTGGTGTTCGCCCATATCGGCGGGCGCTACGCCGACATCAAGATGGCGCACGACATCCGGTTGGAACGCTCGGTCGAGGTGCATTCGGACTGGGGCACGTTCGAATGGCTGCTGCACGACGCGCTGGAGCAGGGCTACCGCGTGGGCGTGCTGGCGAACAGCGACGGGCACAAGGGCCGGCCCGGCGCGTCCTATCCCGGCGCGTCGTTGTTCGGCGCCTACGGGGGCCTGAGCTGCGTGCTGGCGAAAGAGCTGACGCGCCAGGGCCTGATGGATGCGCTGCGCCGCCGGCACCACTACGCCACCACGGGCTGCCGCATGGTGCTGGACGTGCGCGCACGGTTCGACGGGCCGGCGGAGCGGTTCGAGGACGACCCGCAGCTCGGGCCCGCCCGCGCCTTCGCCGTGCGCGAGGCGATGATGGGCGACATCGTGCGCAGCGACGGCATGGTGACGCTCGCGGTCGAGGCGCTGGGCTCGGCGCCGATCGAGCGGCTGGAGGTCCGCAACGGCCGCAAGACGCTGGAGACGGTGCGGCCCTATGGCAAGGCGGACCTGGGCAGTCGCATCCGCGTGATCTGGGAAGGCAGCGAGTACCGCGGGCGCGGCCGGCAGACGATCTGGGACGGCGAGGCACGGCTCACGGGCAACGGCTTCGCCGCCGTCAAACCGGTCAATTTCTACAACCTCGACAAACGGGTCGTGCGCCACGACGCCGGGCGCGTGTCGTGGCAGGCGCTGACCACCGGCGGCTTCGGCGGGTTCGACGCGTGGCTCGACGATTCCCGCAGCGGCACGCTCACCATCGACGCCGCCCTGGTGAAGGCGGAGATCCCGGTCGCCTCGATCGGGCTCGAGGACACGATTCTGGAGACCGGCGGCGGCATCAGCCGGCGCATCCGCGTGTTCCGGCTGCCCGACGAAAACGCTCAGCGTCGCCTCAAACTCGAACGCCGCATCAAGCCGGCGCGCGGGCGCGACGACGCGCTCTATGTTTGCGTGACGCAGGAGGACGGGCACCTGATCTGGTCCAGTCCGATCTACGTCATCTAGCCGGCCATGCGCCTGACCGAGCTGGAACAGGAGATGCTCGACGGCCGGCACGGCACGCCGCGCAAGTGGGCGATACAGCAGCAGATGCGCGTGGGCCGGTTCTTCGACGCCGAGGACTTCGTCGAGGTGTCGCAGGTGCACCTGATGGCCGACGCCGAATCGTTGGGCGAGTCCGGGGTCGAGTTCCTGGAGCGCGTCGCCAAGACCCCACCCGAGCATCGCCGCGCGCGCGTGCCCACGGTCACCGACCCGCGCGGCATCGACTTCGAGGCCTACCGGCGCCTGGGGCAGACCGAGAAGATGGCGGAGCTGGAGCGGCGCGTCATCGCCGCGTTCCGCGCCATGGATTTCCTGCTCACCGACACCTGCATCAACTACCAGACCGTGATGCCGCCGGTCCTGGGCGAGCATCTGGCGTTCGGCGACACCGGCTCCACGATCTACGCCAACTCGGTGCTGGGCGCGCGCAGCAACTTCGAGGGCGGACCGTCGGCGCTCGCCGCGGCGCTCACCGGCCGGGTGCCGCGCTACGGCTACCATGTCCCGGCCAACCGCCGCGCAACCCGCGCCTTCATCGTCAAGGACCGCCCGCGCGACTTGAGCGCATGGGGCGCGCTGGGCGGCGTGATCGGCCGGCGCGTGCAGTCGTACTGGGAGGTGCCGGCGATCCTGGGGATCGAGGGTGCGCCCGCGTCGGACGAGCTCAAGCATTTCGGGGCGGCGCTGGCGAGCTTCGGCACGGTCGCCCTGTTCCACATGGTCGGCGTGACGCCCGAGGCGCCCGACCTGCCCGCGGTCATGGACCCCGGCGGGCCCGCGCCCGAAACGCTGGCCGGCCGCGACATCGACGCCTTCTATCGCGCCTACGGCGGCGCGGGGGACAAGCTGGACGTCGTGGTGTTCGCAGCACCGCAGTTGTCGTTGCTGGAATTGCAGACCCTGGCCGGCCTGCTCGACGGCCGCGCGGTGCATCCGCAAACCGCGATGCTGGTCGCGACCTCGCCCGAGGTGAAGGCCGCCGCCGACCGCCTTGGCCTCACCCAGCGCATCGAGCGCGCCGGCGCCATCGTGCTCAAGGGCGTGTGCTTCTACCAGATGCACGCGCGCGAGATCGGCGAGGCGATGGGCTGGAAACGGCTGATGAGCAATTCGGCCAAGCTGGTCAACATCATCGGCGGCTATGGCTATGCGCCGAGCCTCGGCACGATGGAACAGTGCGTGGCGGCGGCGGTGGCCGGCCGCGTCCCAAAGGACGTGGGATGACCGCGGATCGGGTCATTCGCGGCCATGCCGGCATCGGCCCCAGCGTCACCGGCGTGGCGCTGGTGGCCGACGACTATTTCAGCGCGCGCTACGACCTGGACCGCATCGCCGGCGTCTTCTCCCGGCCAGCGCACAAGCTCTACGGCCAGTCCTATGTCGGCCGGGTGCTGGTGCTGCGCGGCGCCAAGGGCGGCGTGGCGACCGCCTGGATGCTCCGCAACATGGCGGCCGCGGGCAGGGCGCCGCTCGCCCTCTTGCTCAACATCGCCAATCCGATCATGGCGCAGGGCGCGGCTTTCGCCGACCTGCCGTTCATGGACCGCTTCGAGGCCGATATCACCCGGGTGGTCGCGACCGGGGAAACCGTGACCGTCGATCCCGAAGCGGGGCAGGTGGCCGTCCACGCCCGGCGGTAATACGGGCTTGGCTTCCGCGGGAATACCCGTATGATTCGCGGGCGTTCGACGACCTTCGAGTACCGGGAGGAAACAATGACAAGAAACGGCATCGGCCGCCGGCACGTCCTGGGTGGCATGGCCGCGGGGACCGCGGCGCTCGCGCTGCCGCGCGGCGTGTTCGCGCAGGGCAAGCCCGAAGTGGGCGAGATCGTGATCGCGCCGCAGTTCGGCCTCGCCTACCTGCCGCTGCACGTCATCAAGGCGCAGAAGCTGCTCGAAAAGCACCTCGCCAGGAACGGGATGCCGAACACCAAGGTGAATTGGGGCGTCACCACGGGCGGCGCCGCCGCGAACGAGGCGTTGATCTCCGGCAACATGCACGTGGTGTCGGGCGGCGTCGGGCCGCTGCTGACGATCTGGGACAAGACCAAGGGCAACGCCGACGTGAAGGGGATCGGCTGCTTCGACGCCACGGCGCTCTACTGCAACACCATCAACCCGGCGGTGAAGACGCTCAAGGACTTCGCCGACAAGGACCGCATTGCCATGCCTGCGGTCAAGGTTTCGATCCAGGCCGTGACGCTGCAGATGGCGTGCGAGAAGGAGTTCGGCCCCGGCAACCACGGCAAGCTCGACCACATCACCGTGTCGATGTCGCACCCCGACGGCATGGCGGCGATGATGTCGGGCAGGTCCGAGATCACCGCGCATTTCTCGAGCCCGCCGTTCCAGTTCCAGCAGCTCGAGGACAAGCGCGTGCACCGGGTGCTGAGCTCGTTCGAGGTCCTGGGCGGGCCCGGCACGTTCAACAACGCCTGGACCACGACGAGGTTCCGCAACGACAACCCGAAGAGCTACCGATCGCTGTTCGACGCCCTGCTCGAAGCGCACGAGTTCATCCAGAAGAACCGGCAGGACGCGATCAAGATCTACATCGACGAGGAAAAGTCGAAGTCGCCGCTCGAGTTCATCGCCAAGATGATGGCGTCGCCCGATCTCAGGCACACGATCGTGCCGCTGAACACCATGAAATACGCGCAATTCATGCACAAGGTCGGCAGCCTCAAGAACCTGCCGGCGTCGTGGAAGGACTACTACTTCCCCGAGGTGCACGGCGTTCAAGGAAGCTGACGCCGCCGTGGCGGCGGCTGCCGGACGGCCGAGCGGCGGCGCCGGAGGCCCCGGCGGCGCCCTGCTTTCGGTCGACGGCGTCACGCTGCAATACAAGACGCGCGAGCACCTCGTCACCGCCACCTACCGGGTCGGATTCGCGGTGCACCGCGCCGACCGCTTCGTGCTGCTGGGGCCGTCGGGCTGCGGCAAGTCCACGCTGCTGAAGGCCGTCGGCGGGTTCATGAAGCCCGTGGAGGGAACCATCGCCCTCGGCGGGCGGGCGGTGGAGCGACCCGGCCCCGACCGCATGATGGTGTTCCAGGAGTTCGACCAGCTCCTGCCCTGGAAGACCGTGCGGCAGAACGTCCTGTTCCCGATGCTGGTGAGCGGGCGCTGCGGGCGTGCCGAGGCCGAGGACCGCGCGCAGCGCTACATCGACAAGGTCAACCTGGCCAAGTTCGCAGACGTGTTCCCGCACATGCTCTCGGGCGGCATGAAGCAGCGCGTGGCGATCGCCCGCGCCATGGCGATGGAACCGGACATCCTGCTCATGGACGAGCCGTTCGCCGCGCTCGACGCGCTGACGCGGCGCAAGATGCAGGACGAGCTGCTGCGGCTGTGGGACGACACGCGCTTCACCATGCTGTTCGTCACGCATTCGATCGAGGAGGCGATCATCGTGGGTTCGCGCATTCTGGTGATGACGCCGCATCCCGGCCAGGTGCGGGCCGAGCTCGACGCCGGCGGCCGCGGTCGCGCCGGGCCCGAGGGGGCTGAGTTCCAGGCCCTGCAGCGGCGCATCCACGCCATGCTGTTCGCCGAGCGCGTGGAGGCGGAGGAAAGGGTGCGCGCCGATGCGTGAAGCGAATCCCGTTCCGGCGCCGCGACCGGAATTCGAGCTGGCGCCGGCCGAGACCGGCGCGATCGGCGACGTGGCGCGGCCGCTGTCGGCGTGGGAACGCCTGGCGAACCAGCTCTGGCTGCGGCGCCTGGCGATCCTGCTCGCGCTGTGCCTGGCCTGGCAACTCTACGCGTCGTGGCTCAAGAATCCGCTGATGTTCCCGACCTTCCTGGACGTGGCGAACGCCTGGTTCGACGCCACGCTGCGCGGGCCGCTGATCGACCGCACGCTGACCTCGATCCGCACGCTGGTGATCGGCTATGCCTGCGGCATCGTTCTGGCGGCCGCGTTCACCACGCTCGCGGTATCGACGCAGGTCGGCACCGACCTGCTTTCCACCCTGACGGCGATGTTCAACCCGCTGCCGGCGATCGCGCTCCTGCCGCTCGCCCTCCTGTGGTTCGGCCTCGGCATCCCCAGCTTGGTGTTCGTGATCGTGCATTCCGTGCTGTGGGCAGTGGCGCTCAACACCCATACCGGGTTTATGGCGGTGAGCGAAACGCTGCGCATGGCCGGGCAGAACTACGGCCTGCGCGGCGTGCCCTATGTGATGAAGATTCTGATCCCCGCGGCGTTCCCGTCGATCCTGGCGGGCCTAAAGATCGGCTGGGCCTTCGCCTGGCGCACGCTGATCGCCGCCGAGCTCGTGTTCGGCGTGTCGTCGCGCTCGGGTGGATTGGGCTGGTTCATCTTCGAGAACCGCAACCAGCTCGAAACCGCCTACGTGTTCGCCGGGCTGTTCACCGTGATCATCATCGGTCTTCTGGTGGAAAGCGTGATTTTCCGCACGGTCGAGCTCAGGACCGTGCGGCGCTGGGGCATGCAGCGATGAGCACCCAAAAGCTCGTCATCGATCCGGCGGCGGTCGAGGAGGCCGCGAAGCTGCTCTACATCCGGGCGCTGAAGGTCTTGCCGGACGACATCAAGCAGGGGTTCCAGCGGCTCGACACCGGGGAGACCGACCGCACCGCCAAGGCGGTGCTCGCCACCATGATCCGCAACATCGCCGTTGCGGAGGAGACCGACAATCTGTTGTGCCAGGACACCGGCATCCCGATCTACAACGTTGTGATCGGCCGCGACGTGGAGGTGGACGGCGCGGCGCTCAAGGCCGCGATCCGCCGGGGCGTGGAGCGCGCCACCAGGGAATACCCGCTGCGCTCCTCCATCGTGCATCCGATCACGCGCAGGAACGATCAGACCTCGTGCGGCCCGCTGGTGCCGGTGATCAACATCGACTTCACCAAGCGCGCGCGCGAGCTGCGCCTGGAAATGGTGCCGAAGGGCTCGGGCTCCGAGAACGGCTCGTTCCTCCGCATGGCGATCCCCGCGGAGGGCGTGGACGCGATCAAGACCTTCGTGGTCGACCGCGTGATCGAGGCGGGCGGCAAGGTGTGCCCGCCCACCATCGTCGGCGTCGGCGTCGGCGGCACGTCGGATTTGTGCATGCATCTGGCCAAGGCTGCCGCGACGCGGCCGCTCGGCTCGGTCTGCGCCGATCCCGAGGGCGCGAAGCTGGAGAAAGAGTTGAGCAAGGCCGTGAACGCGCTCGGCATCGGGCCGCAGGGGCTGGGCGGCGACTCGACGTCGTTCGCCGTGCACGTCGAGCTTGCCGCCACGCACATCACCATGAATCCGGTGGCGGTGAACATCCAGTGCCACTCCGCCCGCCGCGCGTCGGCCACGTTCACGTCCCAAGGCGTCGAGATCGGGTTCTAAGAAAATGGAGCACACTTCGATGCCCCCCACCCTAACCCTCCCCCGCAAGGGGGGAGGGGACTCCTTTTTTGAGTCCCCCCTCCCCTCGTGGGAGGGGGATAGGGGGAGGGGGACGTCCATGCGTTGAGCACTGGCGATGCACCACGATTTCACCACGCCCATTACCGAAGCCCAGGCGCGGGCGCTGAACGTGGACGACACGGTCACGCTCAACGGCGCGCTTTACGGCATCCGCGACGCCACGCTGATCCACATGTTCGACAAGGGGCGGCGCACGCGCTTCGACCTGAAGGGCCACGCGGTGATCCACACCGCGCCCAACGTGAAGAAGGTGCCGGGCTCGAACGAGAACCCGGCGGGCTACGCGGCGGTGTGCGTCGGCACCACGACCAGCGCGAGGATGGAGCGGTTCACGAGGCCGCTGATGGCCAGGGAGGGCGTGCGGCTCATCATCGGCAAGGGCGGCATGGGGCGCGACACGCTGGCCGCGTTCCAGGAACTGGGCGGCGCGTATCTGGCGATCATCGGCGGCGCCGCGGCGCTCGAAACCACCTGGATCAAGGCGATCGACGACGTGGACTTGGACGACCTCAATCCCGAGTCGCTGTGGAAGTTCCGGGTTTCGGGTTTCGGGCCGCTCATGGTGGCGATGGACTCGCGCGGCGGCAGCGTCTACGACCAGGTGAACAAATCGGCCGCCGGCCGCCGCGCCGCGGCGCTTGCGGCGATCGGAGTGAAGACGTGAGCGATAGGCCCTAAGCTCTCGGCTTGGAGCTTATGGCTTATGGCTATCGGGCCATGAATCGCATCAAGACCGACATTCTCATCCTCGGCTCGGGCGGGGCGGGGCTGCTGGCGGCGCTGCACGCGCACAGGGCCGACCCCGCGCTCGACATCGCGATCGCGGTCAAGGGGCTGCTGGGAAAGTCCGGCTGCACGCGCATGGTGCAGGGCGGCTACAACGTGGCGCTCGCGCCCGGCGACTCGGCCGAGCGGCACTTCATGGACACGATCGAGGGCGGCAAGTGGCTCAACGACCAGGACCTGGCCTGGACGCTGGTCACGACGGCGCAGCAGCGCATCCGCGAGCTGGAGAACGAGTGGGGCTGCTTCTTCGACCGCAATCCCGACGGCACGGTGCACCAGAAGGCGTTCGCCGGGCAGAGCTTCGACCGCACTGTGCACAAGGGCGACCTGACCGGCATCGAGATCGTGAACCGCTTGGCCGAGCAGGTCTGGGCGCGCGGCATCAGGCGGCTGGAGGAGCACCGGGCGCTCGCGCTCATCAAGTCCGCCGACGGCGCGGGCGTCGCCGGCGTGCTGCTGCTCGACATCCGATCGGGCGAGTTCCTGCTGGTCGAGGCGCGGGCGGTGTTGCTGGCCACGGGCGGCGGGCCGACCATGTACCGCTATCACACCCCCTCGGGCGACAAGTCCTGCGACGGCATGGCGATGGCGCTGCGCCTCGGCCTGCCCTTGCGCGACATGGAGATGGTGCAGTTCCACCCCACCGGCCTGATGGCGGGCGCCGATACGCGCATCACCGGCACGATCATCGAGGAGGGCCTGCGCGGCGTGGGCGGGCACCTGCTCGACGGCAGCCGCCGCCGCTTCATGCCGGACTACGACCCGCGCGCGGAGCGCGCCACGCGCGACATCGTCAGCCGCGCCATGGTCGAGCAGATGCGGGCCGGCCGCGTCGGGCCCAACGGCGGCGTGTTCCTGACCATGCGCCATCTCGACCCCGCGATGGTGCGCGCGAACTTCAAGGGCATGGTCGAACGTTGCGCCGACGTGGGCTTCGACCTGGTGTCGGGGCTGGTCGAGGTCACGCCCACCGCGCACTACATGATGGGCGGCGTGCGCTTCGGCCTGGATTGCGCGACCGAGTTGCCGGGCCTCTACGCCGCGGGCGAGGACACCGGGGGCGTGCACGGGGCGAACCGCCTGGGCGGCAACGGCGTCGCGAACTCGACGGTATTCGGCGGCATCGCCGGGGCTTCCATGGCGCGCTGGCTGAGGCAGGCGGGGGCGCATCGCGCGTCCGACGCTGCGGCGGTGGAAGCGGCCGTGGCCGCTGCCCGGGCGCCGCTGGGCGAAAGCGGGGACAGCCTGGAGCCGGTCCGCGACGCGCTTTACCAAACGATGTGGGACGACGCGGGGGTGATTCGCGACGCCGCGGGCCTGAAGCGCGCCGTGGCCAAGCTCGACGAGCTCGACGCCGCGCTGGGCCGCGCCCGCGTTGCGGCCGGTTCGCCGCAGTTCAACATGGCGTGGCAGGACTGGCTCAACCTCAAGAACCTGGTGCTGGTCAGCCGGGCGATCGTGGCGGCGGCCCTAGCGCGCGAGGATTCCTGCGGCGCGCATTACCGCGAGGACTTCCCGAACGAAGCCGACCCGAAATCCGCCGCCTTCACCGAAGCGCGGCTCGACGGCCGCGAAATCCGCATAGCACGCGTGCCGGTCCGGTTTACCCGCGTGAGACCGGGGGAGAGTCTGCTAAAAGGGGCGGCATGATACCGCTCCAGGACATTCGCGCCGCCGCCCAGCGCATCGCGGGCAAGGTGCGCCGCACGCCCATGCTCGCCGCCCGCTCGCTCCACGACAGGCTGCCGGGCGACATCGTGCTCAAGGTCGAGTCGCTTCAGGTCACCGGCTCGTTCAAGGCGCGCGGCGCCACCAGCAAGCTCGGCACGCTCAGGCCCGAGCAGCTCAAGCGCGGCATCGTCACGGCTTCCGGCGGCAACCACGGCATCGCCGTGGCCTACGCGGGCTGGCTCGCCAAGGTGCCGGCCACGGTGTTCGTGCCGGAGGGCGTGTCGCCGCTGAAGGTGGAGAAGATCGCCGGCTGGGGCGCCAAGCTGGCGGTCCACGGCAAGCATTTCGACGAGGCCAACCGCGAGGCGCTGGGCCTGGCACAGCGCGAAGGCTTGACCTATTTCCACCCCTACGCCGACAAGGCCGTGATGGCGGGGCAGGGCACGCTCGGCCTCGAGATCCTGGCCGAGGACCCTTCGATCGACACCTTCCTGATCGCGATCGGCGGCGGCGGGCTGGTTTCGGGCATGGCGAGCGCGATCAAGGCGCTCAAGCCCTCGGCGCGCATCGTCGGCGTCGAGCCGGTGGGCGCGCCCACCATGCACGACAGCCTCGCTGCCGGAAAAGTAGTAACGCTGCCCGCGATTACCACGTCGGTGCTGACGCTGGCCGCCCAGCGCACCGACGAGATGAACTTCACGATCGTCCGCGACACCGTGGAGAAAGTGGTGCTGATCACCGACGACGACATGCGCGCGGCCGCGCGGTTCCTGTGGCTGGAGCTCGGCATCGCGGCGGACTTGAGCGGCGCGGCGGCCATGGCGGCGATCCTCGCGGGCAAGTACGCGCCGCGCGCCGGCGAGCGGGTCTGCGTGCTGGTCTGCGGCGCGGGACCGGACGGCATCGCATGACCGAAGCGCCGGCAGCGCCGGTCGCCGAGGGCGTGGCGTCCTGCGCGCGCTGCCGCAAGCCGCGGGAACTGTGCGTGTGCGCGGCGCTGGCCGAGCACAAGGGACGGATCGGCGTCTTGGTGCTGCGCCATCCCCAGGAAAAAGACCGAGTGCTGGGCACCGCGCGGCTGGTCGAGCTTGAGGTCGCGGGCGCCCGGATCAGGACCGGGCTTTCCTGGCGCAATCTCGACGCGGCCCTGGGCCGGCGCGCCGAGCCGCGGGAATGGGGTGTGCTGTTCCAGGGCGCGAAATCCGACCGGCCCGCGCGCGCCGCGCCGCCGGTCACGGTCTACGACCGCAAGCAGCCCGCCCAGGACCAAGCGCGCGCGCTCGCGGGGATCAAGGGCGTGATCGCGCTCGACGGCAACTGGAGCCAGGCCAAAACGCTGTGGTGGCGAAACCCGTGGCTGCTCAAGTGCCGGCGCCTGGCGCTGAACCCCGCGCTTCCATCGGCCTACGGCGAACTCAGGCGCGAGCCGCGCCGCGACAGCCTGTCGACGCTCGAAGCCGTGGCGCTGGCGCTGTCCGTCGTCGAAGGCGACCAGGGGCTTTACGACCGCCTGGTCGCGCCGCTGAAGCTGCTGGTGGAACGCGCGCGGGCGGCGGGCGCGGCCGCTACTTGAGGCGCGGGCCGGTCCTGAACCCGTGGTAGCGCGGCAGGTCGTCGGCGACGTCGAACCACGCGATTTTCGCGTCCATCCACAGGTGGTCCGCGGGCTTCAGCGCCGGGTCGTCCGGCCGGTCGAACGTCACGGTCGTGATGTCGACGTGCCCGGGATCGGAAAGCAGGCGCCAGCCCATCGCCGACCCGCATTTCGCGCAGAACGCGCGCTCCGCCTTCTCGGACGAGCGGAACCACGTCGGCGCCGGGTCGAACCGTACCTGGTCCGTGGGAAACGTGACCCAGGCCACCACCGGCGCGCCGCTCGCCTTGCGGCAGCTCCGACAGTGGCAATAGTTCACCCGCGTCGGCGCGCCCGTCGCCGCGACGCGCACCGCCCCGCACAGGCAGCCGCCGGTGAAGCTCGTCTCCGCCATCGGGCCGTCTTACCGCCTCCAGAAGGGCTTGTCGAGTTCGCGCTGGACGTCGGCGCGGGTGAGCCCCACGTCCTTTAGCTGCGCTTCGTTCATGGCCGCGAGCGCGCGGCGTTCCCGGGCGCGCTCCATCCAGCCGATCAGGCCGTCGGCCGCCCGCGTCAGGAGCGAGCCGCGCGGCCGAGCGGCGGCAAGCGGCCGGGAGCCCAGGGTCTGGGTGTTCTCGATCATGTCTTCCTCCAATTCCACTCATCCATTCGCCGGATCTGCGGGGATCGCCGGATCGGCTGTGCATGCCGTATCTGGCCCTGAATCCGGTCTTGCCGCAAACGAATGCTCGTCCTATTCTCTATGAGAAAAATTCATCCATAGGAGCGTCGATTGCCCCGGCTTCCGCCGCTCAACGCCTTGCGCGCCTTCGAAGCCGCCGGCCGGCACCTGAGCTTCACCAAGGCCGCCGACGAGCTCGCGGTCACGCCGACCGCGGTCAGCCACCAGATCCGGCTGCTCGAGGACACGCTCAAGGTGAAGCTGTTCCGCCGCCTGCCGCGCCGGCTGTTGCTCACCGACGCGGGGCAGGATCTGCTCACGGGCGCGCGCGACGCCTTCGCGCGGCTTGGCACGGCGGTCGATCGCGTGGCGGGCGGGGGGCTGCGCGGCGCGCTTACCATCAGCGCGACCGTCACCTTCTCGTGGCGCTGGCTGGTGCCGCGGCTGCAGCGGTTCCAACGCGCCTATCCCGAGATCGACCTCAGGCTCGACGCCTCGCAGCGCGCGGTCGATTTCCGGCGCGAGGGCGTGGACGCGGCGCTGCGCTACGGCCGGGGCAATTGGCCGGGCCTTTACGCGGTCAAGCTGTTCGAGGAGCGGCTGACCGTATTGCTGAGCCGCGAGCTGCTGGCCGCGGGCCCGCCGCTCAGGGCGCCGCGCGACGTTCTCGGCTATCCCCTGCTGCGCGACAGCGCCGTCAACGACGAGGACTGGCGCGCCTGGCTGACGCTCGCGGGGGTCGATCCGCGCGCAGCGCGGCGCGGCGGGGCGTTCGATTCGAGCCAGATGGCGATCCAGGCGGCGCTGGGCGGCGCGGGCGCCGCCCTCGTGATGCCGGCGTTCTTCGTCGACGAGCTGGAATCGGGCCGGCTGGTGCAGCCCTTCGACCTCACGATCGATTCCGGCAAGGCGCACTATTTCGTCTGCCCGGAGGGCGACGAGACGCGGCCCAAGACCGCGGCGTTCCGCGACTGGCTTCTGGGCGAACTCGCCAAGGAACCGCTTCAGCCGCCGGTGCTCAGGCGAAAACGACGTTGACCGCGCCGAGCCCGTCGATCCGGGCTTGGATCTTCTCGCCGCGGTTCGCCCAATAGGGCAGGGTCAGGCTCCCGGTCATGACGATCTGCCCGGCCTCGATGCGTCCGCCGCTCTTGCCCAGGAAGTTCGCGAGCCAAGCCAGCGACTCGAGCGGATGGCCCATGACGTCGAGCCCGCGACCCTCGAGCTTCGTGACGCCGTCGACCGCGGTCGTCCCGACGCAGTCCACGAGGTCGAGCTCGCGCCACTGTTCGGTCCAGTCGCCGAGGACCACGGCGGCCTGGAACACGTCGTCGGCGATGATCGTGGGCGCGCCGATGCGCGCGAAGTCTCCGTAGCGGTTGTCCACCACCTCGATCGCCGCGCAGATCGCGGCGACCGCGATCGCCGCCTCGGCGCGGCCGACCCTGCCGGCCCCGGCGGGGAGCGGCGCCTTGAGGCGCATGCATACCTCGCACTCGACCCCCGGCTTCAGGAAATCGCTGAACTCGAGCGTAGCCGGCGAGCGCAGCACCGCCGATTCCAGCACCGCGCCCGCCACGGGCTCGGGCATGTTCAAAAGTTTCTGCATCGGGCGGGTCGTGGCGCCGACCTTCCAGCCCGCCAGCGCGCCGCGGCCGGCGGCGGTGAGCCGCCGCAATACCCCGGCCTGGATCGCGTAGCCGGCTTCCGCAGTCGCGGGCCGCAACCCCTGGGGCAGGTCGCCGACGCTCCTCTTCCTGAGCCGCGCCTCCGCGAGCCATTGCGCGGCGCGGTCGGCGGCCGCGTGATCGATAGCCATGATTCCGTCCTTTTCGGCAGCCTTGCCTGGCCGCCGGATTGGCGCGAGATTACACGCCCTTGACGCGCGCGCCAACGTCCGATCGCCGGCGCTTTCGGGCGCGCCATTCGCCAAACGCACCCGAGGATCGCCATGAGCAAGCCCGACACGCTCGACATCGTCAGCCCGGCGGACGGGCGCGTCTACGCGACGGTCAAGTTGAGCTCCTATGCCGAGATCGAACGCGTCTTCGCCCGCGCCCGCGCGGCGCAGCGTGCGTGGCGCGAAACGCCGGTCGCCGACCGTGCCCGGATCTGCTCGAAGTCCGTCGACGCGTTCGTCGCCAAGGGCGAGGAGATCGCCAAGGAACTGAGCTGGCAGATGGGCCGGCCAGTGTCGCAGACGCCCGGCGAGGTGCGCGGCTTCGCCGAGCGCGCGCGCCACATGATCGAGATCGCGCCCAGGGCCCTGGCCGACATCGACGCCGGCCCGAAGCCGGATTTCAAGCGCTACGTGCGCCGCGAGCCGCTGGGCGTCGTGTTCACGATCGCGGCCTGGAATTATCCCTATCTGATCGCGGTCAACTCGGTGATCCCCGCGCTGATGGCGGGCAACGCGGTGGTGTTGAAGCACAGCGGCCAGACGCCGTTGTGCGCCGAACGCATCGCCGCGGCGCTGAAGGAGGGCGGCCTCCCCGAGGGCATGTTCCAGGTGGTCCACACGACGCACGGGGACACCGAGGCCGCGATCCGCGCCGGCCTGATGGATTTCGTCGCGTTCACCGGCTCGGTCGAGGGTGGCCACGCCGTGCAGCGCGCCGCGGCGGATTGCCGCGCGCACCGCTTTCCGGGCGTCGGGCTCGAGCTCGGCGGCAAGGACCCGGCCTATGTCCGCGCCGACGCCGACCTCGCGCACGCGGTCGAGAACCTGGTCGACGGCGCGTTCTTCAACAGCGGGCAGTCCTGCTGCGGCATCGAGCGCATCTACGTGCACAAGGACCTGTACCGGAAGTTCGTCGACGGCTTCGTGGACCTGACGTTGAAATACAAGCTCGGCGACCCGATCGACCCGGCGACCAACCTGGGGCCGATGGCGCGCCGGAGCGGCGCGGAGACCGTGCGCGGGCAGATCGCCGACGCGCTCAAGCGCGGCGCCAGAGCCCTGATCGAGGAGAAGCGCTTCCCGCGCTCCAAGGCCGGCACGCCCTATCTCGCGCCGCAGGTGCTGGTGGACGTGAACCACCAGATGGCGGTGATGCGCGACGAAAGCTTCGGTCCCGTCATCGGCATCATGCCGGTGTCGGGCGACGACGAGGCGGTCGGCCTGATGAACGACAGCGACTACGGCCTGACCGCGGCGGTGTGGACGGCCGACGCCGGCGCGGCCGAGCGGATCGGCGGCAGGCTCGACACCGGCACCGTGTTCATGAACCGCTGCGACTACCTGGACCCGGCGCTGGCCTGGACCGGGGTCAAGGATTCCGGGCGCGGCTGCACGCTAAGCCCGGTCGGCTACGAGCACCTGACGCGGCCGAAGAGCTTCCACCTCAGGGTGAAGACCGGCTAGGCGCGCGGCTCGACCGGCCTGTCCTCGTCCTCCGCCACCATCGGCACGGGATTGAGCGCGCCCGAGGGCGCCGGCGCATAGCGCGGCTCGGCGGCCGCGGCGCGGCGCTCGCGCCAGGCCGCAAGTGCGTAGAAGACCGCGGCGGAAACCAGCAGCGCGGCGGCCAAGCGCGGGATCGTCAGCTCCGAGGCGGAAACGGCATACCGCGCCTTCTCCTGTGCGGCGTCCCAGACGTTCATCAGTACCGCCCAGCCCGCGGCGGCCCCGAGCGCCAGCCACAGGCGCAGCAGCAGCAGGCCGCAGAGCAGGTAACCGACCACGCCGATCGGCTCCATCATGGCGGAGGCCAATTGCAGGAACGGGGTCATGCGTCACCTCGGCGGTTCTGCGTCGCGGCGCGATTGTGTGCGTGCGCGTCACTATAGCGTCCCGAACCTCGGCGCCAAAAGCGAATCGCCCGATTCGGCACGATTTTGCGATTCGCCCCTTTGCGTGGGGCACGGGACTGTGCTGATGATCCTCTACGGTCGCTGAAGGACGGTCATGGGCGAAACCCTGCTGGTGACGGGCGGAGCCGGCTACGTGGGCAGCCATGCCGCGCACGCTCTCGTGGCGCGCGGCTTCACCGTCGTGGTGGCCGACCGGCTCACCACCGGCCATCGCGCGGCGGTGCCCGGGGCCGCGGAGCTGGTCGAGTTCGACCTGCGCGACGCCGCCGCGACCGCCAAGCTGTTCCGCGACCGCCGCTTCGACGCGATCATGCACTTCGCTGCGCGCTCGCTGGTCGGCGAATCGATGGCCGATCCGCTCGGCTATATCGGCGACAACGTCTCGGCGGCGGTGAACCTGTTGCGCGCGGCGGCGGGCGCGGGGGTCAAGCGCTTCGTGCTGTCCTCCACCGCCAACCTGTTCGACCAGGGCGGCGACCGCCCGATCCCGGAAACCGCGCCGGTCGTGCCGGGCAGCCCCTACGGCGAATCGAAGTACCTGATCGAGCGCGTGCTCCACTGGGCCGACCGCGTGCTCGGCATCCGCTCGGCCAGCCTGCGCTACTTCAACGCCGCCGGCGCCCATCCCGACGGGCGCATCGGCGAGGACCACCGGCCCGAAACCCACCTGATCCCCATCGTCATCCAGGCGGCGCTTGGGCGGCGCGAGAAAGTCGCGGTGTTCGGCACGGATTATCCCACCCATGACGGCACCTGCGTGCGCGACTACGTGCACGTGATGGACCTGGCCGAGGCGCACTTCGCGGTGCTCGATCCGCTGAAGGCGAGAAGCCTGCGCTACAACCTCGGCACCGGGCGCGGCCACAGCGTGAAAGAAGTGATCCGCGCGGTCGAGGAGGTAGGCGGTCGCAAGGTGCCGGTGGAGTACGCGCCGCGCCGCCCGGGCGATCCGGCGGTCCTGGTGGCCGACCCGGCGGCGATCAAGCGTGAGCTAGGCTGGAAGCCGCGCCACGAGACCCTGCGCGGCATCGTCGAAACCGCCTGGCGCTGGCACGAAAAGCACCCCCAGGGCTTCGGCGGCTAGACGACGTTCAGCTCTTTGATCGGCCGGTTCTGCCGCACCCGCTCGAAGCCGAAGCGGGTGAGGTCGATCGTGCGGAAGCCGCCATGGACGATCAACTCGGCCAGCGCGCGGCCGGCCGCCGGGGACTGCTGCAACCCGTGGCCGCTGAACCCGTTGGCGAGCAGGAAATTGTCGCAGTCCGCGTGCGGTCCGACGATCAGGTTCTGGTCCAGCGTGTTGTAGTCGTACTGGCACGCCCAGGCGCGCACGAGCTTGATCGCGGCGAAGGCGGGCACGCGCTCCGCCAGCGTCGGCCACACCACGTCCTCGTACAGCGAATAGTCCAACTCGAAATCCAGGCAATCGGGGTCGCGGTCCTCCGGCGGCGACACGCCGCAGACGAAGCCCGCGCCCTCGGGCCGAAAGAATACGCCGGTCGCGTCGATCGTCAGCGGCGCCTTCTCCGGCGGCTCGCGGCAATCGAATACGTAGATGAACCGCTTGCGCGGCCGGACCGGCAGGTCGAGGCCCGCCATCGCGGCGACCAGATGCGCGCGGGTCCCGGCGCAGTTCACCGCCATTCCGCAGGCGACACGGCCGCCGCTTTTCAGCGTCACCGCCGCCACGCGGCGCCCGGTTCGCTCGATGCCCGCCACCTCGTCGTGGATGTACGCGGCGCCGAGCGACCGCGCCTTGCGCCGGAACGCCTGCAGCAGCGCGTAAGGGTCGATCCAGCCCTCGTTCCCGAGACCGAGGTTGCCGGCCGCTATCCCTTCGGTGTTGAGCCAGGGAAAGCGCGCCTTGAGCGCGGACGGATCCAGCAGCGCGACGTCATGGCCCATCGCGCGCTGGGTGCGGTGGTTGGCTTCCAGCACCGGCACGCCCTCGGCGGTCGCCAGGAACAGATAGCCCTGCTCGCGCAGGTCCACATCCGGCCTGTCGCCGTCCACCGACAGGTGCCCGCCGATCGACTTCACGAACTCCATGCCGAAGCGCGACATCAGGATGTTCTCGCGCGTCGAGAACTGCTGGCGGATGCCGCCGAGCGAGCGCGGCGTGGCGGCCTCGCCGTAGGTCGGGTCGCGCTCGATCACGGCGACGCTGCCGGCGAAACCCAGCGGCCCCTTCAGGAAGTAGGCCGCGGCGCTGCCCACGGCCGCGCCGCCGATGATGACGACGTCGTAAGAATCCCGCATGAAAACCCGAACAACGCGCGATTGTCGCGACCGCGCGGCCAGATTAGCATGCGCCGCGTGAAACGGGAGAGCACGCCATGCCGCAGACCATCGTGAGGGGCTACCGCCAACTCGTCGACGACGCGCTCGCCAAGGTCAAGACGCTGAGCGCGGCCGAGGCGAAGGCGATGCACGGCCGCGGCGACGTACAGTTCGTGGACCTGCGCGACGTCCGGGAGCTCGAGCGCGAGGGCCGCATGCCGGGCGCCTTGCATTGCCCGCGCGGGATGCTCGAGTTCTGGATCGACCCCGCGAGCCCGTACCACCGCAAGGAGTTCGCCGCCGACAAGACCTTCGTGTTTTTCTGCGCGGCGGGCTGGCGCTCGGCCCTCGCGACCAAGGCGGCGCAGGACATGGGGCTCAAGCCCGTCGCGCACATCGACGGCGGCTTCAAGGCGTGGCGCGAAGCGGGCGGCGCGTTCGAGCCGCCGCCCGCGCCCCCGCCGGCCGAGAAGGCGAAGGCTTGAGGCGCCTTACGGAACCGGCCACACCTGCGGCTTGGGCGCGGCGGCCGGGGCGGGGTTCAGCGCCGTGACGTAATCCGGATTGGGCGCCGGCTGCTGGGCCGGCATGGCCGGCAGTGCCTGTCTGTTGACCGTGCGGTCGTAAGGCGATGCCGCATGAACGGGCGGCGGGGGCATCACGGCTGGCCTCGGCGCGCTCGCCGTGACCGGGTACGGATTCGCGGGCTGCGGCGCCTGCGCGCTAGTCGGCGCGGGGGCGGGGTAGGCGTGTTGCGGCGTGTAGTAGGCCGGCGCCGGCGCATAGGCATAGGGATACGGATAGGCCGGCGGGTAATACGCGGCCGGCGGATAGGCGTAAGGCGGATACCCGTAAGGCGAATAGTAGTACGGCGGATAATAGTACGGGCTTGGCGCGTAATAGGCCGGCGCATAGTCGTAATAGTAGGGACGTGTCAGCGAATAGGCGAGCAACGATCCGAACGCCAGACCGCCGAACAAGGCCGCGCCGCAGTTCCAGCCGCAGCCTCCGCCGCCGTGGTGTCGATAATGGCCGCCGTGTCCGCCGCCGTGTCCACCGCCGCGGGCCATGCTCGGGCTTGGCGTGCCAAGCGTCAGGACCGCCGCCAATACGGCCGTCCCGGCAACGCGCAGGCAGGTCTTGGTCGCCGTCATGTCGTCCTTCTCCCCCGGGCCAAGCCGGATTTTCCCGGTCGACTCGACGCATTCTATCCCAGTCTGGAGGCTACGCGTGTGAACCTGAACACAGTCTGAACGGCCGCCGCCGGGCGGATTTCCTGGGTTTTCACCGCGAAATCGCCCGAACTTTGTCGTGGATCGGCCGCCGGGGCGGTGCTCCAATGACGCGGCCGACCCGGCCGCCGCTTATCAAATGATCGAGGTACGACCATGACCAACAAGACGATCACGACGTGCCTGGCCCTGGCGATCGCCGCCCTCGTCGCCGCGCCCGTCCTCGCGCAGCCCTCGGGCAAGAACCCTGCGGACGCCTGCAAGGGGATGGACAAGGCGTCGAAGGCCTATAGCGACTGCGTCAAGGCCCAGGCGCAGACCCAGGGGCAAGGCCAGGGCCAGGGCAACAAGCCGGCGAGCGCGAACGCGCAGAACACGAAGAAGCCCGGGCAGACCTGCGAGGGCATGGACAAGGCGTCGAAGGCCTACAGCGATTGCGTCAAGGCGCAGGCGCAGACCACCAAGGACGCCAAGCAGGCCGGCGGCGCGCAGGGCCAAGGCAAGCCCGCGAAGAACTGACGCGAGCCGCGGCGGTCACGAAACCGCAGCCGGACCGCCGCGGTTTCCGTCACATTCCAGCAATAGGTTCGGTTCTTGCGCCGGCCCCCGGACCGGGGACGCATTGCCAAATGCCGACGGGCCGTTCATAAAAGTGTAACAACGAAAAGAGGGAACGGTCGTGTCCGCCGTCGTCCTGGAATCGGTGGTCAAGCGCTGGGGGGAGACCACCGCGGTCGATCGCGTCAGTTTCACGGCTGCCGAAGGCACCCTGGTGGTCCTGTTGGGGCCGTCGGGTTGCGGCAAGTCCACGACGCTGAGACTGATCGCGGGCCTGGAAGCCGCCACCGAAGGCCGCATCGTGATCGGCGAGCGCGACGTGACGCGCCTGTCGCCGTCGCAGCGCGGCGTGTCGATGGTGTTCCAGTCCTACGCGCTGTTTCCGCACCTCAATGTCGCCGAGAACATCCTGTTCGGGCTGCGCGTGCGCAGTGTCGGCGCGGCGGAACGCACGCGGCGCCTCGCCCGCGCCGCCGAGCTTCTTGGCCTGACGCAACTGCTCGCCCGCAAGCCGTCGCAGCTCTCGGGCGGACAGCAGCAGCGCGTGGCGCTGGGCCGCGCCATCGTCGCCGAAACGCCGGTTTGCCTGATGGACGAGCCGCTGTCGAACCTGGACGCGCAGCTGCGCCAGGAGATGCGGCGCGAAATCCGCGCGCTGCAACAGAAGCTTCGCGTCACCATGCTGTACGTGACCCACGACCAGACCGAGGCCATGACCATGGCCGACCAGGTGGTGGTGATGCGCGACGGCCGGATCGAACAGGACGGTCCGCCGGCCGCGCTCTATAACCGCCCGGCGACCGAGTTCGTCGCGCGGTTCGTGGGCACGCCGCCGATGAACCTGCTCGAGGGCGCCGCGGGTGACGGGCGGCTGCTGGGCATCCGCCCCGAGGACATCACGCTCGGTCCCGGCGGCATGGAAGCAGCGATCGAGACGGTCGAATACCTGGGCGCCGACACGATTCTGGCGTGCCGCGCCGGCGGCCAGCGCGTGCTGGTGCGCCTGGCCGGGCAGTCGGCGCTCAAGCCCGGCGCGCGCGTGGGTTTGACCTGGGCGCCCGGCGCCCGGCATCTGTTCGACAAGGCATCCGGCCGCAGGCTCGACGGGGCCGCGGCGGCCCGGTGAGGATTTCGCAAACGATGAAACAAGAGGAGGAGTCGCGATGTCGTTCCTATCCGTTCGGGGGCTGAAGCCGGCGCTGGCCGGCGCGGCGCTGTTCGCCGCGGCGTCGGCGCTGCCGGCGTCCGTCGGGGCGCAGAATCTCACCTTCTACTACCCGGTCGCGGTGGGCGGGCCGATCACCAAGCTGATCGACGCGCTGGCGGCGGATTTCGAGAAGGAGAACCCCGGCATCAAGGTGAAGCCGGTCTACACCGGGTCGTACCAGGACACGATCGCCAAGACGCTCACGGCGCTGAAAGGCGGCGAGCCGCCGCACTTCGCGGTGATCCTGTCGACCGACATGTATACGCTGATCGACGAAGAGTCGGTGGTTGCCTACGAGGACCTGGCCAAGACCGACTCGGACAAGGCATGGCTGAAGGGCTTCTTCCCTGGCTTCATGGAGAACAGCCAGACCGGCGGCAAGACTTGGGGCATTCCGTTCCAGCGCTCGACCGTCGTTCTGTATTGGAACAAGGAGCTGTTCAAGGAAGCGGGACTGGATCCCAACAAGCCGCCCGCCACCTGGGCCGAGATGCTGGACTACGCCAAGAAGCTGACCAAGAAGGGGCCGACCGGCAACGTGGTGCAGTGGGGCATCCAGGTGCCGTCCTCGGGCTTCCCCTACTGGCTGTTCCAGGGCTTCACGACGCAGAACGACGTGCGGCTGATGAACGCGACCGGCACCGAAACCTATTACGACAAGCCGGCGGTGATCGAAGCGTTGCAATTCTGGGTCGACCTGTCGCGCAAGCATCAGGTGCATCCGCCCGGCATCGTGGAATGGGGCACCACGCCCAAGGACTTCTTCGAGAAGAAGATCGCGATGATGTGGACCACCACGGGCAACCTGACCAACGTGCGCAACAACGCCAAGTTCGACTTCGGCGTGGCGATGCTGCCGGCCAACAAGCGCCGCGGCTCGCCCACGGGCGGCGGCAACTTCTACATCTTCAAGAAGGCGACCGCGGCCGAGCGCGAGGCGGCGTTCAAGTTCGCCAAGTGGGCGACGCAGCCCGAGCGCGCGGCGCAATGGGGCATCGACACCGGCTACGTCGCGGTCACGCCCGCGGCGTGGGAGACGGCGAAGATGAAGCAGTACGTGGCGGGCTTCCCGGCCGCCGCCGTTGCGCGCGACCAGCTGCCGCACGCCGTGGCCGAGCTGTCGACGCACGAGAACCAGCGCGTGACCCGCGCGCTCGACGACGGCCTGCAAGCGGCGTTGACCGGCACCAAGACCGCGGAACAGGCCATGAAGGACGCGCAACGCGAGGCCGAGCGCATCCTTAGACCGCACAAGAAGTAGCGGACGGAGCGCCGCCGGCAGCGATCGGCCTCGTCCTTCGACAAGCTCAGGATGAGGCCGACCGCTGCTGGCGGGGCCGAATGCCCGTCCGATGACCCGCCTCAGCGCCAACATCCACGGCTGGCTGCTGCTGCTGCCCGCGGCCGCGCTGCTGGCGCTGTTCACGCACTACCCGACGCTCGCGACGGTGTGGCAGAGCTTCCGCTCCACGCCCAAGGGCTCGCGGCCTTCGGTGTTCATCGGCCTCGACAACTACGAGGCGATGCTGGAAGACCCGATCTTCCTGAAGTCGATCGTCAACAACCTGGTCTATGCCGCCGGCACGATCCCGACCTCGATCGCGCTGGCGATGCTGATGGCGGTGTGGGTGAACCAGAACCTGGCTGGGCGCGGCTTCCTGCGCATGGCCTATTTCACGCCCACCGTGCTGCCGATGATCGCGGTCGCGAACATCTGGCTGTTCTTCTACACGCCCGATTACGGGCTCATCGACCAAGTGCTGAAGCTGTTCGGCCGCGGCGGCTTCAACTGGCTCGGCACCAAGGAAACGGCGCTGTGGTGCATCATCGTGATGACGATCTGGAAGGAAGCCGGGTTCTTCATGATCTTCTACCTGGCGGCGCTGCAGCAGATTCCGCCGTCGCTGGCCGAGGCCGCGGCGCTCGAAGGCGCGTCGCGCTGGTACTATTTCCGCCGCGTGGTGTTCCCGCTCCTGATGCCGACCACGCTGTTCGTGCTGATCAACGCGGTGATCAATTCGTTCCGCCTGATCGACCACGTGCTGGCGATCACCCGCGGCGGGCCCGACAACGCGACCACGCTGCTCCTGTTTCATCTCTGGGAGGTCGCGTTCAAGTTCTGGGACACGGGCTATGGTGCGGCGCTGACCGTGGTGCTGCTGGCCCTGCTGGCGAGCCTCGCCCTCGGCCAGTACTTCTACTTCGACCGCCGGGTGCACTACCGATGAGCGGGCATTCGCACGGCCGCTCGGCGATGGAGCCGGTGGGCCTGACGCGCGCGCTCGACACCGTCGGCGCCTGGGTGCTGGCGCTCTTGTGGTTCCTGCCGCTGATTTACGCGGTGTGGACGGCGTTCCACCCCACGGAGTTCGCGGCGCGCTTCGACCTTACCGCGCCGCTGACGCTGAAGAACTTCGCCGACGCCTGGGCGGCCGCACCCTTCGCGCGCTATTTCCTCAACACCGTGCTGCTCGTGACCATGATCCTGGCGGCCCAGCTCGTCCTCGTGACGCTGGCGGGCTACGCCTTCGCGCGGTTCGAGTTCTTCGGGCGCGAGGTGCTGTTCGCCCTCGTCCTGGTACAGCTCATGGTCATGCCCGACGTGCTGATCGTCGAGAACTACCAGACGCTGCGGCGCCTCGGCCTGATCGACACGCTGCTCGGCATCGGCCTGCCCTACATGGCCTCGGCGTTCGGCATCTTCCTGTTGCGGCAGACCTTCAAGACCGTGCCGCGCGAGCTCGACGAGGCCGCGCGGGTGGAGGGCTGCGGGTTCTTGAAGATGCTGTGGCTGGTTTACGTGCCGCTGGCGCGGCCGGTCTACATCGCCTACGGGCTGGTCTCGATCAGCTACCACTGGAACAACTTCCTGTGGCCGCTGATCGTCACCAACTCGGTGACGACGCGGCCCTTGACCGTGGGCCTCAGCATCTTCGCGGCCGTGGATCAGGGCATCGACTGGGCGATCATCTGCGCCGCGACGCTCCTGACCTCGGGCCCGCTGTTGATCGCGTTCCTCCTGTTCCAGCGGCAGTTCGTGCAGAGCTTCATCCGCGCCGGGATCCGCTAGCCGCGGCGCCGCAGCCGGACATTGTACTAGTG
>Ga0233425_10003727_pt1 | contig 27014 bp, 26 predicted proteins | sample Watercolumn_Towu_2_FD_181712 | JGI IMG/M metagenome (GOLD analysis project Ga0233425, IMG submission 181712) | Freshwater microbial communities from Lake Towuti, South Sulawesi, Indonesia - Watercolumn_Towuti2014_140_MG | ecosystem: Environmental > Aquatic > Freshwater > Lake | place...
ACATCGTGCGCGGCTTTCACACTACCGGCCGAAATATCAGGACCAAGGTTCAGGTCAAGCCGGGTTTGATTCCAGAGTATCGCGAGATAGCAAGGACGCTGTTCAAAGTTGAATCCGAACCGGAAGTTGGGTAGAAGGGCCGAATCATGATCCGAAGCAAAGCGAAAACGGGGCTGGTCTTCTTTCCTGCCTATGATTGGGCTATTAGTGCAACCCATCCCGAGCGGGAAGAAAGGCTGCTGTACACCCAGGATCAAGTCCTTGAAGAAGGGCTGCTTGATGTTGAGGGTATTGTTGAATATAAGCCTGATGTAGCCACCGTGGAGGACATTCAACGAGTTCATTTCTGCTTTCCGGATGAACATGAAGTGATCACTGAATCCCATCTCGTCAGTGCTGGCGGTGCCAAGAAGATCGGCATTGAGGTGATGGAGAGACGCATCGATCGAGGGTTCGCAATGGTGCGGCCCCCCGGGCACCATGCCATGCGGGTGGTCCACGGTGCTCGTGGATTCTGCAATATCAATATTGAAGCCATGATGATCGAGTATCTGAGGAAGCATTACCCTATCGACCGCGTGGCCATCGTGGATACTGACTGCCACCATGGTGATGGGACGCAGGACATCTATTGGCACGACCCGGACACTCTCTTCATTTCGGTCCATCAGGATGGCCGAACGCTATATCCCGGTTCGGGGTTCTACGATGAAACGGGGGGACCGACTGCGGTGGGGAGTACGGTGAATATTCCTCTTCCACCCCGGACCTCTGAGGAAGGTTTTCTATATGTACTCGATAACGTGATTTTGCCGATCCTTGCTGATTTCAGTCCTGACCTCGTTGTTAACTCGGCTGGACAGGATAATCACTATAGCGATCCCATCACGAACATGTGTTTTTCAGCCCAGGGATATGCCGAGCTTACCAGCCGTTTGCGCCCCCACATAGCCGTTTTGGAGGGAGGGTATTCCATTGAGGGGGCGCTGCCTTACGTCAATGTGGGGATCCTCATGGCCCTTGCAGGGATGGACTACAGCAAGGTGAAGGAACCTGATTACCAGCCCGAGAGAATTTGCCAGTCGAAGGAGGTGACCCGCTATATAGAGAGGCTGGCTGAGGTGATCCTTGAAGCCTGGGGGAAGAGCGCGGAAGTCCGGGATAAGCATCGCTCCGGCTCGAAGTTTGCCGGACGCGAACGGCACATATTTTATGACACGGACCGGATCCAGGAAGGTCAGCGCGAAAACTTAAGGGTATGCCCGGATTGCAGTGGGGTATTGGCCATACATTCTGAGACGGACAGAGGAAGACAGATCCATGCGGTGCACATCCCCAGAAAAGCCTGCAAAGCCTGCCAGGAACTTGGCTACGAGTGGTTCGATTCTCCCCGAGCCGGACACTATGATGGGGTCTTTCTTCAGGATCGACCCCGTGATCAGTACTTGGTGAAGAACCCGAAGCGTTGAATGATGTGATGGAACCCATTTTCATCAAAAACTTTACGTTGCCCGAATTGGAAGCTTGGGTTCAAAGCATCGGGGAGCCACGGTTTCGAGCTCGCCAACTCTTCCGACACATCTACAACCGCCGTATCCAGTCCTGGAACGATTGTAGTGACCTGAGTAAGATGTTCAGGGCGCAATTGCAGTTCGGCACCCAACTGAATGCCTTGAGAATTGTGGAGAAGCAAGCAGCAACGGATGGGACAACGAAGTACTTGTTTAGACTGTGTGACGGCCATTTCATTGAAACGGTACTCATCCCAGACCCTCCCCGCTGCACACTCTGCATTTCCAGTCAGGTGGGTTGCTCCTTCAGGTGCACATTTTGCCTTACTGGTTCGCTTGGGCTCCAGCGGAATCTGGAAACCGCTGAAATTGTGGATCAAGTTTGCCAGGTGCAAAACGATCAAGGACCTTCCAGACGAATTACCAACATTGTGTTCATGGGAATGGGAGAACCACTTGCAAATTACCAATCGGTTCTAAAGGCTATTGGTATCATGGGTGACCCGAATGGCCTGGCTTTCTCTCATCGCCGAATCACGCTTTCCACTGCAGGTCTGGTTCCACAACTACGGCAGCTCGGGAAAGACAGCCCAGTGAATATCGCCATCAGCCTTCACGCTCCGGACGAAACGCTGCGCAGCCAGTTGATGCCGATTAACCGAAAGTACCCTCTGACGGAACTGCTGGCCGCTTGTCGTGAATACCCTCTTGCGCCAAGGAAACGCATCACCTTTGAATATGTCCTTCTTGACGGAATCAATGACTCTGCGCAACAAGCCCGCGAGCTCGTAAGAATCATGCATGGTGTACGCGCCAAAGTGAACCTGATCCCGTTCAATCCAGCGGTTTCAGATTTGAGTTCCAGATACAGAAGACCTCCGGATGAGAGGATTCTGGTTTTTCAAGAGGTTTTGCAGAAAGCTCACACAACCGCTATCATCAGACAAAGCCGCGGAGCCGATATCAGTGCCGCCTGTGGTCAGCTTGCGGTCAAGTACAGTGTAGGAAGAGGGAGTGTTGACATTGAAACCTGATTTTAGTAAGCACCATGGCTTGCTGCCGGCAATCGTCCAGAACGCCAGTACCGGCAGAGTGCTGATGCTGGCCTATATGAATGAGCTGGCTTGGGAAAAGACCATCGAGACGGGCACGGCACACTACTGGAGCCGCTCGCGACAGAAGCTCTGGCTCAAGGGAGAGGAATCCGGGCACACCCAATGGGTCAAAGAGATCCTGGTGGATTGTGATCTGGACACCATCCTTCTCAAAGTTGAACAAAGGGGGGGGGCTGCCTGCCACGCTGGTTACGAGAGCTGCTTTTACCGCCGGTATGAACATGGAAAGCTTGTAGAGGCAGAGAAGCCTGTCTTTGACCCGAAGGAGGTTTACAAGAAGTGAAACAGTTGGTCCTGGGCATCCCCAAGGGAAGTCTGCAAGAATCAACCATCAATCTATTTCGCCAATCGGGATGGCGGATCTCACTGTCCAGTCGGAACTACTTTCCCGAGATCAACGACCCGGAAATCAGCTGTTCCATCTGCCGGGCTCAGGAGATGTCCCGATATGTAGAGCAAGGTACCTTCGATGTTGGCCTGACTGGTCGTGATTGGGTGATGGAGAATGGTTCGGATGTGCGGGTCGTTGCCGATCTCGTATACTCTAAAGTCAGCCAGAGGCCTGCGCGATGGGTGCTTGCGGTGCCGCTCGATTCTCCTGTACAGGAACTGAAGGATTTGAGGGGCAAGAAGATTGCCACTGAGCTGGTCAATTTCACCCGGCGATTCTTCGCTGCGGAGGGGATAACCGTCAATGTGGAGTTTTCGTGGGGAGCCACCGAGGCCAAGGTCATAGCCGGTCTGTGCGATGCCATTGTCGAGGTGACTGAAACGGGAGCCACCATGCGCGCCAATGGGCTGCGCATAGTGAAAGAATTGATGCAGTCCAATACGCAGCTCATCGTCAATAAGGAATCCTGGCAAGACCCCTGGAAGAGGGAGAAAATTGAAAATATAGCCCTGCTCCTACAGGGTGCGCTCCGTGCTGAGGACCTTGTGGGACTAAAGATGAACGTGCCGGAGGAGCATCTAAGCGGCATCATTCCTCTGTTGCCCAGCCTGAACGCTCCCACCATTGCACATCTGTACCAGAGCGACTGGTTGTCGGTGGAAACCATAGTCTCGAAGAGTGTGGTGCGAGAATTGATCCCCAAATTGATCAAGAAGGGTGCCGAGGGGATCATTGAATACTCCCTCAACAAGGTAGTCTAGAGTCAGCCATGAGGTGCATAGGTACTCTAACTGTCTTTCTAATGCTCATTGCTTGCGGATGCGCATCCCTGAATCGTGATCCGACGGATGATTACAGCGCTTACCAACTGCAGCAGATGGGAACCAAGTTCCTGGCCGCCAGAGACTTTGGACAGGCTCTCAAATTCCTCTGTCTGGCCGAGAAGAAACGCCCCAATGATGCGACAATCCAATACGATTTGGGCCTGGCCTACTATGAACGTGGGCTGAAGTCTGAAGCATATACCCACGTGAAGAAGGCGTTGGTTCTGAAACCCAATTACCCTGAGGCCGATAACGCGCTGGGGCGCTTTTATGCCGAAGACGGCCAGCTGGACCTGGCTAGGCGCTGTTTTGAAAGTGCCATCAACAATCCTTTCTATCAAACGCCTCAGCTTGCCTTCTTCAATTTGGGATTGGTCTATGAGAAGAAAGACGATCCCCTGATGGCTTTGAAACAGTATCAGGAAGCTGTTCGTCTACAGTCCAGCTACGGCGTGGCCTATTACCGTATGGGACAGATTCTTGAACAGTTACGCCGGGCAGATGAGGCCCGAGAGGCTTATGGAAAAGCAATCGAGTTCAGTCCTGATCTGGCGGAGGCCCACTATCGTTATGGGGTGATGAGCTACACAGCAGGGGAGTTGGAGAATGCCCTCTACTCATTGAATCGTGTAGTCAAATTGGCACCCCGGTCGAGTATGGCCGAGGATGCCAGAAGATATCTGGAGCGCCTGCAGACCATCATCACTCCGGGACCGTCGTCGAGTATTTCCCATATCCCACCGCCCGAGAGAGTATTGTATCTTGATGTGATGACGAATCAGGATCTGTTGAACGAACAAATCGAAGCCGCGTTTCTACCTGGAGCGACAAATCTGGGTGTGAAGACGGAAACCCGACAGGATGCCAGGATTGGTGCCGACACTCCGGCCTCGGTCTCAGAATCCGCAAACAAACAACCTCCGGAAACACTTGGAATCGACCTGCCGCGCACTTATGTCGTTCAGATGGGATCCTTTCTGGACAAGGACAACGCTGAAGAACTGCAGCAGCGATTGCGGCGAAAGGGCTATGATGCGGTGCTCAAACCGTTTCATCATCAAGTCCTGGGTAAGCTCTATGTGGTTCAGTTGAAGCCTGTGAACGATCCAGAAAAAGCGAGCCAGCTGATGATGCAAGTGGAAAAAGAGGGCCATGGGAAGGCCATAATCATCGAGGCGCCGGTGGAGTGAGCCATAGCGAAAGAAAGGAAGCCAGGTGATTTGCAGAAGAGTTCAGGAGCTGACTTCGTTCATAGTGATGGATGTTCTGGAAAGGGCTCAAGAGATGGAGCGGGCCGGCCAATCGGTGATTCACCTGGAAGTGGGAGAACCCGACTTCGATACTCCCGAAGCCATAAAGAATGCCGCCATCGAAGCCCTCCGGCGAGGAGAAACCCATTATACGCACAGTCTGGGCACCCGTCAACTTCGTGAAGCCATCTGCAATTACTACAGCGAGACCTACGGGGTTGATCGGATTGAGCCTGACCGGGTGCTCATCACCTCCGGGACCTCCCCGGCGTTTCTGATTGGTATGGGTGCGCTTCTGGAATGCGGAGAGGAAGTGATCCTTTCGGATCCTCATTATGCCTGCCACCCGAACTTCATTCGATTTCTTGAAGCCATTCCCAGGACGGTTCCCGTCTATGAGGAAGATGGCTTTCAATATCGTCCCCAGGCCATACGGGCTGCCCTGACCCCCAAAACCAAGGCGATTCTGATCAATTCTCCGGCCAACCCCACGGGCAACCTTCTGGAACCTCAGCGGATGGCAGAAATTGCCGACATGGGAAGATGGATCTTGAGTGATGAGATCTATCACGGCCTGGTCTATGAGGGGCGTGCTCGTTCGATTCTTGAGTTTACAGACCACTGCATCGTTTTCAATGGGTTCTCCAAGTTGTTTGCCATGACCGGATGGCGTCTGGGGTATCTGATAGTGCCAAAAGACTTGGTGCGAACCATGCAAAAGATGCTGCAAAACTTCTTTATTTCTGCCAATGCGATGGTGCAGAGCGCGGGTTGCGTTGCACTCACGGATTCGAGTGTAAGAACTGATGTTCGCAAAATGTGCGATATCTACAACGAACGGCGCAAGTTCATCATCGCTCGCCTGAGGGAGATTGGTTTTGAAATCACTGTGGAACCAACCGGAGCTTTCTATGTTTTTGCAAATGCTCGCCGGTTCACCAAGGATTCTTACGCCTTCGCCTTCGAGATTCTCGAGAATGCCAGAGTCGGCATAACGCCCGGCATTGACTTTGGGCCTCGCGGGGAGGGCTATGTGCGGTTCAGCTATGCCAATTCCATTGAAAACATCACTGAAGGCCTCCGGAGGATAGAAGAATACCTGCAAAGGCGGGCCTGACCAATGGACCCGGTACTCAGGACCCAGGACCCCGGACTCAGGACTATAAAAACAGCCGAATTTGCAACTTCAGCTGTCCAACCGGGCCAGTATCCGCAGGACAGGCTCCCTGAAGTTGCCTTTGCAGGCCGGTCCAATGTAGGCAAATCATCGCTCATCAACTGTCTCGTCCAGCGCAAGAAGTTGGTCAGAACCAGCCGCACGCCTGGGCTAACCAGGATGATCAATTTCTTCCGAATCAACGAAGCCTTCTATTTTGTCGATCTGCCGGGTTATGGATTTGCCAGGGTCCCTGAAACTGTTCGGGCGCAATGGAGACCGATGGTGGAGGCCTATCTCCTCGGTAGGGAAACTCTCAGGGGCATCGTCCACATCATTGATGCACGCCATCTCCCGACGATGGAAGACTTGCAGCTTTGGACATGGCTCCAGAACCGTCGGATTCTCGCCATTCCGGTTTTGACCAAGGCGGACAAGATCGCCAGGGGCAAATGGGCTGGTCAGGCAAAGGCGGCTGCACAGACCCTCGGGGTGCACTCGGATCAGATAGTCCTCTTTTCATCGGCTGTCGGGCTGGGGCGCAGGGAGCTTCTTGAGAAAATCCATGTGTGGCTTGAACCTGTTGGTTTCCATCAAGAGAAGCCTTAGCAGGGTGTCTATGCAAGATGATTGCCTTCTCGGGGTTTGAAGGTTTCCATCTTTCTGGTCATGGTGTTGAAAAGTCGGAACATGGCTTGTCAATCCTCTAGTCGTCTTCTTCATTCGGGGGGTGAGCAACCTGTTCGATGAAATATCACACACCTTACCTCGGGCGCCAAAATAAGTGAGGAACAGAAAATAGACGTTTGACATGCAGGCAGGGCTTTCACTACAATGAACCAATTTTAGCTTACAGGGATGAAGTTTTTCGTTTTGTCAACATTACGGAAGGAGGTTCGGAGAAGCGATGAGGGGAGGAAAGTGGATTGCTGGTATAGTCTTGGCAGCTTTTGCAGTGGGTTTAGCAACTTTTTTGGCCATTGCCGCCGACAAGGGGCCGGATGTAATCGAGCTTAAGAGTCCTTCAGTTTGGCCTAACCCTACTAAGAAGTATGCCCCGTTCAATCACAAGAAGCATTACGAGGAGTATAAGGTCGCCTGCACCGAGTGCCATCACGTTTACAAGGATGGCAAGAATGTTTGGAAGGAAGGCGATCCGGTAGAGAAATGCGAGAAGTGCCACACCGAGCCTACCATCCAGGGGGAGAAGAAGCTGCCCCCGGATCAGCAGAAGCTAAATCTTAAACTGGCCTTCCATAACAATTGTGAGGCTTGCCATAAGAAACTCAAGAAAGAAAAGCCGGACCTGAAGATCCCGGTGACATGCGCTCAATGCCATCCGGGTGCGAAAGCCGAATAACCAAGGCCTGTCTTGTCATGAAGAACCCGCCAGCGCACCCATCCGGCTGGCGGGTTCTTGGTTACAAAAGCAACGAGCCACCCGCTCCGCTTGGAATGGGTGGCTCGCCAGGACACACACTAACGGGGGAGATCTAAATCTCTTCCACGGTGATTGCGTTGGTTTCGCAAACTTCCACACAGCTTTCGCAACCGAGGCATTCGTCCTCGTTCACCGGGTCCGCCTTGCCGTCAACCAGTTCATAGACATCCACAGGGCATACATCGATGCATTCAGCGTCGCCAGTGCATTTGTCCTTGTCAACCGTAACCTTCCACATATTCTTTTTCCTCCATTTTCATATCGCAACAGATAACATATTTCGGGCACTACCCAATCGAACCGCCTCCGGCTGGTGAACCAGACTGAGCGGAATATCGCAGTTGGCTGGGGTGCACAGAAGGCTCGAAGCAAGGAAAATGCGTTCATCTCCAAGCCTTCTCGATGAAAAGCAACTAGACGCAACCTGTAGGCTTGGGAAGCCCGGCCATCTTGCAAGCGCCTTTACCTGGTCCGGACGGAAAGAGCTCATAGATGTACTTGAGCTTATAGCCGGTCACCTTAGTCAGAATGCGCACCATGGGGGCGATCCCATGTTTCTTGTAATAATCCTGAAGCACATGAATGATTTTCCAATGCTCTTCGGTGAGTTCTTTGATACCTTCAGAAGTTTTGACATAGTCTACCCACTCGGGGCACCACGAATCAAAGGTGGCGATGAAACCGTCTTCATCGACTTCGAAAGATTTTCCCTGGAATTCAATTTGTGCCATAAATACTTCCTCCTTCTACAAGACTGTTGAATATTCTGTTGTCTCCAACATACTCCTATTTGGATCGACTCGGCAATCCAAAGGTTTAGCCTTTCGGTCCCGGTGATACGACCAGGCCGTCCGGATCAAAGCATCCGCCCAATCAGCGTTTCCAACCGCATGGATATGAGAGTAGCTCGCCAAGACATTTTTATAGCATATCCCATCCCATCCAGCCACTATCCCATGGCCCTTCTGCAAACGAAAAACAAAAGGGAAATCTGAATCATTCCCAACGATTCTCGAATAGTGGAATTCATGCCCTTTGAGCAGAGTGCCTTTGGGGAAAAAGGGATTGTCGTGGATGCACTCCAAGAGAGTGTAACCGTGACCCTGAGGCTTTCTTTCCACCAGTACATCAAATGGAAACAGGCCGGTCATGGGAAAAAAACTCTCTCCACGATAAATCCCACGGCAGAGAAACATCAATCCCCCGCACTCGGCATAGACGGGTAATCCCCTTTCGATTTCATGTCTCAGGGATGCCCGAAAGACCGAGTTCCCGGCGAGGGTTTCAAGGTGAGTTTCCGGGAAACCTCCACCGATATAGAGGGCGTCGAGGCGAGGCAACGGCCGGGGCTCAAAACTTGAAATTGTCTTGATGATTGCTCCCCGATCCTCCAGTGCCTCGATGTTCTCCGGGTAGTAGAATTGGAATGCCGCATCGCGGATCACACCAATGTGCATCGGTTCCTTAATTCTAAGGTCCGTTTGAGTTTCCCTCTGATCCAGAGGCCATCCCAAAGGCTCTGCTCCTTTCGCTATGCGGAAAAGGGCCTCAAGGTCGACACACTCGTTGACCTGTTTTGCAGCAAAATCTAGAGTCTCTGTAGTGTTATCCGATTCTTGGGGGGGTATAAGCCCCAAGTGACGTTCAGGGAAAAGATTCCTTTGCTGTTTTGGGATGACACCAAGCACCGGAACGTGACAATATTGCTCGATTGCTCCTCGGAGTACCTGTTCATGGCGCTTGCCGGCCACCTGGTTGAGAATCACCCCGGCAATTCTCACTTCAGGGTCGAAGTGAATGCATCCAAGCACCTGGGCTGCAGCGGTGCGAGTGACTTTGGTTGCATCTACGATGAGGATGACGGGTGCGCCGAGGAGCTTGGCAAGCTCTGCTGTGGAAAAACTCCCTTTGACGTCAACTCCGTCATAAAGGCCCCGGTTGCCCTCGATCAGGCTGCCATCCCCGGCGCCAGAGCGCTGCACAAAGGATCGCAGCATCTCTTCAGCAGTCATCAGAAACGGATCCAGGTTGTAACACGGCTGTTGGGCAGCCATGGCCAGCCAACCCGAATCGATATAATCCGGCCCTTTCTTGAAAGGCACCAGGCGCAGCCGGTGATAATGCCGCCATGCAGCTAGAAGACCAAGGGATATCAAAGTCTTACCAGCGCCACCCCGCAGTGCCGCAAGAACAAGACGCGGTTTTTGAAATACCATTGACAGCTCTTCTGGAAGCGGCGCCGGAGGGTCACAAGCCGGCGCCGCTGATAACAACTTAGAACTTGAATTGAGTCGTCGTTCTCCATGTGGTCATGGCCAATCGATAATCATCGATATGTTCATGCCTGAATTCCAGGTCGGTTCTCTCGAAGAAACGCTCCCAGCCAATACGGTTGATCCAATCACCAATCCGCTCGTAGCGGCGGGCTCCAGCGGCATAAGCCTCAACAATCTGCTTGATCATCTTGACCGTAGTAGGCCAACGTGGTGGTTCATTGGGGATGAAAGGTACCGCCAGTTTGGAGAACATGGGCTGCGAAACCACGTTGGAGACCTTGCCGCCCACCCACAGGGCGATCCCGTCTCCCTGATCGTTGGCGAGGGGCAGAGCAGGGCACATGGTGTAACAGTTTCCGCAGAACATGCATCGGTCGTTGTTGATCTCAATACTCTTCTTGTCATCGACCTTCTTGGGCTTGATGGCAAACGTGGGGCATGCAGCGATGACCAGCGGGATCTCGCACACATTCTGCACGCGGTCATGTTCAATGAAGGGCGGCTTCCGGTGGACACCGAGAATGGCGATGTCGGAACAGTGGACGGCGCCACACATGTTGAGACAGCAAGCCAGGGCGATGCGGACCTGCGCAGGCAGCTTGTGCGAACCGAAATAGTCGAACAGCTCATCCATCACGGCCTTGACAACACCGGAGGCATCGATTGCAGGGGTGTGGCAATGAGCCCAGCCCTGGGTGTGCACGATGTTGGTGATGCTTGCGCCGGTGCCTCCCACCGGAAACCAGTTGCCGCGACTCTTGAGTTCAGCCAGCAGGGGCTGAAGTTTGGATTTATCGCTTACGAGGAACTCGACATTGTTGCGAGTGGTCCATCGCAGGTACCCGTCGCAGAACTTGTCTGCAATGTCACAAATGTCACGGACCAAATCGACAGTAATCAAACGGGCTGCGCCGACACGCACCGAGTAGAGTTCTGCGCCGGTTTCCGAGACGTGAACCAGGACACCGGGCTCAAGGATTTCATGGTATTTCCACTTTCCGTAGTTCTCTTTCACCACTGGGGGCCAGTACTTGTCATACTTGGGCGGGCCAATATCGGTGATACGGTCTTTCATCATGTCATTTGGATCAAAAGGCATCGTTCTATCTCCTAAGCTTGATGGCGTTCACGATAGGCTTTTGCATCATGTTCCCAGCCGCCGGGGACTTCCGCCGGATCATAGAAAATGTAGGGATTGAAGCGCGGCGTGTTGACCATGCGCGGATCGGGAGTCAGATCGCAGACTTTCAGGAATTCGCGGAGGGTCAAGCGCTGAATCGTTTCACCCAGACGTTCACGGTTCTTTCCATGTTCCATCCACCAATCCCACATCTTTTCCACGAATTCCTTGAATTCGGTGTAAGGGGGCTCCATCTTCAAGAATGGAATGACTACGCTGGAAAGCTGTGCCCCATCAAGAATGGGTGCCTTGGCCCCCACAAGAATCGTGGCGCCTGTATCTACACCTGGCCACAGGGCCCTGGGCATGATTCGAATGCAGTGCATACAACGGGTACAATCCTCGTCCCAAATCTTGAGGGCCTTGCCGTCCCATTCCATGCATTTGGTTGGGCACAAATCGATGACCTCAGCCTTGATGTCGAAGGCATCTTTTCGAGCGCCTTGGGCCCCCGCTTGTGGGATAAGCTCTCCGCCCACATAGGCTCGAACCGCTTCCTGGTCGATGCGGATCTTATCCCGCCAGGTCCCGATGATCGAGCAGTCTGCCCGTGCAATGGCAGCCACGCAGTCGCAGGGGCAGCCTGAGGACTTGAACTTGAATTTGTAAGGGAACATAGGACGATGGAGAGCGTCCTGGTACTCCATGGTGATGTCATAGATGATATCCTGGGTGTCGATGCAGGACCACTGACATCGGGCTTTTCCAATACAACCTTCCGGAGTTCGCATGTTGGAGCCGGACCCACCGAGGTCCATCTCCAAATCGTGCGTCAGATCATAGAAGATGGGTTCGAGTTGGTCGGTTACGGTCCCCAGCAAAATGATGTCGCCGGTTGAGCCATGCATATTGAGCAGGCCGCTCCCTTTGTCATCCCAGAGATCACAGAGTTTGCGCAATATCTCAGTATTGTAGAATTTACTGCATGGTTGGTTGACGCGAACGGTATGGAAATGAGCTACGTTGGGAAACATGTCAGGCCGGTCGCAATAGCGGCCGATGACGCCACCGCCGTATCCGAACACTCCGACGATGCCACCGTGCTTCCAGTGCCCTTCCATATCGTGGAAGGACATTTCCATCAGTCCCATCCAGTCGTTGCACATGGGGCTCTTGTCCACTCTTCTCTTGACATCGGTCACAAAACTGGGCCATGGCCCTTTTTCTAACTCATCGAGCAAAGGAGTTGCATGCTTTTGTGTCATTCCAAAAACCTCCATTAGCCAATCTCTAACAGTTTGTTTATCAGGGTACAGCCTGATCTCTTAGACAAGAATTTGTAACAATCTCCCCTCTAGTTCACCTCCTTTTCCAAATGGTGTGGAACAATGCCTGGAATGATCTTACGCAATGCCAGCAGTTCCTAATGATCGAATACCGTTGAGCAGGAAACGACAAACTCAGGAAGGCCTGTCTACTCGTTCATCCCCTTTTCTTCCTTTTCGACATCCCCCGTTGATGGGAGCATGTACATGGTCGTGCTGCCGCTTGACCAATATTTCAGTTTGCCCTCGTTGACCAGCTCATTAACGACTTTCTTGGCTTGCATCATTTTGATCTCGGGTATAGCTTTACACAAGTCATTGAAATAGTGCTTTGTTTTCTTCTGTTGCTTGACCCATTCAACGATGCGCTGTTTGGCCTCCTCACTCATGGCAACCTCCTTGGGAGAATTCGGTACACGTTACGGCAAAACAATCCTAGGCCTTTTGAACCCTTGAAAGTAGTAGGCTGAAAAAGCGTCGAGAATGCTCATTAGAACCTTCACGTGTCTTTGTCAACAAAAAAAGTCCTCGAATAATTAGTGAGAAAACTATTACGCGACCAGGCAGGACAAAATCAGCCAAAACTTGACATATTCCACCGGTACGGTTAAGTAGCACGCGTCAAGACTCGTTGACCGATGTAGAAATCCTTCTAAAATGTTCCACATGGCTGACCAATGTATTCGGTATCGCAATGCATATTGGGGTGGAGTGATTTCAGCAAATGAGGAGATCTTCAATTGACCAAGAAAGCCGAGAGTAGACCCAATGACAAGTTAGGCCCGTATATCAAATCTCTCAAGGAAAGGTTGTTCTTCGAGCCTCAGTCTGCTTCGCTTCACTATAATCTTGGACTGGCCTACAGCCAGCGCGGGCAGGCTGATGAGGCGATCTCTGAATTCAAGCAGGCCATTGAGTGCGATCCTAATCTTGCCCAGGCATACGTCAACCTGGGGGGCCTGTTATTCAGAAAAGGCGAACTGGACCAATGCATCGAAGCCAATCTCAGGGCAGTTGCCCTGGACCCGAACCTGGCCATGGCCCAAAGCAATCTGGGGTTTGCGTACCTGACCAAGGGTGAGTTTGAAGAAGCCATAACACACAGCAAGAAGGCTGTTGAAATGATGCCCAACTTGATTCAGGCACACAACAGCCTGGCCCTTGCTTACCTCCAGTCCGGTCAAATCGAGGCCAGTATCGAGGCCTCCCAAAGGCTTCTGGGGCTCAACCAAAACCACCCTTCAGCACACTTCACCCTCTCCCTTGCACTGCGGATTGCAGGCAAACTGAGAGAGGCCGACGAACATCTGGAAAAAGCAAAAGCCCTGGGATATCCCGTCGACGACGTGGTTTGAATGAACGTTGAGACAACCAGATGGGCCATGAACGGACCCGGCCCGTGCGCCGCAATCTAAGCAACCTCCCCCGATCATCTGCTTTCTCTTCGCCCCGTCTAGGACCGCGGCTTATCTGCCAGACCTCCTTTTCAAGAGCGGATTCTCACCGCGGTAGTCCGAAATCCCATAGTAATCTACCAACGATTCCCAATAGGGTTCGTGCATGATCGACAGCAAAGAGGCATTGATTCCCTTGCGTAGCGGACTTTTGTTGGGCATGGCGAAAGCATAGTAAAGGTGCTTCATTTTGGTCGGATAAACTGTAAGCGATTGTTTGTCAGTTCTCGAAGCATAGTAGTTCAGGGAGACCTCATCATAGAGAAACCCGTCGATCTGTTTCTTCAAAAGTGCTTCTATGGCATCGTGTTCTTCGGCAAACAGTACAGGAGCCACATGCTTCTTGGCCAAAAATCCTGCAGGTACACTGCCTTTGACGGTTCCGAGTTGCATGGTTCTGAGCGTCTTCAGGTCGACAACCGGTGTCACCAGCTTTCGCAGAGTCAGAGAGGATGTGAGGGAAGCGATGAAGGCGCTCAAAATGACTGCACAGACAAACATCCAAAAAAGCCCCATCAGTCTGCCTGCCAGTGATTTCAAGGCGATGCCGAAGCACACACCCGAAGCCAGAGTCGATCCTACCCAATAGATGCCCGAGCTGAGACCTTTGATGAACCCGCCCCCGAAGTGCTCCGGGTTCTTTTTGCGTTCGATCAACCAGAAGATAAGCCCGGTAATGAAGATCAGGAACAAGAGCAAGACGATGACTTTCAGAGTACTCCAGGAAACAAAGATGCGCAATGCCGACAGCAAAGGGTGCTCGATCTTGTTTGGTAGCGTGGCCAAAGCAATGCGCGTGCTTCCCAAAGGCGCAGAGAAATCTACCAGTTTTTCCCGTTCCGGAGTCTGGAAAAGGCTGGCGATGGAGAGATCAACGGAACCCTGATGGAGGGCCTGGATGATTTCATCGAGTGGCATCTCCACAAACTCATAATCCCACTGATGTTCCCTGGCGATCTGAGACCATAAATCCACCAGGAATCCTGTCCATTCGCCATCATCTGTTTTTATGGTGTAGGGAGGGTCCTCTGTCACCGCGACGCGGAGCTTTTGCCCGAGTGCGGTTCCTGCACCAGCCTGTGGTTCAGCAAACGCAAATGCAGATTGTGTAAATACGAATACCGAAAACAAAAGTGCCAGGGTTTTCATCTCACTCTCCGAGTTCCAGATAGCTCTGATGTCCTACAGCCTGTCTCTATAATCCAGTCAGATCTGGCCGTGCAGCAAACACCCTATCCTGTCCGGAGCATTCGGTCAATTCTGGACCTTCTGGACTCATGTACAGGCTGGTCCACCGGCTTGGGTGCGGGAGCGAGAGAATGGGGATTCATATTGAATCAAAGATATGGTTGGGATATGCTGCTCCGACTCGATTTTTGATTCCAAGACCCTAAGGTGAGTTCAACATGGTGGAAGTCAAGAAAGACACATTAGTCATCATCGATTACTGCATCCGTCTCAAAGATGGATCCTATGTGAAAGGTGAACACGCTCCTGTCTCCCTCAATTTCATCGTGGGCTATGCTCAGGTGCTGCCTGCTCTTGAGAGAAGGCTGATCGGCCTTGAGGAGGGAGCAGCGGTGGAGTTTGTCATCCCAGCCTCTGAGGCCTTTGGTGAATACGATGCATCACAAGTTCATACCAAGACCTTTGATGAGTTTCCCCAGGGGCAATCCCTCGAAGAGGGAAGATGGGTTGTTGCCAGCAATGAGCAAACCCAGGCTCAGTATGGATACCATGTCAAGGAGAAAACCGAAGATACCATCACCTTGGATTTCAACCATCCACTTGCCGGAAAGGACCTTCATTACCAGGTCAACGTGATTAGAGTCCGTCCTGCTCTGAAAGAAGAACTGGAATACCTTAGACCCTGTGAGCATCGAGACGATTCAACACCGGGTGGGCAACCGTAGTCCAGAACGATGCTCGGACTCCCGGCGAGGGGACGATAGGGTTTGGAATGTCACGTACCAAGAATGGTCAGGAGTCTTTACCGATAATTGCCTGATACCAGCTGCAAAACTCCAGAATTGTCTGTGCCCGTGCCTCACCCTGCAACAAGCCTTTGCACAGTTCAAAGAGGTCCTTGATCAGAATTGGCGATTCTTGATCAGCGCCACGGGCCTGGAGGAATTCTTTTACAAGAGCGCTTGCTTTGAGCGATGCAGAGCTGAAGATTCTTTCCCGAGGATCTTTGGGTTCCTGGAAAGGGTCCCAGTTCTCATAACCTATCCTCAAGATGCGTTCCTGTCCACGCCTGGACATTGCGTCGAAGATAGCTTTCTTCCTTAAATCATATTCTCTTGGGTCGTCACTCATAAGCCGCATGCTCGGTCAATGTGGTTGGATGGCCGGATGGTAATCAAGAGACCTCATTTCCAGAAAAGCTTAAGTCGAATCTTCTTGAATTCCTTTGTACTGAAAAGGATGCGGTATTCGTCCATACGGATAGCTTTTCCGAGTTTTTTTGCAATGTTCTCACAGTCTTCAACGCTCCGCCCATGAATCATGGCATAAAGATTGTAGGGCCAGACTGCATAAGCGGGGCGATGATAACAGTGGCTCACTTCCGAGTGTGAAGCGAGAATCTGCCCCAGCTCGTCAATACGCTCAAGGGGGGCGTTCCAAATCACCATGCCGTTAGCGCTAAACCCCACTTCGCGATGATTGAGAACGGCGGCAAAACGGCGCATGAACCCATGATGGAGCCATTGACCAATCAATTCCAGTAGTCCGTCCTCGGTCATCCCAATTCTTGCTGCCCATTCCGCAAAAGGACTTTCAACAAGAGGCAAATCTTCCTGAATGCAGCGAACAATTCGAATGTTCTGGTCGGTTGCTTCAAACGAGGAGGATTCTTCCATGCGAGGAAGGTTCCGACGCTCATCTTCAGAGTCCGCCTCGGGTTCCTCCAAGAGATCCAAGACCACCGCAAGTTTGTATTTTCGAAGTGCAGGCAGGATCAAAGTTGGCCATCCTCCTCCAAGGTCTGAAAGGTGATGTACCGTCTTGTCAAGAGACTGAGCCGGGGGGACAGCGATTGTGAACCACATATTGAATGTATCTGGCCGAAGATAGTTGTGGCTTACTCCGGGATAAGCATTCACGGCCTCAACGGCCCGGTCAAGATCGCGTTCGCTAACGGCCATGGCTACCAGACTGCTGCGATAGCCCAGAGCACCCGTGTTGAAAATAGCACTAATCTGGCGGAGCAAATTCTGTTTCTTGAGCATGCCGAGCCGTTGGCGAACTTCCTCCTCATCTATTCCCAGTCCAGCGGACAGGACCTGAAAGGGTTTGGAAACGATCGGAAAAGAGCGCTGTATCCTGTCAAGCAACAGCCGGTTGGTGGTTTCCAAATATGCCGAGCTCCTGGATGATGAACTCGTTAAAGTTGAATTCCTGCATTTCTTGCTCCCAACACAAATAGAGGCTCGTGACCCCAGCGGGTGCAGTGTCTTCAAACAAGTTGCTGCTTTGGTGCAGGTCAAGCAGCCTGCGTCAAAAGCGTATCTCTTTTTGTGGATTTCAATATATACTTCAAACCTCCGGATTACAAGCAAAGGGAAAGCTGAGGGCAAGTGATGAAAGTCCGATTTTTTATAGATGGTCCCGATGGCTTAATTTCGTTTGACGCTGAACATACCAAAATACCGCTGCCTTGGGGTCTGGATCCAGGGGGGGCGGCCATCACTTATGGTCCCTATTTCGCTGCCATTGCAGACTTCCTTTCCGGAAGTGACTGGCAAGCGTTGCTGACAGCTTTGGGTCAACATTTGGACCGAGTGGTGTTTTGGCAAGAGATTGAGAGTATCGAGGTCATCAGCCAAAAGCACGGCGCCTTCTATCACGTTGCTCAGTTGCGCGTTGAAATATCAGGCCGGGTCTTTTCCCTGGCGCTCAATTGTGCTTTCGGTGCTCAGAAGCAGACCTTCCTCGAATCAGAATTTGCCCTGCTTCGAGAGCTGAACAAGCGGTTTCCGCTGGGAATGATTCCGAGCGCCTACGTGCTGGGAGGATCACCTGGTGCTGTTCAAGGCGATGGCCTTGCTCTTAGAGCCTTTATTGCAGAATGGTTTGAGGGCTTCCATGAGTTTCATCTTTCACGGAAATCCGTGGGCGAAAGTCCTGGCATAAAGGTTTGGGGTGTTCGCAATTCTGAGTCTTTTCTAGATGCTCATGAGACGCTGCTACTGTACAGTCAAGCCTCCGCCATACTGACGGCCTACTTTGACGCGTATTCCTTCCAACAAATCTACCCCTGGCACCATGCGGCGGGAGACTTCATTTTGAAAAAGCAACAAGATGGGGTTGAATTACGTTTGATCACGGTGCGTGGCTACAGACCATTATTGACTCTTGAGCCCGGCGGTATGGACAAATGGATCCCCATCGTGCACTTCTTCATCAACCTGAGTCTCCGCATGCGGTTGGATCGCCTGGATGGGACGGGAGAGATGGTTTGGGCCAATTCCGCTTGTCTGCACGGGGTGGTGTCAGGGTTTCTGAAGAAGTGGGAACAGAAAGCGAAAGATGATCCTGGGCTTCCAGCGGCTCCACAGGTGTTGGAAGTGCTTCGGAGTTTCACTCATGAGGAATGGCTTCCTTTTGCGGGTCTGGTCCTTGATGATGGCCTTGTGGAGGCAGATGAGTTCCAATTCATTCAACCTCGTCTTGAGGAGCATGTGGTTTCACTCTGCGAGGTGCTCAAGGCAATGGACGGTTAGAGTGGTCCCCAACCCTCATTTTCAGGAAGAGATATCCTCCAAGAAGCAGGAAGAATGCGTCCCGGGCTAGATACCAAAAAGTTTTGGGGCTTTCAGTTGTGCTGAGTGTGAAGCAGCCGCAATCAATATTCAATCCGCGAGCCACGTTAAATACCAAAGCGGTGAGGAAAGTAAAGAGCAGAAGGTTGGTCAAAACAATTGCTCCTGGAAGCCACATCCCCAGAATAAGGAGAAACCCCAAAATGAGCTCGAGCCAGGGCAGGATGATGGCTGCAAGATTGATCAGCCTGTCCGGGAGAATCTGATAGTTGTCGATGGTTTTTGCAAAGGAGAGAGGATAAAGAATCTTTTCCAGGCTGGCAAAGATGAATATCGCTCCGAGCGTCAGGCGAACCCAGAAGAACAGCGGTTTCCTGTAAGATAGAGGATGGTTCTTTGTTTTATGGTGAGGTGTCTGGGAGTGAATGTCCATCATAGACTCTCTGCGGATGTTGGTTTGCCTTTACCCGATTTTAGAATTCCGTTTACCGTATATCCTAAGAATCCATTTGCTGACATCTTAAATCTTCTTGCTGACATCTGAACTTTTTCACGCAATGCTCTCAACATCCTATGCTCTTTCATCAAAGACCTCTGATGCCATAGATTTGGGTTTGAACCGCCCGTCATTGAGAAGTGAAATTTGTCAGCGGTGTGACAAATATTGACACCAGGCACGCGTTGGCCTTCTGGAATGAGTTCATGATCGAGGGATCGCCGAGCTTTGGAAGAATCCTGCCAAATCAGATTCTTAACGGGGTCATCGAGTGGGAAGCATCCCATTTTAGAGTCTGGCATAGGTCTTGCTCTCAATTTCCAGACAGCTCAACAGGTGGCAAAGGCTTTTCAGCTGTGCTGAATTTTGTTATAAGGTGATACAACCGTAGAATCTGGAGTATGGAGGATTCAGTCATGGAGGCAACAAACAGGCACTTTGAAGGTCGCTGCGGAGTGATCAGTCTCATGGTACTGGTGGGACTCTTCGCTTTTTTTGGATTGGCCCAGGCTCAAATCCCGGCAGATAGTGCGTGGAACCAGATCAGGCCGGATATTAGAGAAAATCTTGAGGCACTGCAGCAGGAAGCAGAGGTTAGTGGGCACACCTTTACCGTCGGTTACAGCCCTGCAATGGAGTATTCCATTTCTCAGCTCTGTGGATTGGTCGAACCTGAAGGCTGGCACCAGTTTGCCCAATTTGAGAACATGGAGATCTATGCCACTGAATCGTTCCCAACGTCTTTTGACTGGCGTGATGCTACAGGCGCCAATGCAGATGTAAGGGATCAACGTGGATGCGGTAGCTGCTGGGCTTTCGGTACGGTTGCGCCTCTTGAGATGATGATTGGAGTGCGTTGTGGGAAGAAAGTGGACCTTTCTGAGCAATATCTTGTATCGTGCAACGTAAGTGGCTGGGGATGCAGCGGGGGATGGTTCGCACACGAGTACCATCAGTGGAAGGTCCCCACCTCGAAGGGTGAAACCGATGCAGGGGCGGTTCTTGAGTCGAACTTCCCTTATACGGCTTCCAATGCCCCGTGCAATGGCCCTCATAACCATCCCTACAAAATCGACAGCTATACGTATATTTCGGCCTCCTCAGGGGGGGTCCCCTCGGTTCAGGCCATTAAAGAGGCTATCTACAATCATGGGCCGGTTTCAGTAGCGGTCTGTGTCGGTTCCGCCTTTCAGGCCTACAGGTCGGGTATCTTCAACGCCAATGAAACCTGCTCAGGGACGGTAAATCATGCGGTGGCCCTGGTGGGATGGAATGATGACCAGGGGGCAGATAATGGCTACTGGATTTTGAAGAACAGCTGGGGTACGGGATGGGGAGAATCCGGCTATATGCGCATTCGATATGGTGTTTCCAAGGTGGGTTACGCCGCCAACTACATCGATTTTGCCGATTGTGGTGGGCTCCCGCCTCTCGACTGCAGTCTGGCCCCCACTCTTGTGCTTGGACAGCTTTATTCAGGGACCACCGGCGGCCAGTCCAGGGTCAAGACTTATGATGGATGCAGCGTTCTTGTAAAGAACGGCCCGGAAACAGTGTACAAGGTCGTTACCAGCAGTGCGGGAGATCTTAGCGCAACCTTGAGCAGCGCGAGTTCTGAGAGCCTGGATGTCTTCATTCTCAAGGCATGCGACCCCAACAGCTGTGTCGTCTATGGGGACACTACGGCCAAGTATGTAAATGCCCCTGCCGGAACCTATTATGTTGTTGTGGATGGGGGGGATGATGCCGTTGCCGGCTCATTCAACCTGCAAGTGGACCTTGCCAGACCGCTGCCCGACCTCACCGGGTCATGGTCCCAGTTGGTCCCCTATTCCGGCGGAAAGACCGTTTATGGAACCATCAAGATCAGCAATATCGGAAACCTGAACGCCGGCTCCTTTAAGGTGGCCTACTACCTGTCCAGTGATGGCACAACCCGGGGTCCATTGCTCTTGACCCAAACGGTTTCGGCTGGCCTGAAGGCCGGGAAATATGTGAACTTGAGGCCGACTTTTAAATCCAACGTTTCGTTTTCGAACCAATACATCATTGCTGTTGTCGATTCTGGGGGCACGATAGCAGAGAAAGACGAGAGCAACAACTTGGTTGTGGGGAAGGTGTTGGGCGCTCTGAGAGGACGGTAATACAGGCCTTTTGACCCTTACCGTATTTAAGAACAGCAGTGTTTGTGAGAGCCAGCCGGGTTTGCAATCAAACCCGGCTGGCTCTTTGATTCATTAGGGTCCTATTCGGGTCATCTTTACCGGCTTTTCATCTCTCCAGACGAAGAAGACTTCTCCGTCTTTGGCAAAGATCTTCACCCCGGTATTGGACAGGATCTCCGTTCCGTTGACGGTCCAGTCTCGCCATCCAATATATTGCTTTTTCCCACTCCGTGATATTCGAGAGAAATACAGGGCGTATTTACCCTCATATTTGATCAGACGATATTGGACAGGATTGCTCTCCCACCCGCCTTCCTCAAGGCACCTCTCGAACGTACACTTCCAGCTCCCCATGAGAGCCGGATCGGGTTCCTTCAAGACGTGGCAGAAAACATCGGGTTTTCCGCCGGAGTCCCCCAGGTTCGATGCAAACGAGTGGGGAATGGCTCCGAGTAGCAAGATAAAACTCAACCAGGAGATCAGAACTCTCTTCATTGTTCTCTCAGCTTTCCCGAACCCAATCGACCTGCTGCGATCATAGAGTGTGACCGACCAGTTGTGGAATCCTCCGCCTGTTTGAGGGATTCTCGCAGAGCTTACGTCGCGAGTTTTCCTTTCAACGTCAGAACAATGAGACGATTGTTCGGATCGTTGGTTTTCACATAGGGTTTCTTGATGGTGCTCTTTCGACAGCTGTTGGGATTGAGACTAATCTTTACCGAGCCCTCGCCACCGGGAGGGATTGTCCGATCAAAGCGGACAATGGTGGTCCCTCAGTCAGGAATGACCGCTTGAATCTCCAATGGTCCCGTGCCTTTGTTGGCAATCTTGAACTCATGGACGTATGATCCATCTTCGGTCATCACTCCGAAGTCAAATTCTTTCTCAAGCACCTCTGCCGCGGGGGTTCCTTGTACAGCCGATGTTTGAGCGGCAGGTTGTGGAGCCTGCTGCTGAGCAACCTTGGTCGTCTGACTGGGCGTAGTGCTGCAGCTCAGCACCCAGGATGAGACGACGATCATAGAAAGCCACTTCAATTTCTGGTGCATGCCATGTACCTCCTCAATTGATACTGTTTAGGGAACTACTTTGGCCCTTCGTGCAGTTCCAATGTGCCCTCATGGCCGGGGGAGCCGAAGTCCCCACCAAAAGCACAGAGCATGATTGCTTATACGTTACCTGCTGATGGGAGTCAAGGAAGGAAAGCTAGAAGGCATGTCTCTAGAAGAGGTCACCAATACTTGCTGTCACACGGTGGAAGATGTCAGAATAAAGCTACAAACAGACGATCCAGCGAGCTTGAAATCAACCCATGGGTCATGTTAAACTGCTACTAAAAAATCCTGAGAAGTTCTCCCAGTCTTCCCCCCGGAAAATGGATGGATGATGGATTCCCCGTGTGATGGTTGCGTTGGATACCGCCAGGACAGCAGGTCAGGACATCGCACAGTGTGTGCGGCGCAACATCCCGATTGGCCTTAAAACAAAGAGCATGAAGGATGAAGTCTATGGAGAAGATTCTGCGAGTAGACATGGGTGCGGAAGGGGGCCCCAAGGCGAGTTCAGAGCCGGTGGGAGAATACGTAGGAATGGGAGGCAGGGCGCTCACTTCGAGCATTGTAGCCAAGGAGGTGCCACCACTTTGCCATCCTCTGAGTCCCGAGAACAAGCTGGTGATCGCGCCGGGGATGTTGAGCGGGACTACGGGAGCGATGTCGGGTCGGCTCTCGGTGGGGACGAAGAGTCCACTTACTGGTGGAATCAAAGAGGCCAACGCGGGTGGTCAGGCTGCCCAGGTATTGGCGAGACTCGGCTATGCGGCGATTGTTCTCGAGGGGAAGCCGGAAGGTGATGACCTCTACAAGGTGTTCATCAACAAGGACAGAGTCGAAATAAGTGCTGACAACAGCCTGAAGATGATGCCCAATTATGATCTGATTGAGAAAATGAAATCGGAGTTCGGTGAGAAGATTGCCTGCATTTCTATAGGGACTGCGGGTGAGATGAAGATGTGTGCGGCATCGATCGCGGTAACGGATATGGAGCTGCGGCCGACGCGTCACGCGGGTCGCGGTGGGGTTGGTGCGGTGATGGGAGCCAAGGGTGTCAAGGTGATTGTTTTGGATGACAGCGGCATGAAGATGCGGGCCCCCAAGGATGCGGATAAGTTCAAGGAAGCGAACAAGAAGTTTGTGGAAGGCCTTCGGAATCACCCGATAACGGGCCAGGCGTTGCCGGCATACGGTACGAATGTTTTGACAAACATTTTGAATGAAGCGGGGGGATATCCCACCTATAATTTCAAAGCGGGGCGTTTTGAGAATGCCCATAAGATCAGTGGCGAGACCCAGGCGGAGACGGAGAATGCCCGAGGGGGATCAGGGGCTGCGACTCATGGTTGCCACCGTGGGTGTGTGATCCGATGCTCTGGGACGTACTTTGATAAGGATGGTCATTATGTAACCAAGCAGCCTGAATACGAGACGGTGTGGTCTCATGGAGGGCACTGTGGCATTTGTGATCTGGATGCCATAGCGAAGATGGATTTCATGGATGATAATTTCGGGGTTGACACCATCGAGATGGGAGTGACCATCGGGGTGGCCATGGAAGCGGGGTTGATCAAATTTGGGGATGCCGAAGGGGCGATCAGACTCCTCGAGGAAGTTGGAAAGGGTAGCCCCCTCGGCCGGATTCTGGGATCGGGTGCGGGAACAACCGGGAAGGTATTTGGGGTGGAACGGGTTCCGGTGGTGAAGAACCAGGCACTGCCCGCTTATGATCCGAGAGCCATTCAGGGGATTGGGGTGACCTACGCCACCACTCCTATGGGAGCGGACCATACGGCGGGTTACGCTATCGCGACGAACATCTTGAAAGTGGGTGGGTTTGTCGATCCGCTGAAGACTGAGGGTCAAATTGAGCTTTCCCGAAACCTCCAGGTGGCAACGGCTGCCGTGGATGCCACCGGGATGTGCCTTTTCATTGCCTTCGCTGTACTCGATCAGCCCGAGACATTCCAGGCCCTGATCGATATGATCAATGCGTTCTACGGTTTGAATCTTACGGGAGATGACGTGGTGGCCCTCGGGAAGCAGATTCTGAAGACCGAGCGGGACTTCAACGCCCGAGCTGGGTTTACAGCTCAGGACGACCGTTTGCCAACGTATTTCAGAACGGAGCCCGTGGGGCCCCACAACATCACGTTTCAAATCGCCGACGAGCAACTGGACCAAGTGTTCAACTGGTAATTGCTTGTATATGAGTTTGCCCATACTGATATGCTTTCAACCCCCAGTGAGCTCTCAAGGTTGACTCACTGGGGCGATATAGAGATGGTTCATCTCCTGCGCCCTGCCCAAAGAGGTCTAAAGTGCCCCAGGTTTTGTATTGACTCGTATGGAACCGGAAAAGTATATTTTCCTGCTTTCCAGCTATTACGAATTTGATTGTGAGTGTGATGGAGAAATACCTTACCGCTGTAGAAAAGCCTGGCCGCTATTTGGCCTGTGAATTTAATGCTTTCCGCAAGAGCTTTGACCAGGCGAGTGTTCGCTTCGCATTGGCTTTTCCCGATGTTTATGAAGTGGGGATGAGCCACCTCGGTTTGAAACTGCTATACGAAATCTTGAATCACGCCAAGGATGTTATGGCTGATCGGGTTTATACCCCATGGATTGATCTGGAAAGAAACCTGAGAGAAAGGAGCGAGCCTCTTCGAGGATTGGAAACACAGCGTCCCCTGCGGGATTTCCATTTTGTGGGTTTTAGTCTCCAGTACGAGCTCAGCTATACCAACGTCCTCACGATGCTCGATCTTGGGGGGATTCCCATTCAGACAAAGGATCGCGGTCTCGAAGATCCTTGGGTCATCGGAGGTGGGCCTTGTGCCTTCAATCCTGAGCCTCTGGCGGAGATCTTCGACTTCTTTGTTTTGGGGGAAGCCGAAGAAGTACTAACGGAGCTGGTCGAGGTTTTCAGAGAGTGGCAATCCCGCAACGGAAAGAGGGAAGATTTCCTTCGTGAGGCGAGAAAGATACGAGGAATCTATGTACCCTCTTTTTTTGGAGTATCATACGCATCAAACGGTGTGATCGCCGCCATTGAGCCTCACTACGGTGATTATGTATCGGTAGCCAGACGGTTGATACCCGATTTGGATCTTGGCTCGCCGATTCCAGTGAAGCCTCTGGTTCCGCTGTTGGATATTGTTCACAACCGGTTGGGCCTGGAGATCGCTCGGGGATGCACGGGAGGTTGTCGATTCTGTCAGGCAGGGTTTATCTATCGGCCTGTTCGTGAGCGTCATCCGGGCGTAGTTATGGAACGCGCCAAAGAGGCTCTGGCCAACAGCGGGTTTGAGGAGATGTCGCTGCTTTCTTTGAGCACGGGTGATTACTGCCAGATCGGACCGCTGCTCACGGCTTTGATGGGTCACTTTCTGCCTCAAAAGATAGCGGTTTCTTTTCCTTCGATGCGTGTTGGGACTCTGACTCCCGAATTGATGGAGTTGATTCGGCGAGTCCGCAAGACCGGCTTCACCCTTGCCCCCGAAGCGGGAAGCGAAAGGTTGCGCCGAGTCATCAATAAGAGGATCCTTGGCGAGGACTTGCTTGTTGCAGCGGAAAATGCCTTTGATTTGGGCTGGCGTCTGTTGAAGCTGTATTTCATGATCGGCCTTCCCAGCGAAAACCGCACAGACCTAGATGCTCTCGTGGACCTGTGTATGGACGTCTGGCATCGGGCCAAGCCTTCCCGATCCTCGGTCAATGTCTCTATTTCCACATTCGTACCCAAACCACAGACGCCCTTTCAATGGGCCCCCCAAATTGAGGGCCGAGCTATTGAGGAGTGCCTGACCCATCTAAAGACCCGTTTGAAAAGGCCCGGTTTGCGTGTCAAGTGGCATCGCACCGGCCACAGCCTTCTCGAGGCGGTATTTGCGCGGGGCGATCGCCGTCTGGGAAAGGTTCTGATTGGGGCTTGGAAGTTGGGGGCCCGTTTTGACGGCTGGAGTGAGGTCTTTCGTGAAGATCTGTGGCGTCAGGCGTTTTCTGAAGCAGGCCTGGACACTTCCTTTTTTGCCAATCGGGAACGTTCGTTAGAAGAAATCCTTCCCTGGGACCATTTGTCCGCAGGAGTCACGAAGAGTTTCCTTGCACAAGAGTATCAGCATGCGATGCAGGAGGCATTCACGGAGGATTGCCGAACTGGGCTTTGCTGTCAATGTGGAGTCTGCGACCACCAGACGGTTCGACCTGTCCTGCACAAGAACCTGCATGAAGCAGCGCCCCTGGGCGACGAAGATGTGACCCAAGAGAGTGATGCAAACTTCCTGTACTGGTTTCGCTACAGTAAGATCGACATTGGACGATTTTATGGACAGCTGGAGATTGCTCAGGGTTTCAGCCGGGCGATTCGTCGAGCTGGGCTGCCAGCAGTCATGACAAAAGGCTTTCACCCCCATGTGAAGCTCTCTTTTGTTGAAGCCTTGCCACTTGGGCTGGAGAGCCGCATCGAGGAAGGCTATCTGAGGCTTTCTCAAAGATTGGAAGCTGCCGAGATAGGTTCCAGACTGAATGATCAGTTGCCCGTTGGATTGCGAGTTGAGGAAGTGCTTTCAACAGATAAACCTCTAGCCCGGTCTCAATTCAGACGGGTTTCCTATGTCGTCTCCGAACTGTTCCCGTTGCGCGTACGCCGTGTCTTGCAGAGCTGGTCCAG
>Ga0233425_10003728_pt1 | contig 27001 bp, 26 predicted proteins | sample Watercolumn_Towu_2_FD_181712 | JGI IMG/M metagenome (GOLD analysis project Ga0233425, IMG submission 181712) | Freshwater microbial communities from Lake Towuti, South Sulawesi, Indonesia - Watercolumn_Towuti2014_140_MG | ecosystem: Environmental > Aquatic > Freshwater > Lake | place...
GGGGAGTGGTGCGGGAGACGCTGGACCGCGGGGCGACGGTGAAGGTCTGGATCGAGGCCGGGCTGCCGTGGGTCGCGTTGGTGCTGCGGCCACAGTGGCAGTCCGGGAGCCTGTCGCGCGGAGCGGAGGCGTGGCTGCGGATTCCACCCGAGGCGGTGCATCTGTTCCCGGCCGACGAGGCCGAGGCCTGAGGGGGTGAGAGGCTTGGCACGGATCGCGGCGCTTCTGCTGCTGGCGGGGACGCTCGGGACGATCGTCGGCTGTCCCGGGAGGTCGAGCGGACCGCGCGAGACCTTGGTCATCCGCGGCGGCCCCTTGCTGCGGGACGTGTTCCCCAAGGTGGTCGCCGAGTTCGAGACGCGCTACCCCGAGGTCCGCCTGCGGTCGGACTTCTCCTGCCCACCGTGTGTGCTGACCAGCCGCATGGACGAGGGGCTGGAGATGGATGTGTTCATCTCGGCCGGGAATGTGGAGCGCGACCTGCTGGCCGAAGGCGGGCTGCTCGACGCATCGACGACCCGGACCATCGGGGCAGCCAACCTCGTGCTGGCGGTGCCGCCCGACAACCCGGCGAACGTGAGGGCGCTGGGCGACCTGCACCGGGCCCAGGTGAAGCACATCGCGGTGGGCGATCCCGAGCGCACCTCCCCGGGCCGGTATACGCGCCAGGCGCTGGAGCGGATGGGGCTGTGGGGGGAGGTGCAGGGGAAGCTCGCGATCAGCAAGACGGGTTGCGAGGCGCTGAAGTCGGTGATGTTAGGGCAGGCGGAGGCGGCACTGCTCTATGACTTCTGCCTCCACGGGCGCGCCGATGAGCCGCACCTCGTCCAGCGCGTTCCCGAGGAGCTCCATGATCCCATCACCCTGGGGATCACGGCTGCGCCGGGGCGCTCGGGCCCGGCAGTGCAGGCCTTCTTCGAGTTCATGGAGTCCCCCGTGGCGCAGGCTGCGTTGCGGCGAGCGGGGATCGGGCCGCCGCCGGGGAGCGAGGAGAACGGGTAGTGCGCGTCTCCGTGTGTGATCTGACCCTCGAGATGCCCAAGTGCAGTCCCTTCGCCGAACGCGCGGCGGCGAAGGCGGAGCTCGATCAGGACATCTCCGCTGTGCTGCCCTACCTGAACGCTGTCCTCCCTGAGGCGCGGTACCTGCCGAACGCCCCGGCGCTGACGCTGGCGTGGGAAGGCCACCATGTCGCCCTCTGGCCGCGCGAGATCCTGGTGGCGGGGTGCGCGGGTGAGGCCGAGGCGCGCTCGGTGCTCGGGCCGCTCTGCGACCTCATCAACGAGATCTGGGCGCGCCGCGCGACGCTCGTGCCCGACCACACGGGCTGGGAAGAGATGTCGGCCCTCGCGGCGCTCAAGCGGCTCCCGAACCTCAACTGCCGGAAGTGCGGCGAGGCCGCGTGCCTCCCCTTTGCCATGAAGCTCGTGACGCGACAGATCGGCGTTGAGGCATGTGAGGCGCTGCTGGGGCCGGGATACGAGGAGCAACGGTACGCGCTGGTGGGGGAGCTGTTGTCGAGGGGGTACGAGGTGGCAGACAGCGTTGGGTCAGCGGGCGCAGCCCGCGAGACCCCGGCGAGTTCGGGGACCGGTGCCTGAGCTCGGTGGGGCAAGGTCTTCGTCTCAGCCCTCGGAGCGGGCGAGGCGTAGGGAGTGTCCCAGGACGAAGACGCTGCTGGCGAGCATGGTCAGCACGGCGATCAGTGGGTGGACCAGACCGAAGAAGGCCAGGCCGACGGCGAGGAAGTTGTAGCCGAAGGCCCAGATGAGGTTCCAGCGAATCGTCGTGTAGGTGGCGCGCGCCAGACCGAGCAGCCACGGGAGGCGGCTGAGGTCATCGCCGAGGAGGGTGACCTCCCCGGCCTCCCGGGCGAGGTCCGTGCCGCCGCCCATCGCAAGGCCCACGTCCGCTTCCGCCAACGCCGGAGCATCGTTTACCCCGTCACCCACCATCAGCACGATCTCCCCGGTCGCCCGGGCCTCCGACACGGCGCGGACCTTGTCGGCGGGCAGACAGGGCGCCGCGAAGTCGGCGATCCCCGCCTCCTCAGCTACGGCTTGGGCGACGGACGGGCGGTCGCCGGAGAGCAGCGTGACGCCCAGCCCCCCGGCCCGTAGCGTGCGTACCACCTCGACAGCTTCGGGGCGGAGGAGGTCGGCGAGGAGGACGTGCAGGCACGCGGGGTGCGCGGGGTCGCCCCAGGCGGCAAGAGCGGACGGGCCCTCGCCGGGCGGGTACGCCGGGAGCGCGAAGCCCTGACTCGCCAGGTAGGCGGCTGTGCCGGTGAAGACGTCCAGACGCGAGTCGCCCACGATCACGCAGCCGACCGCGCCCTGACCGGGGACGGCGCGGTACTCCTCGACGCTGCCGAGGGCCAGGCCGCGCCGCTTCGCTTCCGCCACGATCGCGCGGCCGAAAGGATGCTCGGCCGCAGTCTCTAGAGTCGCGAGCACAACGAGGCCGGAGTCCGGATCGACGCCGTGGCCGGTGACCGCCACGACGCGCAGGTCGCCGTGGGTAAGGGTGCCGGTCTTGTCGAGGAAGATGCGGGTGACGCGAGGCAGCAGCTCCAGAGCGTCGCCGGAGCGGATGACGACGCCGACGCGGGCGGCTCGGCCGATGGCGAGGGAGGTTGCGAGGGGCGTCGCCAGCCCGAGCGCGCACGGACACGCGACGACGAGGACGGCCAGGGCGCTCATCCCGGCGCGCGCGAGTTGGCCCTGACTGAGCCAGAAGGCCAGCGAACCGACCGCCAGAGCAGCTACGAGCGGGACGAAAACCGTCGAGACGCGCTCGACGAGGCGCTCCACCGGTGCGCGGCGCGCAGAGGACTCCTGCACGAGACGGGCGACTTGGGCCAGCAGCGAGGCCGCGCCGACGCCCTCAGCCTCGATGAGCAGCTCCCCTTCGCCGTTAACGCTCCCTCCGATCACCCGGTCGCCGGGGCCGCAGGCCCGAGGCGCGGACTCGCCGGTGAACTGCGCTTCATGGACGGCGCTGCGCCCCGCGAGGACGCCGCCATCCACCGGGAAGCGCTCACCCGGCCGCACCCGCACGTGATCGCCGGGCCGCACCTCACCCACGGGGACCGTGAGCTCGCGGCCGTCCCGGAGCACCCGCGCCTCCGTCGGCTGGTCGGCGAGGAGCCCTCGGACGAGGGCCGCAGCGCGGCTCTTGGCGGAGGCCTCCAGGAGCTTCCCGACGGTCATCAGCGTAAGCAGCATGGTAGCGGTGTCGAAGTAGACGGCTCCTTCACCGCGAAGCACGTGGGTCGCACTGACGCCGAATGCAGAGAAGGCCCCGAGAGTAACGAGGGAATCGAGGCTCGGACGCAGACGCCGCAGCTCACGGCCCGCTCCCGCGACGAAGGGATGGCCGAGCACCAGCATCGCGGGTGCGGCGACCCCCAGCAGCACCCAGCGGAACCAGGTCTCGGTGGCCGCCCCGTAGCCCTGCAGCTCACCGGAGTACAGCAGCATGCTGACCATCATCACGTTCATCGAGAGAAACGCGCCCACCCCGAGCCGCGCGAGCACCCACGCCGGCGCGCCACCCTCCTCGCAGCCCACGATGCGGGACGCAAGGTAGCAGCCATAGCAGCAGAACCCCTCTTCCGGGGTCGGGCAGTAGCCGAACGCCGCAACGGGCAGGCCGCAGTGGGCGCAGAAGTCGCGAGCCGTTGCAGGCATCAGTGGCACGCTCCGCCGGGGATCACGCCGAGACGGCGGAGAAGCATGACCAAGCCTAGAACGATCACGACTCCGCCGAGGGCCTTCGTGCCGACGGCCCGCCAGCGTCCGCGGATCAGGGCCCCGGCGGCGCCGGTGGCGAGGAGGCCGGGTATGGTACCGAGACCCGCTCCGCCGAGGAGGAGCATCCCGGCGCTGACGGACGATTCCCCGGCGGCGGAGACGAGGAGGAGCATGGTCAGCGGGCAGGGGAGGTACCCGACCGCCAGCCCGAAGACGAAGGTGCCGAGGAGGGAGCGGTTGGCAAGGAGGCCGGACGCGTGCTCTTCGAGGAACGGAGTTCCGGGGGCGCGGAGGGCGGGCAGGCGGACGCGGAGGGGCAGGTCCAACATCAGGACGCCGAGGACGATGGTGGCGACGGCAGCTGCGACTACAAGGACCTTGCGCGCCCCGGGAACCCAACCGGACTGCACGACCCACACGCCGAGGGCTCCGACGAGGGCCCCGAGGAAGACGTATGTGAAGGCCTTGCCGACAAGGAAGACGAATACGCGAAGGACGGCGGCGCGGCGGCGATCGTCGCGCGCCAGATGCAGCGCGAAGCCGCCGCACATGCCGAGGCAGTGCGGGGTCGCGGCGAGCCCGGCGAGCAGACCGACCAAGAGGTGTTCCACAACGCCGCTCCCCGGCATCCGCCCGGGAGAGAGGGCGGGCTACAGGGTGTTGCAGGGATAGGCGACCGGGCGCCGGTCGTCGATCGCAGGCTCCGTACTACGGAGGGTCAGCCCTCAGTGCCCGACCACCTGCCGCCGGAATCCGCGAACCAGGAACCCTTCACCGTCTCTCGGCGGGCTTGGCTGGGCCGCGTTGCCGGCGTCGGCACCGGCCTGGGCCTCGCGGCGGTCGGCTCGCACCGCAACCTCGCGCCCTTCCTGGGCCCCCAGAACGACCTGGTACCCGGCGTCTCGACGTGGTATGCGACCAGCTGCCGCGAATGTCCTGCCGGCTGCGGGATGCTCGTCCGCAACCGCGAGGGCCGGGCGGTGAAGTGCGAAGGCAACCCCGACCACCCGATCAACCAGGGACGGCTCTGCGCGCGCGGGCAAGCGGCCCTGCAGGGGCTCTATGACCCCGACCGGCTCCGCGGTCCGCTGCGCCAGGGCCGGCCGACCACCTGGGACGAGGCCCTGCGGTTCCTGGGGGACGGACTGCGCCGACTCCGCGGCACGGGGCGCGTCGCGGTGATCTCCGACCTCCAGACGGGCAGCCTCGCGGCCCTCATCCGGCGCTGGCTGGAGTTGTTCGAGTCAGATCGGTACTTCATCTACGAGCCGCTGAGCTATGACTCGATCCGCGAGGCGAACCGGCTCCTGTACGGTCAGCCCCTTGTCCCCGTACCCTCGCTGGGGAAGGCGGATTTCATCCTCTCCTTCGGCGCGGACTTCCTGGAGACATGGCTCTCCCCAGTGCAGCTGACCCGGGAGTTCGCGGCCAACCGCTCGGCCAGGTTCGTGTACGTGGGTCCGCGCGTGTCGATGACGGCGGCCAATGCGGATGAGCGCATCCTGGTGAGGCCGGGTGACGAACGGCACGTGGCGCTCGCGATGCTCCGGGTGCTGCTGGAGAGCGGCGTTGGGGCGAAGCTCCCGGTCCCGCGTGAGGCTCTCGCGGCCCATTCCCCGGAGGCCGTGGAGAAGGCCACGGATGCCCCAGCGGAGGCGATCCGGCGCCTTGCGCGCGCCTTCGCCCAGGCAGTGCACCCACTGGCCCTTGCCGGCGACCCCTTGCGGCCCTACGACCACGAGACGGTGCTTGCCGCCGGCTTGTTGACCATCACGGCGGGCGGACCCGGCCTCGATGTGGGGGCAGCGCACGCTCTGTCCGGGGCCGACTCTGCCGGGCGAGTCCGTGCCTTCCATGCGGACTTGCGGGAGGCCGGCGTGGAGGCCTTGGTGCTCATCGGCAACGACCCGGTGTATGAGATCGGAGTGCGGCAGTTCCCGGGCCCGGCGGCGCGGGAGAGCCAGATGACCATCGGGCTCGTGCCCCACGCCACCCCGAAGGTACGCCTTCCGCACTGGGCCTTGGGGACCCACACGCCCCTGGAGTCGTGGGGGGACTACGAGCCGCAGAGCGGGGTCCTGAGCGTCCAGCAGCCTGCGATGGGGCCGCTCTACGACACGCGTTCGGCGGGGGACGTACTGCTGGCGCTTGCTCAGGCCGCGGGCTACGACCTGCAGCGCGAGTTCGGTGCCACCACCTTCCGGGAGTACCTCTTCGGGCGGTGGGCCGGCTGGGGGGCGCCGGATGAACTCCTCCAGCGCGGTGGCGCCTGGGAGCGGCCCGCCCCGAGCCCGCTCTTGCCGTCCACAGCGACGAAGCTGCGGTTCACGCCGCCCCGACGAGACGAGAGTCTGCGTGTGCACGTGTTCCCGCACATCGCCCTATTCGATGGACGGGGGGCCAACCGACCGTGGCTGCAAGAGCTCCCCGACCCGATGACCAAGGTCGCGTGGTCCGACTGGATGGAGGTGCATCCGCGGGAGGCCCAGGCGGAGGGGATTGCCCAAGGTAGCGGCGCGTCGCTAGTCTTCGACGGCGACATGTTGTTCTGCGCGGCGGCAGTTGTGCATCCAGGTCTTGCGCGTGCAACCGTGGCATGGCCACTAGGGTACGGAAACGACTTCGCGGGCCGGTATGCCCGGGAGGCGGGCGGCCTGCCTGCTGAGATCCTGGCGGATCCAGCCCTTGAGGTGCACCTCGCAGCATGGTCCCCGACGCCTGTGGCCCTGCCCTGTGCCGACGGCAGCCCGCATCAGCACGGGCGGGAGCTTGCGCGGGTCGTTCGCGGCGAGGAGCCCGAGCATGAAGAGCTACGGCTGCCGCTGCCGGAGGGCTACACGCGCGACGGGGACATGATGGCTGGGCACCCGCACCGGGACCATCGGTGGGCGATGGCGGTGGACCTGAACCGCTGCACCGGGTGCGGGGCGTGCGCAGTGGCGTGTCAGGCGGAGAACAACATCGGCGTTGTAGGCGCCGAGCAGTTCGCGAAGCACCGGGTGATGTCGTGGATCCGCATCGACCGGTACTACGACTGGTCCGATCCCGCCGCGCCGGTGCTGTTTCTTCCGCTGATGTGCCAGCACTGCGACGCCGCGCCGTGTGAGCCTGTCTGCCCTGTCTTTGCCGCCGCGCACAGCGAGGAAGGCCTGAACATGCAGGTCTACAACCGCTGCATCGGCACGCGGTACTGCGCGAACAACTGCCCGTACAAGGTGCGGAAGTTCAACTGGCTCGACTGGGAGTGGCCCGAGCCGCTGAACTGGCAGGCCAACCCCGATGTGACGGTGCGGTCGCGCGGCGTCATGGAGAAGTGCACGTTCTGCATCCAGCGCATCCGCGAGGCCGAGGTGCGGGCGCGCCGTGAGGACCGCCCCCTACGGGACGGGGACGTCGTCCCCGCGTGTGCGCAGACATGCCCGGCCGAGGCGCTGGTGTTCGGAGACCTCATGGACCCGACGACGCGCATCGCGCGGATCGTGGCTGAAGACACGCGGGCATACCAACTGCTCGGCGAGCTGAACACGAAGCCCGCAGTCTTCTACCTGAAGCGAGTCGTCCGACCCGCCCTATCGACTTGAGCCGCTAGACGCCGTGGCCGCCAACCCGGAACCTGGCACGCCCTTCGCCATGACCGCGACGCCCTATCGCGAGGTCCACGAGGACATCCTGCAGGCGGTGCGATTCCCGTCGCGCCGGTACCTGGGGCTGCTTGCCCTGCTGGCGGGAGGGATGGGCTGGGCGGCACTGTGCTTCGGGTACCAGGTGATGACCGGCATGGGGGTCACCGGGCTGAACCTGCCGGTCGGCTGGGGCACGTACATCACCAGCTTCGTGTTCTGGGTCGGGATCGGGCATGCGGGCACGCTGATCTCGGCCATTCTGTACCTCCTGCGGGTGGAGTGGCGCACCGCCGTCGCGCGGGCGGCGGAGACAATGACGGTCTTCGCCGTGATGACGGCCGGGATGTTCCCTCTGATCCACCTGGGTCGGGTGTGGGTGATGTACTTCATCATGCCGTACCCGAACACGGCGCACCTGTGGCCGAACTTCCGATCGCCTCTTGTCTTTGATGTGGTCGCGATCACGACCTACCTGACGATCAGCGCCCTGTTCTGGTACCTGGGGCTGATCCCGGACCTCGCCGCGGTGCGGGACCGTGCGACGGGCCGGCGGCGGTGGATCTACGGGCTACTCTCGGTGGGCTGGCAGGGCGAGAACGACCAGTGGCGCCACTACCTGCGGGCGTACGCGTGCTTCGCGGCGCTGGCCACTCCGCTGGTCATCTCGGTGCACAGCGTGGTGTCGTGGGACTTCGCGGTCGGCATCGTGCCCGGCTGGCATGAGACGCTCTTCCCGCCCTACTTCGTCGCAGGGGCGATCCACTCGGGGTTGGCGATGGTGCTGACGCTGCTCATCCCGCTGCGCGGCGTGCTGAAGCTGAAGCGGGTCATTCTGCCGCGGCACCTGGAGGAAGTGGCGAAGCTCATCGTGCTCACGGGCTTCATCATGCTCTATGCGTATGTGGTGGAGCCCTTCATGGTCTGGTATGGCGGGAACGAGATCGAGCGCCAGTCGATGGTCCTGCGCGCCACGGGCCCTTACGCGCCGTACTACTGGGTGATGGTCTTCTGCAACGCCGTCCTGCCCTTCGCCCTGTTCTGGAAGCAGGTGCGGAGCAACCTCACGGCGCTCTTCGCAATCGGGCTGCTCATCAATGTGGGGATGTGGTTCGAGCGGTACGTGATCATTGTGGGGTCGCTCTCGAATGACTTCATGCCCTCCGCGTGGTTCACGTATGCGCCGAGTTGGGTCGAGTTGAGCATCGCCATCGGGGCGGGGTGTTTCTTCCTGTTCATGCTGCTGGTGACGCTGCGGGTGGTGCCGGCCGTCTCGGTGGCCGAGAGCAAGCCCGAGCCGCATCGCGCTGAGGAGGCCGCGTCGTGAGCGATGTGCGGGTGACGGCGAGCTTCCCGGCGTTCGAGCCCTTCCTCGCAGCTCTGCACTCGCTGCGGAAGGCGGGCGTCGAGCGGTTCGCGGTCTACTCGCCGGTGCCGCTGCACGAGTATGAGGACCTGCTGCCGCGTCGGGGCAGCCCGCTCCGTTGGTATGCGCTGGCGGCGGGAGTGCTTGGCTGCGTGGGCGGGTTCGCGCTGTGCCTCATCGCCTCACGGTTCTACGGCGTTGTGGTCGGGGGGAAGCCACTGGACTCGTGGATCCCCTACTGCGTGGTCGCCTTCGAGCTGACGGTTCTGATCGCGGGGGTAGTCACCATGGCAACGGTGTTCCTGCACTCCCGCCTCTATCCGCGGCCGCTCAGCTCGGCCTACGATCCCGGCTTCAGCGTGGACCAGTTTGGGATCAGCGTGCCGTGTGAGGGCGAGCAGAGACAAACGGTGGCGGGCCTCCTGCGGGAAGCCGGGGCGGAGACGGTGAAGGAGAGCGCCGGGTAAGCGCCCATGCGGAGTGAGCGCCTCGACATCCTGCGCCGGGTCCTGGGCCGCGTAACCTCCCTGCAGGGGGCGGTCTTGTGGGGCTTGGGCGTGGGTGCGGCGCTGGTCATGGGGGCGCTGGCAGTGCGGCCGTACGCTTCGGGGCCGAGGCAGCCCATCCCCTTCAGCCACCTGCGCCACGCGGGGGTTCGTCAGATCAGCTGCCTCTTCTGCCACGACGGCGCCGATCGCTCGCCGAACGCGGGCATGCCGCCGATCGCTAAGTGCCTGCTGTGCCACAACCGGATCGCGCCGCATTTCGGTCCGCTGAGGCAGCTGCACAAGTCCTGGGAGAGCGGCAAGCCGGTCGAGTGGGTGCGGGTCTACCGACTGGCCGACTACGTGCATTTCAACCACGAGGCGCACCTGCTGAAGGGGATTGACTGCGGTCAGTGCCATGGCGACGTGAAGAAGATGAACCGCATCGTGCTCAATCAGCGCCTGACGATGGGTTTCTGCGTGGATTGCCATCGGCGGCCGGAGTACAAGGCCTCCGTGGACTGTTACCGGTGCCACCGATGACGCCGCTGAACCGACTCGCGGATCACATCCTGCCGCCGAACGAGCTCTCCGCCTCCCGGCGGTTCCTCGTATCGGGGGCGGCGTGGTTCGTGGTCGGGACCGTGGTCGGACTGCTCGGGGCGATGCACCTCGCGGCGCCGGAGGTGTTTGCGGGCCTCTCCTGGCTGGAGTTCGGGCGCATCCGCCCCGTGCACACGACCGTGGTGCTGCTGGGATTCGTCACGTCGTGCCTGCTGGGGGGGACGCTGTACATCATGCCGGTGGTCCTCCGCACGCGGCTGTACGCGGAGCGCGTCGCGAACCTGGGTATGTGGGCCTGGAACGCGGCGGTCGCCGGCGCCTGCATCACGCTCCCGCTGGGGCTGACCCAGGGCCGGGAGTACGCCGAGCTGATCTTCCCGATTGACTGCCTCGTCGTGGTCGCCTTCTTGTGTCTGGCCTATTGTCTGGTGATGACGGTGGCGACGCGGAAGGAGAACGTGCTCTTCGTGTCGGTCTGGTACGGGCTGGGCGGGGTGCTCTGGACGGCCATGCTCTGGGTGCCGGGGAACGTGATGTGGCAGCCGCCGGGCGGCTCGCTGCTGGGGATCATCGACGCCGTCTGGCTGTGGTGGTATGGGCACAACATCTTCGGGCTGGCGACCACGCCGATGTCGGTGGCGGTGGCCTACTACATCATCCCGCGCATCGCGCGCAAGCCGCTCTATAGCCACACGCTCTCGCTGATCGGCTTCTGGGCCTTGCTCGGGCTGTACACGCACATCGGCGCCCACCACCTGCTGCAGGCGCCGGTGCCGACGTGGCTGAAGACGGTCTCGACGATCGACAGCGTCGCGATGGTGCTCCCCGTGGCGACGGTGCTGGTGAACCTGTGGCTGACCATGCGCGGGTCGCTGAAGCACTTCGCGGACAACTGGCCGGGCAAGCTCATCTTCACCGGGTCGATCTGGTACCTCATCACCTGTGTGCAGGGGCCGCTCCAGTCGCTGCCCAGCGTGCAGCGCCACACCCACTTCAGTAACTGGGTGATCGGGCACGCGCATATCGCGGTGCTGGGCTTCGCCGGGTTCACGGCGTTGGGCGCCTTGTGGTACGTGCTGCCGCTGGTGGCGAAGCGGAAGGTCTACAGCCCCGCCCTCATCGGGTTGCAGTACTGGCTGGCGCTGGTGGGTGTCGCCGGGTTCTTCGTGGTGCTTACGGCGGCGGGATTGGTGCAGGGCGAGGTCTGGTTCAACGGGGGCACCGTCTACCGGTCGCTGCCGATGATCTCGCCGTACATGCTGGCGCGGGCGATGATCGGCGTGGCGATCGTGGGGGCGGCCTGTGTGGGGCTGTATAACGTGCTGATGACTCTCTACCGCGGGGAGCCGACGGAAGCGTGAGGATGACGCCGGCGGTCATCGTGATCGGGTCCATGATCCTCTTCTGGGTCGCCTTCCTGGGAGTGGTCGTGATCCCGACCGTCACCATCCCCGACGAGGGCTCGGAGATCTGGCGCCCGAACGTGGCCGCGGAGGACCGGGGGCGGAAGCTGTACATTGCCAACGGGTGCGTGTACTGTCACTCGCAGTACGTGCGGCCGCAGGACTGGACCGAGGGCGCGCAGCGGATCGCCCAGGCCGGGGACTACGCCAAGCAGCAGCCGCCGCTCCTCGGCAGCCAGCGGACGGGGCCGGATCTCTCTCAGGAGGGCGGGGAGCGGCCGGATGACTGGCACCTGGCGCACTTCCTCAACCCGCGACACACCAGCCCGGCGTCGATCATGCCCGACTTCAGCTTCCACTCGCGGGCCGAGCTGGCCGATCTGACCAGCTACTTGCAGAGCCTGGGCGGCAGGCAGGCGGACTACCGCGTGGCCCGCCAGGAGCGCTGGAAGCGGGCCGCGGTCGAGGCCTACCGCGCCGGGCCGGACGCGAACATCGCGTGGATTCACGCGCAGGTACCCGAGGTCTGGCGGAGGATGCCTAACCCCTACCCGGCGACGGGGGCCTCCCTCGCGCGCGGGCAGCGGGTGTACGAATTGTACTGCGTCGGCTGCCACGGGCCGACCGGAGACGGACGCGGGACCGCCGAGCCCTACCTCAATCCACCGCCGCTGAACTTCGCCCTCATGCGGCGGCACCTCGAGGACGGCAAGTACGTCGGCGGCCTGCTGTACTACCAGATCATGAACGGCATCACCGGGACAGCGATGCCCTACTTCAAGACGCAGCTGGAATCGGCGAAGATCTGGGACGTGTCGAACTACATTGCCCACGACTTCATCGGCTGGGTCGACTACCAGTTCCGGACCGACCAGATCGACCCCGCCTACGAGAACGCTGAGCCCGAACCGCCGAAGCCGTACGTGGAAGATCAGCCATGACTCTGCTCGTGATGTGGACAACCTACGCCGTGCTCGGAGTGCTGGTCTACTCGGCGGTGTTCTTGTGGGCGGTGCGTACGCGCCAGTTCTCCTCCGAGGAGCGCGCCCGGGCCCTGCCGCTGGAGTGCCCGGCAGAGGCGTCCGGGGAGCCGGAGGCGGCCGGCGCCGCGTGGCGGGTGCTGGCCGCGCCGATGGTGCTGCTGGCGCTGGCGGCAGCGGTCATTGTCGGCCTGTTGCTGCTGGTCTATCGTTGAGGCGAGGGCGGGGAACCCGATGCCCGCGACACTGGCGAACAGCTGGCTGTTGCTGATGCTCATCCTGGGGCTCGCCGGGACGGTCGCGGCCTATCTGGCCTACCGCGACGGCACCGCCCGGGAGGCTCCCAGCCACGAGCCGCCCGAGGAGTATCCGCCGGACATCCAGGTGAGCCACGGCCGGGTGCCCCGGGTTCTGATCGCGCTTTACCTGTGCATGGGCCTGGGCATGGTCGGGTACGTCCTGTACGTCTGGTTGGCGAAGCCGGCGATATAGCCCGGTGACCGGCTACCGGTGATCGGGACGGCATGGCGGGGCGAGAGCGATGAGCCGCGAGTTGAAGCTGACGTTGAGGACGTGGGCGATCATTGCGGCGGTCGCGCTGTGGATGCTCACATGGATGGTGGGCACGTTCCTGCTCATCGGCGATCGGCCGCCGCCGTGGAACCTGGGCGGCAACCCGGCCGTGCCGGGCGATTCGTACTACACGGCAGGCGAGGTCCCGACGGGGGAGGCCGGTCCGACGCAGGTCGAGCTGCCGCCGACGAAGGGGAAGACACAGTGAGGGCGGCGCGGGCAATGCTGCTGCTGTGCGTGGGGACCGGTGGCCTCGTGCCGCTGAACTCCTGCTTTCCCCACATGCGGGAGCAGCCCTCGCTGAAGCCCTTCGAGCGCCCGATGGCCCCCATGCCCGAGGGCGTCGTGTCCAGGGACGGGCCCGATCCTGTCGCGGCGCCGGAGAAGGCCCCCGTGCCGGTGCTGACGGCCACGGATGTGTTCACCCGGGGCCGGCTGTACTACGGTTACTACTGCGCAATGTGTCACGGCGACGACGGTGGGGGACGGACGCCCGTCGGCGAGGCGTACTGGCCGAGGCCGACCGACCTGGCCGGCGCCGATGTCCAGCGGCTGACAGACGACGAGCTCTACCGGAAGATGCTCACCGGAACTGGGCACGATCCGGTGTTGGTCAGCACCGTGGCGCGCGACCGGCGCTGGCCTATCGTGGCGTACGTGCGCGCGTTGGCGGCGCGAGGGAGGCCGGAATTGCCGAGACCCCGGACGCGACCATGAAGCTCTGGCCCCTGGCCCTGTACGGGCTGCTGGTGCTCGTTGTCGCCGGCGGGATGCTCCTCGTCTCGTATGTGCTGGGGCCGCGCCAGAACCGCGCGCGCCCTCCGGAGCCGTACGAATCGGGGGTGCAGCCCACGGGCTCGGCGCGGCCGCGGATCGCGGTGGAGTTCTACCTGGTCGCGGTTCTCTTCGTGATCTTCGATCTGGAGGCGGTCTTCATCTTCGCGTGGGCTACGGCGGTGCGGGAGGTCGGTTGGGCGGGGTATTTCGAGATGCTGCTCTTCATCGCCATTCTGGTGGCGGGGCTCGTGTACCTGTGGCGGCAGGGCGCGCTGGACTGGGGCCCGGTCGCCCAGCGACGGCCGGCTCGCGGGCCGCACAGCGAGGAGTGACAGCGTGACGGATCGGACGGCACAGATGACCGACCAGTTGGCCGAACAGGTGCGTGAGAGCGTCATCTGGGCCAGGCTTCGCGACCTGCTGGCCTGGGGTCGGAAGAACTCCATCTGGCCCTTCAACTTCGGGCTGTCCTGCTGCTACGTCGAGATGGCGACGAGCCTCACGAGTCGGTATGACCTGGCCCGGTTCGGAGCGGAGGTGATCCGGGGCACGCCGCGGGAGGCCGATGTGATGGTCGTCTCAGGCACCGTCTTCATAAAGATGGCGCCCATCGTGAAGCACCTCTACGAGCAGATGACCGAGCCGAAGTGGGTCATCTCGATGGGCTCGTGCGCCAACTCCGGCGGGATGTACGACATCTATAGCGTGGTTCAGGGCGTAGACTCGTTCCTCCCCGTCGATGTCTATGTCCCCGGTTGCCCGCCGAGCCCCGAGGCGTTCATGAAGGGCCTGTTGCTCCTGCAGGAGGCGGTCGGGCGCGAGCGGCGGCCGCTGAGCTGGGTCGTCGGCCCGCAGGACGTCCAACGCCCGGTGATGCCTTGCCAACGGGAGCTCCGGCGCGAGGAGCGAGTCCGGCAGACGCTGCTGAGGCCGCCGGACGGGGTGACGTGACGGCGCGTTCGAAGGTTCGCGAGTTCGCAGGTGGGCACGGCATGACGGCGGGTCTCTCGATAGCCGAACTCGAGGCGCAGGTGGGCGACGCGGTGCTCGCGTCGCAGTCCACCTGCGACGGCGTGCCGACCGTCTGGGTCGCGCCGACGCAGGTGACGGACGTGTTGCGGCGGCTGAAGCTCGACGCGGAGCGGCCCTACGAGATGCTGCACGACCTCTGGGCCGTGGATGAGCGCGAACGGCTGCACGATGAGGGGCTTCCTCCGGCCGACTACACGGTCGTCTACGACCTGGCCTCGGTGGACCGGTGTGAGCACGTGCGGGTGAAGGTCCCCCTGAAGGGGCACGCACCAGCCGTAGACTCGGTCACGGAGCTCTGGCCCTCGGCGAACTGGTACGAGCGCGAGGCCTGGGACCTGCTGGGGATCCGGTTCATCGGGCACCCCCACCTGCGTCGGATCCTCATGCCGCCGTGGTGGGACGGCCACCCGCTGCGGAAGGACCATCCCGCGCGGGCGACGGAGCTGGGCCGGTTTGAGCTGCCCGACGCGCGGCAGGCGTCGATGGCGGAGCACCTGGAGTTCCGCCCCGAGGACTGGGACTTGGCCCGCGCGGGCGAGGACTTCGACTACCTGTTCCTCAACTTCGGGCCCCACCACCCGGGCACCCACGGCGTCCTGCGCGTCGTCCTGCAGCTCGACGGGCAGGAGGTCGTCGATCTCGTGCCCGAAATCGGCTACCACCACCGCGGCTCCGAGAAGATGGCCGAGCGGCAGAGCTGGCACACGTTCATCCCTTACACCGACCGGATCGACTACCTCGGCGGCGTGCTGAACAACCTCCCCTATGTGATGGCGGTGGAGCAACTGGCGGGGATCGAGGTGCCGGAGCGGGCGGAAGTCATCCGGGTCATGCTCTGCGAGCTGTTCCGGATCAACAGCCACCTGGTCTACCTCGGCACCTTCGCCCAGGATGTTGGGATGATGTCCCCGGTCTTCTACCTGTTCAATGACCGGGAGCGGTTGCTGGACATCCTGGAGGCCGTCACCGGCGCGCGGATGCACCCCGGCTGGTTCCGCATCGGGGGCGTCGCCCAGGACCTTCCGGAGGGCTGGGACGAGCTGGTGCGCGGCTTCCTGCACTACCTGCCGGGGAAGCTGGAGGAGTACGAGAGCGCGATCTTCGCCAATCGCATCTTCCGCGCGCGCACGAAGGGCGTCGGGGTCATCTCCGCCCAGGAGGCCATCGAGTGGGGCGCCACCGGCCCGTTCTTGCGGGCCTGCGGCGTCGGCTGGGACCTCCGGAAGCAGCAGCCGTACGCCGGCTATGAGCGTTTCGAGTTCGAGGTGCCGACGGGCGACCACGGCGACTGCTACGACCGGGCGTGGGTGCACGTCGAGGAGATCCGCCAGAGCCTCCGCATCGTGGAGCAGTGCGCGGACCAGATGCCCGCGGGGCCGTACAAGTCAGACCACCCGCTGGCGGCTCCGCCGCGGCGAGAGCGGATGCTCCATGACATCGAGACACTCATCAACCACTTCCTGAGTGTGAGTTGGGGCCCGGTGATCCCGCCGGGGGAGGCGTCGGTTTGCGTCGAGGCCGCGAAGGGGCACAACCGGTACCACCTCATCAGCGATGGCGATACGTCGCCCTATCGGGCGCGCATCCGCACGCCCTCCTTCGCGCATGTGCAGCTGCTGCCGAAGCTCGGGCGCGGGTCGATGATCCCCGACATCGCGGCGATCCTGGGCAGCCTGGACTACGTGCTGGCTGACATCGATCGGTGAACGGCAGTGGCAAGTGCCAAGTGGCGCACACGCAGGACGAGACGGCCGACGGGATGGGGTGAGGCGGCGACATGCTGACGGATCGGGAGCGACAGCGGATCGAGGCCGAGACGCGCATGTACCCTCACCCGCGTGCGGCGGTGCCCGAGGCGCTGAAGATCGTGCAGGACCACCGCGGCTGGGTGCCCGATGAGGCGGTGAAGGAGATCGCGGAGTTGCTGGGGCTGTCGCCGGCTGTGGTCGACAGCACCGCCACGTTCTACAACATGATCCTGCGCGAGCGCGCGGGGCGGCACATCATCTTCATCTGCGACAACGTCAGCTGCTGGGTGACGGGCTACGAGGCCCTGCGCGATCATCTGTGCCGACGCCTGAGCATCGCGCTGGGGGAGACGACGGAGGACGGGCGCTTCACTCTGCTCCCCGCGGCGTGTCTGGGCGAATGCGATCGGGCGCCGGCGATGATGATCGATGGCGAGGTCTACGGCAACCTGACTCCGGAGCGCATCGACGAAGTCCTGGCGCGCTACGACTGACGACATGGAACCGGTCCTGACGCGGAACATCCGGCCCTCGGAAGAGCCCCTGACTCTGCTCGAGTACGAGCAGTCCGGGGGCTACCAGGCCTTGCGGAAAGCCCTTTGGAGCTCCCCCGAGGAGATCCAGAAGCTCGTCACCGACGCGGGCCTGCTGGGACGCGGCGGCGCAGGCTTTCCGACCGGACGCAAATGGGCCTCGGTGCCGATGGGCGAGCGCGCGCGGCAACCCAAGTACTTCGTCGTGAATGCGGATGAGATGGAGCCCGGTACGAACAAGGACCGGCTGCTCTTGGAGGGCGATCCGCACCAGCTCATCGAGGGGATCATCATCTCCTCCTACGCGGTGGAGGCCTCGCAGGCGTACATCTTCATCCGCTGGGAGTACCAAGTCGCCGCCCGTCGCATCATCTCGGCGCTGAGCCAGGCATACCACAACAACCGCCTGGGGGAGCGCATCCTGGGTTCGGGCTACAGCCTGGACATCCACCTGCACCAGAGCGGCGGCCGGTACATGTGCGGGGAGGCCGAGGCGCTGCTGAGCGCGCTGGAGGGCCGCCGCGCCACGCCGCGCAGCAAGCCGCCCTATCCGACGGTCTGCGGTCTGTGGGGGAAGCCGACGGTCGTGAACAACGTGGAGACCGTCTGCAACGTTCCGCACATCGTGCAGCATGGGCCGGAGTGGTTCAGGGCCCTGAGCCTCACCGGCGAGGGCGGGACCAAGATCTACGGAGTCGCCGGCCGCGTCAATCAGCCGGGGCTATGGGAGCTGCCGCTCGGCACGCCGATCCGCGAGATCCTCGAGAACCACGCCGGCGGGATGCGCAACGGCCATCGGCTGCGGGCGCTGCTGCCAGGGGGCGGGTCGACGGCGTTCGTCCTCCCGGAGCAGCTCGACACCCGCATGGACTTCGCCTCGATGGACGCCATCGGCAGCCGCCTGGGCACCGGGACGATGACGGTCGTGGACGATCAGACCTGCCCAGTGGGCGTCGTCTGGGGGCTCGAGCAGTTCTTCGCGCGCGAGTCCTGCGGCTGGTGCACCCCGTGCCGCGAGGGGCTGCCGTGGGTAGCGAGGACCCTCGAAGCCCTGGAACTCGGCGACGGGCGCCCCGAGGACCTGGAGACCTTGGAGCACCACGTCCGCTGGGTGCGGATGGGCAACACCTTCTGTGCGCTTGCGCCGGGGGCCATGATGCCGCTGGAGAGCGCCCTGAAGCACTTCCGTGCCGAGTTTGAGGGTCATGTCTCGCAGGGGCGCTGCCCCTGGCGCCAATCAGCGGGCTGAGGGAGACCGTGCCGAGGATCTACATCGACGGGAAACCGCACGAGGTCGAGGGCGAAGGCAGGAACCTGCTGGACGCCTGTCTGTCGCTCGGCTTCGACATCCCGTACTTCTGCTGGCATCCGGCGATGCACTCGGCCGGAGCGTGTCGGCAGTGTGCGATCAAGATCTTCGGCAGCGAGGAGGACACCCGCGGCCGGATCGTGATGGCGTGCATGACCCCTGTGATGGAAGGCGCGAGGATCTCCATCGACGATCCCGAGGCGGTGGCGTTTCGCGCGAGCGTCATCGAGTGGCTCATGGCCAGCCATCCCCATGACTGCCCGGTCTGCGATGAGGGCGGCGAGTGCCACCTCCAGGACATGACCGTGATGGCGGGCCACGTCTACCGGCGGCGACGCTTCCCCAAGCGGACGCACCGGAACCAGGACCTCGGTCCTCTGCTGCACCACGAGATGAACCGCTGCATCCAGTGCTACCGGTGCGTGCGGTTCTACCAGGAGCTTGCCGGGGGGCGGGACCTGGATGTGCTGGGCTGGCACGATCACGTCTACTTCGGCCGGCATGAGGACGGGCCGCTGGAGAGCCCCTTCGCCGGGAACCTGGCCGAGGTGTGCCCGACCGGCGTGTTCACCGACCGCGCCTTCCGGCGGCACTACACCCGCCCGTGGGACCTGCAGACCTCGCCCTCGGTGTGCGTCCATTGCGGACTGGGGTGCAACACCATCGCGGCGGAGCGGTACGGATCTGTGCGCCGCATTCGGAACCGGTTCAACGCGCACGTGAACGGGTTCTTCCTCTGCGACCGAGGTCGCTACGGCTACGAGTTCGTGAACCGCGAGCACCGGCTCCGCGGCGTGTTGTTGCGCGGTACGGACGGCGCGCTGCGTCCGGCGTCGCAGGAGGAGGCGCTGGAGCGGCTGCGGTTCATTCTGCGCACCGGGGCGGCGGTCGGGATCGGCTCGCCGCGCGCCTCGATGGAGACGAACTTCGCGCTGCGCGAACTGGTGGGGGCGGACGCCTTCCACGACGGGCTGTCCCGGCGTGACCGCGAGCTGATGGACACGATCCGGGCGGTGCTGCTCCAGGGCCCGGGGCGCAGCGCCTCCGTGCAGGACGTCGCGAACGCCGACGCGGTGTTCGTGCTGGGAGAGGACGTGCAGAACACCGCTCCCGTGCTGGCGCTCTCCCTACGGCAGGCCGTCTTCCAGCAGGCGCTCGGCATCGCCCAGCGCCTGAACATCCACAAGTACCACGACTCGGCGGTGCGGGAGGCGATCCAACAGGACACGGGGCCGCTGTTCATCGCGACTCCGGATGAGACGCCCATCGACGACGTCGCCACGGCGACCTACCGCCGCGCGCCAGACGAGATCGCGCGGCTCGGGCTGGCGGCCGCACACTACCTCGACCCCGAGGCGCCGCTGCCGGAGCTGCTGGACCCGCCGACCGAGCGACTCGCGGCCCGGATCGCCGAGGCGCTCCGCGGCGCCGAGCGGCCCCTCGTCATCTGCGGTCATGGTTCCGGCTCGGCGGCGGTCATCGAGGCCGCGACGAACGTTGTATGCGCGCTGGAGGCGGCCGGGAAGAGCGGCAGCCTGTGCTGCACCGTCCCCGAGTGCAACAGCATGGGGCTGGCCCTCCTGGAGGCGAAGGACCTCGCCTCGGCGGCGGATGCGCTTCAGTCGGGACGGGCGACCGTCCTCATCGTGGCGGAGAACGACCTCTTCCGCCGGCTGCCCGCCGCAGCTGCCGAGGCGCTCCTGAAGCGGGCGGAGCATGTGATCGTGCTTGACCACCTCCCGAGCCGCACGATGGAGCGGGCCGAGGTGGTGCTTCCGACGGCGACCTTCGCTGAGTGCTCCGGCACGCTGGTGAACAGCGAGGGTCGGGGTCAGCGCTTCCTGCAGACCTTCGTTCCCGCAGGGGACGTGCAGGCGAGCTGGCGGTGGCTCGGGGAGATGCTGGCGGCCCGCGACGGGCTGACCGCCCCGCCCTGGCCGAGCCTCGACGAGCTGCTGACGGCGCTCGCGCAGGCCTTTCCGCTCTGCGGCGGAATCCAGAACCTCGCGCCGCCGACCTCCTACCGGCTCCACGGGCGGCGCGTGCCGCGTCAGTCCCAGCGCTACAGCGGACGCACCGCCATGCACGCGCACCTGGACGTGCGCGAGCCGCGGCCGCCGGAGGACCCCGATTCCCCCATGTCCTTCACCATGGAGGGACATCAGGGGCCGCCGCCCTCGCCGTTGATCGCGCGTTTCCGCGCCCCGGGCTGGAACTCGGTGGCCAGCGTCACGCAGTTCGCCAAGGAGGGCTCCGGGCCGCTCCACGGAGGCGACCCGGGCCGGCGGCTGATCGAGCCCGAGCGCGTGCACTCGCTATGCTACGCCTCCGCCACGCCCCCGTTCGAGCCGCGGCCGGGCGAGTGGCTGGCGGTCCCCGCTTGGCATGTGTTCGGCTCGGATGAGCTCAGCGCCCTGAGCCCTGCCTGCTCCGAACTCGCCCCGCTACCGTACCTGGGGATGTCCCCCGCCGACGCGGAGACGATGCAGGTCGAGCCCGGCCAGGAGCTGGGGCTCGAAGTGAGCCACGAGGTCCGCTCGCTGCCGGTGAGGTTACGCGCGCAGCTGCCCCGAGGCGTCGTGACGGTTCCCGTCGGGCTACCGGGCCTGGAGGGTCTGGAACTGCCGGCGTGGGTGAAGCTGATCGTGCCGGGGCTACCGCATCGAGGGCCCAGGAGCTGACATGGACGCGCTCAACGCCCTCCTGAGGGAGGTCAACTCGGCCGAGGTGCTGCGGGAGGTCGCGCTGGTGCTCGGGGTGCTGATCGGCGCGCTCTCCCTGGGCGGCGGGCTGACCTTCGTGGAGCGGCGACTGCTCGCCCTCTGGCAGGACCGCTACGGACCGAACCGCGTCGGGCCCTTCGGGCTCCTGCAGGTCGTCGCCGATACGATCAAGCTGTTCACGAAGGAGGACTGGACACCGCCCTTCGCCGACAGGTTCGTGTTTGTCGTGGCGCCGGCGATCGTGATCGCGGCGACGCTGATGTCCTTCGCGGTCATACCGCTTGCCCCGGGGCTGGTGGTTGCGGACCTGAACGTCGGCCTACTCTTCTTCTTGGGCATGTCCTCGCTCTCGGTGTACAGCGTCGCGCTGGGCGGATGGTCGGCGAACAGCAAGTACGCTCTGTTGGGAGGCTTGCGCGCGGCGGGGCAGATGGTCAGCTACGAGGTCTTCATGGGGTTGTCGCTGATGGGCGTGGTGGCCACCACGGGCTCATTCAGCCTCGGGGACATCGTCGAGGCGCAGCGGCGGGTGTGGTTCTGCATCCCGCAGTGCATCGGGCTCGTCACCTTCCTGATTGCGGGGCTCGCGGAGACCCGGCGCATCCCCTTCGACCTCCCGGAGGCCGAGGGCGAGCTTGTGGCAGGCTTCCACACCGAATACTCCGGGATGAAGTTCGGCATGTTCTTCCTCGGCGAGTACGTGGGAGTGGCCCTCGTCTCCGCGCTGACGGTCGTGCTCTTCTTCGGCGGCTGGTTGGGGCCGGTGCTGCCGCCGATCGTGTGGTTCCTGGGCAAGACGGCGCTGCTGATCGCCTTGTTCATCCTCGTCCGCGGGGCGCTGCCGAGGCTGAGGTACGACCAGCTGATGCGTCTGGGCTGGAAGGTGCTGTTGCCGCTGTCGCTGGCGAACGTCGTCGTCACCGGGGCCGTCATCCTGGCCCTGCGTCGGTAGAGCCATGCTGAGCGCGCTGCGCACACTCTGGTCTGTCTTCTGGCACGCCTTCGCTCGGCGGTTCACCGTGCAGTACCCCGAGCAGAAGCGCCCGCTGCCGCCGCGGTTCCGCGGGCGGATTGTGCTGACCCGGGACCCCGACGGCGAGGAGCGCTGTGTCGCGTGCTATCTCTGCGCGGCGGCGTGCCCGGTGGACTGCATCGCGCTGCAGGCGACTGAGGACGAGCATGGCCGGCGCTACCCGGAGTTCTTCCGCATCAACTTCAGCCGCTGCATTTTCTGCGGCTTCTGCGAGGAAGCGTGCCCGACGTGCGCCATCCAGCTGACGCCGGACTGCGAGCTGGCCGACTACCGCCGCTCGAGCCTTGTGTATGAGAAGGCAGACCTGCTGATCGGCGGGCCCGGCAAGGTCCACGACTACAACTTCTACCGCGTGGCCGGTGTGGCGATCGCGGAGAAGGACAAGGGCGAGGCCGAGAACGAGCTGCCGCCCGCCAACGTCCGTCGGCTGATGCCGTGACGGCAGTTCCAGGTTCCAAGTTCCAGGCTTCAAGCTGCGGACTTCGGACAGCCCCAGACACAACTCGTAACCCGGAACTCGCAACCCGAAACCGAATGACCGCCGTCTCCAGCACAGGCTTCTATGTCTTCTCCGGGGTGGCGATCTTCGCTACGCTGTTGGTCGTCGCCCAGCGCAGCGCCGTCCACGCGCTGCTGTACCTGATCGTCTCGTTCCTCGCGATCGGGGGCGTGCTGTTCGTGCTCGGCGCGCCCTTCGTGGCCGCGCTGGAGGTCATTATCTACGCCGGCGCGATCATGGTGCTGTTCGTGTTCGTCACGATGATGGTCAGTCCCGGGTCGGAGGCCTCGCCGGCGGAGGCCCGCTGGGGCCTCTTGCGCGCGCTGGCCGGGCCGGCGTCGATCGGGTGCGTGCTGGTCTGGGAGCTGGTGCAGGTGCTGAGCGCGGCGCCGGGAGTCGCGCTGAGCGGCAACGTCGTCTCGCCGAAGGAGGTCGCCGCCGCGCTGTTCGGGACGTATGTGTTGGGAGTGGAGCTGGCCTCGATGCTGCTGCTGTCGGGGCTGGTGGGCGCGTACCACCTGGGGCGGCGGATGCTCTACCGCGACCGGGAGGCCTCGTAGCATGACCCAGGTCCCCTTCGAGCATGGGCTGCTGGTCGCGGCGATCTTGTTCGGGATCGGGCTGATCGGGCTGCTCGCGCGGCGGAACCTGTTGTTCCTGCTGATGTCGATCGAGATTCTGCTGAACGCCGCCGGGCTGGCGTTCGTCGTCGCCGCGTCACGTTGGGGGCAGGCCGACGGGCAGGTCATGTTCATCTTCATCCTGGTGATGGCGGCGGCAGAGGTGTCGGTGGGGCTGGCGCTCGTGCTGCAGATCCACCATGCGCTCAAGACGCTCGATTCGGACGCAGTGAGTCAGTTGCGAGGCTGAGATGACGGGTGTCTGGCTCATCCCGGCGCTGCCGCTGGCGGGGTTTCTGACCCTTGCCCTCTTCGGCGCGCGCCTGTCCCGACGCGGGGTCTCGGCGGTCGGCGTCGGGTCGGTGGGCCTATCGGCCGTGTGGGGGCTCGTGGTCAGCGTGGGGGCCCTGGCGTCGCGGGATGCCTCCGTGCAGGAGACCCTGTGGACGTGGGTCGCGACTGCCCAGTTCCGCGCCTCCATCGGGCTGGAGCTGGACCGGCTGTCGATGGTGATGGTCTGGGTGGTGACGGGAGTCGGCTTCCTGATCCATGCCTACTCCACGGCCTACATGGCTGAGGACGAGGGCTACGCGCGGTTCTTCGCGTACATGAACCTCTTCGTGAGCGCGATGCTCATGCTGGTCCTGGCAGACAACCTCCTGCTGCTCTACGTCGGCTGGGAGGGAGTGGGGCTGTGTAGCTACCTCCTGATCGGCTTCTGGTACAAGGATCCAAAGAACGTGCGCGCCGCGATGAAGGCCTTCATTGTGACGCGCCTGGGCGACGCGGCGATGGCGGTCGGCCTCTTCCTGCTCGCCGGGAACCTGGGGACGCTCGACCTCGACGAGCTTTCGGTGCGTCTCCCGCACGTGCTCGGGCTCGGCTCGCCCTTGGTGGTCGCGGCTGCGGCGCTGCTGCTCGCGGGGGCAGTCGGCAAGTCTGCACAGGTGCCGCTGCAGGTGTGGCTGCCCGATGCGATGGCCGGCCCGACTCCGGTCAGCGCGCTCATCCACGCGGCGACTATGGTCACGGCGGGCGTGTACCTGATCGCGCGCCTGCAACTGGTCTTCAGCCTCGCGCCCGCCGTCATGCAGGTCGTCGCGTGGATCGGCGCCGCGACGCTCCTGATTGCGGGCTTGAGCGCCCTCGCGCAGCGGGACCTCAAGCGCATCCTCGCCTACTCGACCATCAGCCAGCTTGGGTACATGTTCCTCGCACTCGGGGTAGGCGCCTGGACGGCGGCCGTCTTCCACCTCGTGACCCATGCGTTCTTCAAGGCGCTCCTGTTTCTGGGCGCCGGAGCCGTCATCAAGGCGCTCCACGAAGAGCAGGACATCTTCGCGATGGGCGGCCTGCGCAAGCGCCTCCCGTTGGTCTTCGGGGCTTTCACCATCGGCGCCGCCTCGCTCGCCGGGCTGCCGCTGGTGACCGCCGGGTTCTACAGCAAGGACGCGATCCTGCACGCGGTCGCGGGCAGCGCGCCCTATGGAGGCTGGCTCCTGGCGATCGGGCTCGTCGGCGCGCTGGTCACCGCGCTGTACGCCTTCCGCGCGGTGTTCGTGGTGTTCCTGGGCGAGACGGAGCGGGAGGTCGCCGCTCCGCCGCCGGTCGCGATGGTCGCGCCGCTGGTCGTGCTGGCGGTCCTGGCGCTGATCGCGGGGTTCCTGCAGACGCCAAGGCAGCTCGGCGGGATCGAGTCCTTCGGGCGCTTCGTCGGCCCCGCTCTGGCCGGGCAGACGGGGCATGGGGGAGAGGCCCCGGCCTGGGTGCTGCCGGCGGCCGCGGTGGCGTCCCTGCTCGGGGTCCTGTTGGCGTGGCTGTTGTACGTGCGCGGTCGATCGGCCGTGGAGAGCGCGGCGGCGACCACGGAGTGGGCCTCGCTGCGGCGTTTGGCGCTCGGGGGCTTCGGCTTCGACCGTCTGTATGACGCGATGTTGGTTCAGCCCTTCGTGTACCTGACGCGAGGGAACGCCACCGATGCCGTCGACCGGGTGTACGCTTGCGCGGCGGAGACGGCGTGCGTCCTGCACAGGCTGGTGAGCCGCGCGCAGACCGGACGCGTGCGCTGGTACGCGGCCGGGCTGGCGCTCGGGGCGCTGCTCCTGCTGGGGCTGGTGGTGCTGCGATGAGCCTGCTGCTTCTGCTCCTCCTCCCCCTGGTCGGCGGCGCGCTCGCCTGGGTATGCGCGCGCGAGCGCCCGATCGTGGGACGGTGCGTGCTGCTCATCGCCCTGGGCCTCGGCCTGGCGCAGAGCCTGCTGCTCTGGACCTCGCTGACCCCGGAATCCCGGCCGTGGCTCGTCGAGGCGCAGTGGCCGTGGGTCCCGTCTCTGGGCATCAGCCTCCACCTCGCCCTCGACGGCCTCAGCCTGCTGATGGTCGCTCTGAGCTACTTCCTGGGCGTCGCGGCGGTGCTTGCGTCCTGGGAGAGCATTCAGCGGCAGGTCGGCCTGTTCCATCTCATGCTGGGGTTGGTGCTGGCCGGGATCGTGGGCGTCTTCCTGGCAGTAGACCTCTTCCTGCTCCTCTTCTGCTGGGAGCTGATGCTGATCCCGATGGTCTTCCTGATCGCCCTCTGGGGTCACGAGAACCGTCGGTACGCCGCGCTGAAGTTCGCCCTCTTCACCCAGGCCGGGGGGCTGTTGCTGCTCCTGGCGATCTTGGGCCTACACGTCGCGCACGGGCGTGCGACGGGCGTGTACACCTTCGACTACGAGGAACTGCTCGGTACGCCGCTGGGGCCTGTGGCGGCCATGTGGCTGGCGCTCGGGTTCTTCGTGGCCTTCGCCATCAAGCTCCCGGCCGTCCCGCTGCACACATGGCTCCCTGACGCCCATACCGAGGCGCCCACGGCGGGGAGTGTGATCCTCGCCGGACTGCTGCTGAAGACCGGCGGGTACGGACTGATCCGGTTCGTGCTGCCGCTGTTCCCCGAGGCGTGCGAGCGGCTGGCGCCGGTCGCGATGGTCCTGGGCGTCGTGGGCATCCTCTATGGCGCGGTGTTGGCCTTCGCGCAGACCGACTTGAAGCGGCTCGTGGCCTACACCAGCGTCAGCCACTTGGGTTTCGTGCTGCTGGGCGCCTTCGCGGGCAACGATGACGGCCTGCGCGGGGCGGTGGTTGTGATGGTCTGCCACGGGCTTAGCACCGGGGCGCTCTTCATCCTCGTAGGCGCGCTCCAGGACCGGCTGGGGACCCGCGACATGCGCCGGATGGGCGGCCTGTGGACCGTGGCGCCGAAGCTCTCGATCGCCCTGCTGCTCTTCTCATTGGCCTCATTGGGGCTGCCCGGGTTGGGCAACTTCGTCGGCGAGTTCCTCACGCTGCTGGGCGCCTATCGTGTGAGCCTCCCGCTGGCGGCGGTCGGCGCGGCGGGGCTGGTCTTGGCGGCCATCTACTCCCTGCGGGTCATGCAGCTCGTGTGCTTCGGACCGACGCGTGAGGGCCTGGAGCCGCCGGACCTCGACCGCCGCGAGCGCGCCCTGCTGGCGGTGATGCTGATTGTGCTGCTGTGGATCGGTCTGTTCGCGCAGCCGGTGCTCAACGCCGCCGCGCCTCCTGCGGCGCAGCCCGGCGGCGGGGCGCCGGCGCTACAATCGCCCCACGACATGCCGATGTCGCCCCACGGGGGCGGTCCGACCGCCGGGGGGAGGGCGCCATGACCGGTCAAGACCTGGTCATCCTGCAGCCCTACATCCTCCTCGCGGCCACGGCCGTCGCGCAGATGCTGGTGCTCGCCTTCCGGCGAAGTCACCGCGCCGTCTTCGGGCTGGGCCTGGCGGGCCTGCTGGCCACGCTGGCGGCCCTCGCGGTGATTGCGCCGGGACTGCCGGCTCAGGCGACGAGCCTGCTGCGGTTGGACGACTATGGGCTGCTGTTCACGGTGTTGGCGGTGCTCGCGGCAGGAGTAGTCATGGTGCTCTCGTATTACGACCTGCCGCGCCGCTCAACGCACCCGGAGGAGCACTACCTGCTGCTCTCG
>Ga0233425_10003729_pt1 | contig 27000 bp, 26 predicted proteins | sample Watercolumn_Towu_2_FD_181712 | JGI IMG/M metagenome (GOLD analysis project Ga0233425, IMG submission 181712) | Freshwater microbial communities from Lake Towuti, South Sulawesi, Indonesia - Watercolumn_Towuti2014_140_MG | ecosystem: Environmental > Aquatic > Freshwater > Lake | place...
AGAAGGCCACCTGGCTGGTCAGTGTCCGTCCGCCCGCACCCCGGCAGGCCCAACCCACCAGGATGGACGGCCAGATCCCCTTACGCGGCAACCGTACCTATCGCTCTTTTATGCTGTCATCAATTTCAGTAGGGTTATCCATGTCGGGAGCCCTCCTCTACCCACCCTTAACGCTGGCGAGTGTGCCCCTGACCGTCTATGCGGCGCTGCTCATGTTCGAGAAATCCCATGAATCCCTATGGGGACAACGACGCATCAACGCCTCGGTGCTCTGTTCCACGACTATTATTGGCACGCTGGCCACCCAACACTACCTTCTCGCGGCGCTGACGAACTGGCTGTATTACTATTTTGCTCTCCTCGCCCAGCGTATTCGCTATATCAACCAGCTGCTGTTGATCGAACTCGAACACAGCTATCACCAATTCCTCAGCCAGGTCTACGGGGTAAAACCCCCGTCTGTCTGGGTGATGGTCCAGGGCATGGGCATCGAGACACCCTTTGCGGACGTCAAAATCGGCGATGTGGTCATTGTCAACGAAGGGGAAGTGATCCCCGTGGATGGCACCATTGTAGACGGCAGCGCTGTGGTGACCTCCCTCATGCGCATGAGCGTCAGTCCACCGCGCGAAAAACGCGTTGGTGAGTATGTCACGGCGTCCTCTGTGGTGTTATCGGGACGCATCAACGTACGCGTGGAACGCCTCTAAGCCTCCGCACACCGCTCGGATGCCCTGCGCAGTATCGGTATCTCCGATATCCTCCTGCGCTACGCCTACAACCTCCCCTATACGTTTGTCAGGCGTTTGTCGGGCGTTCTTTGGGCGTTCCCCCTTTATGCTGTGTTTCCTACATATGCGCAACGTACACCAGACATGACGAGCCCACTCACGGCTCACAGCAGCAGGGAGACCCCCCAAGTGTGGCACTACACACGGTGGGCGACCATGAGCAGCGTATTCCTGGTCATCGCCATCGCTTTCTGGGCTGGCTTACGCTATGGGCGCTCACCTGTTTTACACGGTTTTACCATGCAGCCGCCCAAACCGGCGCTGGATTTTACGTTGACCTCGCACACCGGTGCGCCGGTCAGTTTGCATGATTTTCGCGGCAAGCTCGTTCTCCTCTATTTTGGCTATACGTTCTGTCCAGGGATCTGCCCCACTACCCTGGCCAACGTTGCTCAAGCCCTCCACCAGCTCGGCCCCCAAGCGCAACAAGTGCAACTCCTGATGATCTCCGTTGATCCTGAGCGTGACACCCCCGAGAGGCTCGCCGCCTACGTGCCCGCTTTTCACCGCTCGTTTATCGGTCTGACGGGTTCCCCCGCCGAGATCGCCACAGTGGCGCCCAAATTTGGTATCTTTTACGAAAAAGAAGACAATGCCCCAGCGACAGGATACCTGGTCAATCACAGCAGTACGATGCTGGTCATCGACCAGCAAGGCATTATGCGCTTTATCATCCCTTTTAACACGTCCGTCCCTGATATCATGACGGATATCGCCGCCTGGCTCCGGCAAGGCGCATCGTCGTAAGAGAGGAACACCCGTGGGGTTACACCGACAACGCCTTGTGCAATGGTCGCACGATCACTTCAAACTTATCCTGACGCTGCTCCTCGTGGTCTGGGTCGTGGTGATTACCATGCTGCACACGGCCATAAACGCGCCGCGTCGCGCCAGTGCCCTCATGCCTGGCGGTGTGGTCGCCACCGTGTTGCCGGTAGGTGGACTGCCGGTGACGTGAAATCTCACGTTACCGGTTGCCTGTCAGGCAATGCATGTCAGCGCAAAGAAAGGTTCCAATCTCGATGGCCCCATTGCCGGAGGGCTGGCGGAATACAAAAAATTTAGCGGCTGGCCCGAACTCAAAGAAGCGCTCATGGCCGGGAAGATCCAGGCCGCCTATATGCTCGCGCCTATGGTCATGGACCTCGCAGATCGCGGTGTGCCGGTCAAAATCGTTGGACTGGGGCATCGCTCTGGAGCCGTCATTATGGTCAAGACCGAGTCTCCCTCTAAGACGTTTGCCGATCTGAAAGGAAAACGTCTGGCCATCCCCAGTCGGTTTGCCGTTGATCATATCTTTGTCAGAAAGATTATGAAGCAATACCACATGACGTCACAGGACATAGAGATGATCGAGATGCCCCCGCCGGATATGCCAGCGGCCCTGTACGCCGGCGCTGTCGATGCCTATGCCACGGGCGAACCCTTTGGCGCCGTGTCGCAGAAAGCTGGCTATGGACGACCCCTATATATGACCCGCGACTACTGGCCCAACTACCTCTGCTGTGTGTTGACGGTACGCGCGGAACTCGTAGAAAAGGACCGTCCGATGGTGCAAAAGCTGGTCAATCACATCATGGCCGCAGGGCTGTGGCTCGACTCCGCCCCCGCGCATCGCACGCACGGGGTCGAGATCGCCGCCCAACCGCAATTTTTCGGGCAGGACCCAGAAGTGCTGAAATTTGTCATGCGCAATCCTCCCGACCGTGTCACCTACGGTGATTTACGCATGATCCGGGCGGAGTTTGAAGAACTCGTGCAGCTCTCCATGGAAGCCGGCATCCTGCGTCAGCCCGTCCCCTATGAACAATTTGTGGATGAGAGTTTTGTGCGTAACCTGCGACCCGTGGAGATAGCCCTGGATGGACGCTGATCTGCTCCCCTCCAAACTCAATGCGCTGGTCGTCATCGCCGTGGGTATCACGATCTGGTGGCTCAGTATCTTCCTCAGTGGGAGTCACATCTTTCCCACGCCCTGGCACGTCATCCTCGGCATCGTGGAACTCGGGAAACAAGGGCTCCTGCTCAAACACGTAGCGGCATCGTTGTATCGCGTGACGTATGGCTATCTCCTCGCAGCCCTCCTGGCTATCGGCCTGGGATTGCTCATGGGGCGCTTCCGCCGCGTGTATGTGGCCTGCAACGCGCTGGTGCAAATGCTCAGACCTATTTCACCGATTGCCTGGATTCCCCTGTCTATCTTGTGGTTTGGAGTGGGTGACCTGTCGCCTATCTTCCTGATTTTCCTGGCCTCGTTTTTTCCCATGGTGGTTGGGACCGTGGCCGGTGTGATGACCATTGAGCGGCGCTACCTCTGGGCCGCGGAGAATTTTGGCCTTGGTAGGCTCGCCCTGTTTCGGTACGTCATTTTGCCGGGGGCTTTACCACAAATCATTACCGGCATGCGTATCGGACTGGGCGTGGCCTGGCTCGTGGTGGTGGCAGCAGAAATGGTAGCGATTAACTCGGGTCTGGGCTATCTCATTATTGACTCGCGCAATGCTGGGAATCGCTACGATCTTGTTGTTGCAGGTATGGTACTTATTGGTATTATAGGGCTACTGTTAGATAGTCTTATGCGTAGTCTAGAGCGACTCGACGAGGTGCAATGGCGATATGGGCGCTAAAATCTGTGTCAATAGCCTGTGGAAAGCCTTTCCGACCCCACGCGGACCACTCTCGGTCATTGAAGACGTTGGGTTCACCCTCACCGAGGGTGAATTTGTCGCCCTAGTTGGGCCGTCAGGATGTGGGAAGACGACCCTACTGCACATCCTCGCTGGCTTTGATCGGCCCGACCGCGGCGACGTGCTGGTCGATGATCTCCCCATGCGCGGTCCCCGCCGTACGGGCGTCTTTGTGTTTCAGCGCGGCGCAGTGTTTCCCTGGCTCACGGTGCAACAAAATATGACGCTCGTCCTACGCGACCTCCCGCCAGCCACCCGCCAGGAACTGGCAAACGAGTATCTCACCCTCGCCGGACTGCAAGGCTTTGAGCGCTCCTATCCGCATCAACTCTCCGGCGGCATGCTGCAGCGTGTGGAACTGGCGCGCGCCCTGGTGACACGTCCTGAGATTTTGTATCTGGATGAACCGCTGGGTGCTCTGGACGCCCTGACGCGCCTGCAGATGCGCGTGGAGATGCGGCGTCTACTGGCCCGGGAACGCTGTACCACATTGATGGTCACACACGATGTCGAAGAAGCCCTCGAGATGGCAGATCGCATCCTGGTGTTCTCACCGCGTCCGGCCACCATTCAAGCGGTGGTCCCGGTCCCCTTTCCACAACCGCGCACGATGACGCATCCTGGCCTGGTGGCGCTCAAGGAAGAGATCTTACGGGAACTCGGCTTGCAGAGCTAGAGCGGTAACCACCCCTCATAAGGGGCGACGTCTCACGTTGATGACGCGCTGTACATCAAAAATATTGGCCACTGTTGGTGGATCAAGGGCGATATCGGTACTGCGGCTGACACGCTCAGCCGCCAGGGCCAGGGCATAACACTGCATGTAGTCCATCATCGTCTCGGTGGGAATTTCGATCTCGTCCGGGTAGCCACGCTGCGCGCTCACAAGGACGATGATAGCTCCGAGAAGGCCGGCACAACCCGGATCTCCCGCCTCCAGGACGACCTCCGCGTCGTCGTCTACGTCGCCGTCTGCCTCATCGTCACTGTCGCCGCCGTCCTCGGCGCCCGGAGCAAACATATCGGCTTCTTCCAGCAACGCGTCGAGCCAGTATTCGGACAGATGCTGCGGTAAGACGGCCTCTGCCCCCTGCTGGAGCACTTGAGCTGCAAATTGCGCTAATTGTGTCTCGTGCATATCTCTCCAGCCATAGCCTTGCGCCGCGCCACACATGCTAGAGGATCAGCGCATCACAATCTATATCAAGAAAGTCGTATAAGGCCCTGAAAGTCCCAAGAGACTCGTCCTGGGATGAGCCGTGCTGCAGAGCATACCATGGGGCAGGGGGTAGCGGCTATAGTAGGCGACCATGTCTTACGGCTGTGCCGGGCGGCAGGGCACCGGTGGCGCGAGGCCCTCGGCCAGTTGGGTCTGCTCATTCACACAGATAACATTCACCTGATGTTGCGCCATATCCTTCACCCCACGCAGGTCCGCCCCGCGCAGGTCAGCCCCCCAGAGTTCGGCATCCCATAACGATGCCCCGCGCAAGTCAGCCCCGAGGAGATTGGCCTTCGGCAGGCGGGCCCCCTGAAGCTGGGCGCCCCGTAAATTGGCCCCCTGAAGATTCGCCACACCCAGCGAAGCCGTCCCCAGATTGGCGCCTTGCAAATTCGCCCCAGTGAGCTGGGCGCCTTGCAGATACGCCCCTTGTAAGTGCGCCCCTGCCAGGTCGCTGCCCTCCAGACGAGCATGTTCAAGATGGGCCCCCGCCAGGTAGGCCCCTTGCAACTGAATACCCGTCAGATTCCCGCTCTGCAAACGCGCGCCCTCCAGGTGGGCCCCTGCAAGCGCCGTATACGCGAGGTTGACACGCTGCATCTCACCCTGTTCATACGTCCAGACCCGACGTCCCAACACCGTGAGAATGGCCTGAATATCCGTGCTAGGCGACCGCGAAGGCCGAGGGGTAAGCGCCGAGAATGGCCTGGGCCCCTCACCAGCCGTTTCCAGACGGAGCGAGGTATCAGCGCGGGGGGAAGCCTGCCGAGGTGGCCAGGGCACGGTATCCCGGAGATAGGCCATGAGGACTTCCATGATAGGCCAGTGATCAGCCGGCGAACCGCGCGCGAGCTGTTCCAGGGCATAGATTCCCCCGAGACGCACCGTAAGGCGTGTGGTATCCCCCAGATGGGCCATGGCCTGGGCAATACGCGCCGCGCGTTGCCCTTCCTGCGCCAGCTGCAAGGTCTCCTGAGAGAGTTGTAAAGCCGCTGGCGGAGTCTGCAGCCGCGTCACCGCATACACCAAACCCAGGAATATCAGCACACCCACGCTCAAATGTACCAGCGTATGGCGGGATTGCACCTCTAAGGCGACACGCGCGTGTCCCGCTGGCACTTCAGCGACCTGGCGCTGGGGGAGTTTCCACAGCAGCAATATCAGCACCGCCGCACCAAGGACACTCGCGCCCAGCCACTGTGTCGTGAGCCATTGCCACACCAGCACCGGCCAAGCCGGGATACTTACCAGCAGCCCACCACCCGCAAGGAGGCCCAGCACCCCCAAGAGAGACCACGGGACACGCCCTCTCTGGCACGTCATCGTCTCCCGAGTCCACGCCATACGCCTATCCTTCCCTCCGTCTCCCAGAGAATCCTGGGCGCCCCCGTGCACGACAGTGGCGTAGCACGACGGTGTGCCGCACTAGGGATGTGCCTGTACATACGCCTGGATATGCTGCCAATCGCTAACCAGAGTCTCTGGAATATGCGGGGGACGAAACACCGCGCGGAGACGTGCCTGCGGATCAATGAGAAGGATATTCGACGAGTGGTCAATAGTATACCCCCCTGCACTCTGCTGGTCCGTGGTCCGCCGATACAAGACGAGACACTGCTGGGCGAGCTGAGCCAGGGCCTCTGGCGTCCCTGTGACGCCGAGAAATTTCGGGTTGAAATAACTCGTATACACTTGCAGCCGTTCAGGCGTATCACGCTCAGGGTCGACAGACACCAGCACATAGGCCTGCGCGTCATCACGGCCCTCCTGCGCCAAGCGCTGCTGCACCTGGTTAAAGATCGTCAAGGTCAGTGGGCAGGCATCTGGACACGAGGTATAGCCAAAATACAGCCACGTCCATTTTCCCAACAAACGCGCCCGCTGGAAAGCGGCGCCCGCCTGGTCCTGGAGGGCAAACTCTTCCAAGACTTTGGGTTCGGCAAAGAAGATGCCGGCAATAGCCGGCGGCGCGACGGTCAGATCCGTGAAGCGGCTGAGGCCAAACCATAGAGCCCCACCCACAAGAAGGACACTCACGACGAGGAGGACCGAGGTCCGGCGGTGTATCATCGAACTCATCCTTGCAGTGGCAGCACGCCATCACCGCTCAGTGCAGAAAGGATGGCGTCACGCCAGCGTCTCACCAGGCCCTAGGGGCGGCGTACTTCGTGCACATTATTGTTGCCACGGCAGCGTTCGTCCTCCGCAAAGAGAATACTGCCCAGGAGCGTATAGAGCTGCGGCGCGTTGGGTACGACTTGGAGATGCGCCAGGACGCGCTCGCGCGCCTTGGCCGTCTCGCCCTTGACCAGAGACATGTCGACCACCTGCAACAGTGCCTCCAGGAAGAAGGGATTCAGCGTCAAGGCCTGCTCAAAAGACTGGAGCGCGGCGGATTCCTGGGCATCCTGACGATACCCAAGCCCCAGCTCATAGTAGCTACGTGGATCCTGCGGGGCATACGTGGCCGCCGTCTGCAGCGCGGTCAGCCCCCTCGCAGGCTCACCCAGGGCCAGCCAGGCGTGCCCGAGAATGCGATACGCGCTGGGCTGCTGTGGGTACGTCGCACGTAAGCCTTCCCCGACGGCCAAGGCCTGGTCAAAAGCCCGTGTCTGCATGTGCCACTGTGCTAGCGTCTGCGCCAGCGGCGCCACCTCTGGCGCCAGCGTAAAGGCTGTCGCCAGCGCGTGCTTGGCCAACTGCAGGCTGCCCTGCTGGTAGTAGGCGAGCCCCAGCGCGTAGTGGGCTGGAGCAAAATCCGGCGCCACAGCCAGGGCCTGCTGCAAGAGCGTCAGCGCGGCTGATACTTGATGCTGTGCCAACGCCAGACGCCCCTGAAGCGTGCGCCCGGCGCCGCGGCCCTCCGGCGTCCGTAGCAGGGTATCGGCATAGTGCGTCACGGCGTCAAACTGCTGGTGCGAGAGCCAGAGTTCGGCCCGTTGGGCCGCGTCCCCCTGGGCCAGGCTGGCGAAGACGATGGCCTGCTGATACGCTGCCAGAGCTGCCTGAAAGCGTTGCGACTCCATGGGGGTCGCCGTCGGCAGCCGACGCGGACGCGCCCGACGCGGATCCAGAGCCAGGGCCTGCTGATACGCTGCTTCGGCGGCGGTCGTGTGGTGTTGCAGGGCGTAGAGATGTGCCAGGTGAAAAGAGAGGGTGACGTCAGACGGGTGCTGGGCCAGGGCTTGGCGGTAGAGCGCCGCGGTGCTGGCGAACTCCCCACGGGCCACGTGCTGGGCCACGGCCTGCGCCACAGCCGCTGGCGTGAGGGTCTGCGCATGGGCCTTGCCATACCAGGCCTGCCGCAAGAGCCAAGTGTCTCCGGGCCCGATGGTATACCACAGCGCCCCTGCGAGCACGCAGAGGAGGCCAGCACTCCCGAGGCGTCGTGCCCAAGAGGTGCCGCGCCCAATGGTCTGGACTGCCTCGGCTCTGGCGCGACGCTGCATGTGTTGCCCTCTGTGCGCTACCGTGTTGCAAGGACGACCGACCAGCCGTCTCTCCCCGGTAAAGCGCTCACAACTGCTGATACGGTGGCGCACTCCGCATGTAGTCCGCCACAATGGCCTGCACCCCAAAGCCGTTGGTTTCTGTGTCGAAGAGTAAACGGCGCTTGAGCCTGCGCAAGGCTTCCAGGAGCGCTGGTTGCGATGGCACGTGACCCAAATGCTCCCATAAAGCCTGAAAGGACATGGGCTGGCGGGTAAGAGCCAGCGTGCGTAGCACCTCGTGCTCCAAGGGCGCCAGTGTAGCACACTGCTGCTCCAGGAGACAGCGTAGATCCTCGAAGAGCTGGGGCTCCGTGGCCACAAAGGCGTCGAGATCCCCGGCAAAAAACTCGTGGATAGTCGTCACCGCTAGCTTAAGGGCCAGGGGATGGCCGTCATAGCGCGCCAGCAACCCCCGGAGGGCGTCACAGCTGGCAGACAGGCCCCACATACGCAGCAGGGCCGGTCCATCCTCAGCGACCACGCCGCGTAAGGGGAGCGAGCGGACAGCCGTCGTGGCTACTTCGAGTGTCCCAAACATGCTGGGGCGCTCCCGGCTGAGACACACCAGGCAACTGGGGTGCACGGTGTGCGCCAGCTGCTGGAAGAGCTGGCCGTAGGCTTCACAGCCAGGACGCCAGACACCATCCAGCAGTAACCCTTCCAGATTATCCAGGATGAGTAAACAACGCTGCTGGCGTAGATGGGTCACGAGCAGGGCACATTGTGCGTCGCACGACGTCGGCAGGGGCGGTGCCGGCTGGTCGGTGAGCACGGGCAGACAGCTCTGGAGCAGAGCGCTGAAGGAGGTCGCGTGGCGTAACGAGCGCCAGAGAATATGCGTGAAGCCCAGCTCCGGGGCATACCCGGCAGACGAGGCCGGGGGAGCCTCATCGGCGAACGACCAGGCCAGGCGCGTGGCTAAGGCCGTTTTGCCCTGCCCACCTAGCCCAAAGATCCCCACCAGGCTCACCCCCTCGGCGATCCACTGCTGTAAGGACGTCAGCTCCGTACGCCGTCCATACACCGGCGTACGTTTGGGAAAGCCATTCCAGTCCACCTGCGGCGCCAGACTGCCTGCCCGGACTTGAAGCAACGGCGTGACCGGTGACACGCTGGGAAAGGCGCCAGCGCGGATCTGCTCATACAGCGCGGTGGTCTCCGCCATGGGGTCGACACCCAGTGCGTCGGCGAGAATGGTGCGACAAGCTTCATATTGGCTTAACGCAGCGTTACGCTGCCCGCTGTATGCTAAGAGGAGCATCTGCTGCTGGTGGGCCGTTTCCCGCCAGCTATCCAGGGCTAACAGCCGTTGCGTGGTCCGCAACCCGAGCTCGATCTGCCGTTGCTCAAGACATTGGCTCGCCAGACACTGCAACCCATCCAGCGCCAGGGTACGCAAGTGCTCGCGTTCAATGAGTGCCCATTCTTCGAAAGCCGGTGCGTCGCGGACGTAAAAATCGCGCAGAAAGTCACCGCGATACAAACTGGTGACGTCGTGCAGCGTCTCGATCTTGGCAAGCGTCGCTGGTGAGCGTAAGCTGGAGCGAAAGTCTTCTACGTCCAGACGATAGGGACTGGCACGATTAAACGCCACGGTATGGCGCGTAATGAGCAGATGCGAGCCCACCAGAGCCCGCAAGTTGGGTAGCGCATTGCGTAAATTTTTTTCGCCTGTTGGTCTGGCATGTCACTCCAGAGGAGGTTGGCCAGCGTGTCACGCGAATGCACCCCGGGTGTGACGGCCAGATACACAAGTAAGGCCAGGGCTTTCATCGTTGTAAAGCCGGTGAGCGACTGTTCTCCGAGACGTATTTGTAGAGGCCCTAAAAAATCTAAATAGAGCAGTTCCATACGCTGGGCGGCTCCACAGTGCATCGTGGTCGATAAGATGAGAGAAGAGCGACGTGGCGCGGCTTCTGAGGGATTCACCATACGTTACGTTGCGATACCAGAGAGGAGGTCTCTGGTGAGCGCGTGCCAACAGCCAGTGCGCAGACGGCGATGGACCACCACGGCGGGCATGAGATGCCGTGCCAGACCAGACAGTGAACATACGATTTATCTCATGGCAATGCGATGTCGAAATTATGATAGAGGACATCATCGAAAGTTAGATAGCGTTATATGGGTCCACGGAGGCGCCCGTAGGCTAACCGGCCGGGTGTTGGACTCCGAGAGGTTTTCAGCTCTGGCGACGGCGCCTCCGCCGTTGCCGCTTGGGCGTTTCTTGGGCGATCAGGGCGTATGATGGTCCTCCATGTGAGTAGGGTACCATACTGGAGCGTCGCCGTAGGAGGGAAGTAATGATTCCGCTCGTAGACCTCATGCTCATTTGTAGTGTGTGCTATATCGGGATGCAAGCGTTTGGCAAACGTGGTACCAAGAAGAATGCCAGCTGGTTGGTATCGTCCACGTTGCCTGCCACGCCACAACCGCGCTTGCCGTTCTCGACTCGTCTCTATATCATTCGGTGTTGGAATGAGAGCACACGGCGAGGGGGTCCGAGTGTGATGCGATATTCCCTGGAGGATCCCGCCTCAGGCCGACGCTATGGATATACCACAGCTGAGGCATTGATCCACACTTTATTGTTGGAATTAAACAACGCACCGACCGATACACCAACAGCCACCGAACTGCCGGCGATTACGCCGCGACACGTGCTGATTAATTGACGGCCCCATGGGAAGGTCGCCGGATGTCTCTCCCCTTCGCGCGCACCCTGCGTGCCCTGGAGGCTGAACGCTATCGCCCGTCCCTGCTGGCGCTCCTGGTCAGCATGGGACTGGTGGGCCTCTGGGCTACCTGGTTTTTCCTGGCACCCATGACCCGTACGACCACCGGGCCTATTGTCGGGACGACCCGTCGAGGCACGGTCCTGACCACGCTCGCTCGCGACGCCGCAGCGTCCATCCGGCGTGGACAGGATGCGATGCTATCCCTGCAAGGCCCGCAGACGCATGCGGTGCGCCGGCTCCCTAGCACCGTGCTGCGGGTGACCTACAAAGGCGAGGAGGCCCGGGTGGAATTGTCTGTAGAGCCGTCGGCTGCTGCGTCTTTCCATCGACAGGAACACCTCACGGGACAGGCGGAATTCGTCATCGAGCACCTGTCACCGGCTGCGTTCTTAGCCCGGACCACTGGCCCAGACTTCCGTCCACCGGCGAGCGCCTCCAGTCCCGTACCCCGTTAGGCATAGGCCCACACCCATGCGTAGCGATACGACCCTGCCCGTCCGGCGCTTCCTGGCGCCAGAGGTCATCCAGACTTCTGCTATGGATTGCGGCCCCGCAGCGCTCAAATGTCTCCTGGAAGGTTTTGGCATTCCCGTGAGCTACGGGCGCTTGCGTGAGGCCTGCCAGACGGACGTGGATGGGACCTCCATCGATACGCTCGAAGACGTCGCCGTACAGTTGGGATTGCTCGCCGAGCAGACCATGGTGCCCGTGGATCACCTGCTCTTACCCGAAGCGCAGACGCTGCCGACCCTGGTGGTCACGGTCCTGCCCAATGGCGCCACACACTTCGTGGTTGTCTGGCGCTTGCACGGCTCCTGGCTGCAGGTCATGGACCCCGCCGTAGGCCGCCGCTGGCTGCGGCCCCGGCGTTTTCTCAGTGAGGTGTATCGTCATACCCTGCCCTTTGCGGCGTCGGCCTGGCGCGCCTGGGCTGGCTCTGAAGGATTGCGTGCGCCTTTGCAGGCGCGCCTGACCGCCCTGGGCCTCGTGGAGACCAATAGCACGCTGTTCCTGGACGAGGCCGCCGCGGACCCCACCTGGCGCGGTCTGGCTACCCTGGACGCCGCTACACGTATGGCGACGGCGCTGGTGCAGGCCCGCGCCCTGGAGCGTGGCGAGGAAGCGCGGCGCCTGGTGGCGAACCTGTATCAACAGGCCGGGCAGGAGACCACCGATCAGACGCGCGTCATTCCCGCCGCGTTCTGGGCCGTGCAACCGCTCTCGGTGCCCACTGACGCCGGCGCGCCCACCCCCGAACGCTTGCTCCTGCACGGCGCAGTGCTGGTGCGTGTGACAGGACGACGGGTCGGCCCTCCGCCGAGCGCTGCCCCACAGCCTGCCGAGGGTGAACCGGCCACCGCGGGGCCAACACCGCCCCCTCTACCGCCCGATCTCGCCGTGGCGCTGGCGGAAACGCCACAACGGCCCGAGCGAGAACTGCTCCGCTGCCTGCGGGCGGATGGCCTGCTGACGCCCACCGTTTTGGGCCTGGCGTTGCTTTTGGCCGGCCTGGGGGTGGCAGGAGAAGCCATCTTACTACAAGGGCTGCTGGGGCTCAGTCGGCTCGCGGGTCTGTACGGGCCACACCTGGAGTTGGTCGTAGCCATCGCGCTCTTCACGCTATTGTTGCTGCTGCTGGAATACCCCCTGGCGACCACCGTCTTCCGCCTGGGGCGTCGTCTGGAAGCCCGCCTGCGTATGGCCTTTCTCACCAAGCTGCCGCATCTGGGCGACCGCTATTTCCACAGCCGTTTAACTGCGGATATGGTGCAACGGGCCCACAGTCTGCGCCAATTGCGGCTCTTACCGCCGCTGGGCGTCCGTTTCCTGCGCCTAGGGGGCCAGCTGCTTTTGACTGCCGGAGGTATTATCTGGCTGGCGCCCGGCAGTGCGCCTGTCGTGCTCCTCACCCTGCTCGGCATCGGCGGCGCCGCCTGTCTGGCGCAGCCGATGCTGCTGGAGCGCGATATGCGGGTGCGGACGCAACTCAGTGCCCTGAGTCGCTTTTACCTGGATGCGCTGCTGGGACTGGTACCCGTGCATACGCACAGTGCCGAGCGCGCCCTCCGACGTGAGCACGAGGGGCAGCTCCTGGAGTGGGTGCGCGCCAGCCGCGCTTTTGCGCGTTTGGAAGCCGTGGTACAGGCAACCATGGCCCTGGGTGGTCTCGGCGGGGCCCTGGGGGTGTTGTATCCGTACTGGCTGGGAGGCGGGACCGTGCGCGGTGTCCTGCTCTTGCTGTACTGGAGCCTCAATCTGCCCATCCTGGCGCAGCTTCTGGCGGAGCTTGCCAAACAGTACCCCATGCAACGAAACAACGTGCTGCGCCTGCTGGAGCCTCTCGGGGCGCCCAACGAGGACGAGACCGCCACGCTGCCGGACGCGCCGCCCCTGGTGCCTCTGGAGGCGATCCCTACCCCAGTGTCTACCGCTCCCCAGGCGCCTACCCGGCCCGGGGTCGCCATTGCGATGCAGGATGTGACCGTGCGCGCTGGCGGCCATACGATTCTGCATGAGATTACCCTGCGCGTGCAGCCTGGCGAACATCTCGCCATCGTGGGAGCGTCCGGAGCCGGTAAATCGAGCCTGGTGGGGCTGCTGCTCGGCTGGCATCGTCCGGCTGCTGGCCATCTCCTGGTCGATAACCAGCCACTGCTCGGAGCGCATCTGCTCGCCTTGCGTCTGGCCACGGCCTGGGTGGATCCGGCCGTGCAACTGTGGAATCGTTCCTTACTGGAGAATCTGCGCTATGGGGCCTCCGAGACGCCGGAGATGACCCTGGGTGCGATGCTCGCCCAGACGGATTTGCTCGGGGTCTTAGAACGCCTGCCCAATGGGTTGCAAACGTCCCTGGGCGAAGGAGGCCGGCTCGTATCTGGTGGCGAGGGCCAGCGTGTGCGCCTGGGCCGCGCGCTGTGGCGTCCAGGGGTACGCTTGGCTATTCTAGATGAACCCTTCCGGGGGTTGGACCGCACGCAGCGGCGGCAACTCCTGGCCAACGCGCGTCAGCACTGGCAGGCCGTGACCCTGGTGTGTATCACGCACGACATCAGCGAGACGCGCGATTTCCCCCGGCTGGTGGTCATGGAGGAAGGCCGCATCGTGGAAGATGCCTCACCGGACGTACTCGCCGCCCAGCCCGGTTCGCGCTACCGTGCCTTGCTGGAGGCAGACACCGCACTGCGGCAAGGGCTTTGGGACAGCACCACCTGGCGTCGCCTGTGGCTCGCTGAGGGTCGCTTACACGACGGCACCGCACCCCCTGCCCCCTTTGGGCGTTTTTCGGACGCTCCATAGGCGGTGACGAGGCGGTGATGAGGTATGCTTTCTCCATGCTCATGCACCACGAGGACACGTCAGACACCAGAGAAGTATGCCGCGTCGAGCCCTTAGCCGTCCGCTGATGGCTCCACGCTTCCGCCAGAAGGATACGCTTGATGCGACGAGATATGGACACGCTTCCCACGACAGCCACGCTGCCCATCGCCGAGGCGACTGAGTCTCTCATCCACGGGATACCCACCCTGCGCGTGCGCACGCACATCCGGGCGGGGGCCGTGGTGACTACCGAAGAGACGACGCCTCCCCCCACGACGACGACGACTGAGACCACATGCACCGCGGCGTGAGACGCTAGCGCCAGGAGGGATCGTTGCGCCACAGCGTGGTGGATGTGCAGCCGCTGGCCTGGCCACTGGTGCGACTGGCCGAGGTTGTTGACTGGCTCGGTCAACGCGAGACCGGGGGGACCGCTCCGAGACGTGGACGAATCCCAACGCCGCTCCCGGTCCTGGCCCAAGCCGACGATGAGACGTTTGCTCGGTGGCTGGCTGGCCTGGCCTGGCCCTGGGCGCTGGAAGTCGAGCCCGTGTATGCCTCGTATGGCGAGATGGGTCAGGTGGTGCGTCGGCTGGGGCCGCTGTTGGTACGATTGCCAGAACCCGATAACGCTGGGGAACCGCGTTTTCTGGTCACCCTCCGCCGCCGGGGATGGTGGCTCATGGTGCTGGGGCCTGATGGCGTGCTGCACCGGGTGGCCCCGGAGGTGGTGCGCGAAGCCTGGGGCGCGGCGGTCGAAGCCCCGCATCTGGCCGCACTGGCCCAGTGCCTGGAGCGGGCGGGTGTGCCAGCCGCGCGGCAGACACGTGCCCGGCGCGCGCTCCTGGAAGCAGAACTGGCCTCGACACGCCTTGGCGGTTGCTGGCGCGTGCGTTTCTCCCCAAGTGCGTCGCTGTGGAGCCAGGCGCGACATGCTCGGATACCCGGTGCGCTGGGCAGCTTACTCGCCGGGTACAGTGGGCATCTGGCGCTGACGTTGCTCGCCTGGTGGCTGCTGAGCCAGAGCACGCTGACGGGTGCCCTGGCGTGGGGCTGGTTGGGCGGCTGGATCGCGCTCCTGGGCACGGCAGTGGCGTTGCAGGGGCTGGCGACGATAGCGCAGAACCAGATCAGCATTGGACTGGGCAGCATTTTCAAACAGCGGCTGCTGTATGGGGCTTTGCATCTGACACCGGAGGACATCCGGCATCAAGGGGCTGGGCACTTCCTCAGCCAGGTGATGGAATCAGAGGCTGTGGAGCTGCTGGCCCTCGGGGGGGGCTGGCTCACTGTGCTGGCTCTGGTGCAGCTCAGCGTAGCAGCCGGTATTGTAACGCTCGGGGCCGTAGGATGGCCGCATGCCCTGCTGTTGCTGGGGTGGATACTGGGGGCGCTGGCCCTGGGCTGGGGCCATTGGCATCGCAGTCAGACCTGGATGACGACCTACCGGGAGATGACCCAGACGCTGGTTGAACAGATGGTCGGTCACCGTACCAGGCTGGCCCAGGAAGATCGAGCGCATTGGCACGACGACGACGACCAGCAACTGGAACGCTACATGCGGCAGTCCACGCAGGTGGATCGTCTCAGCATCGCCTTAACGGCCCTGATCCCACGCGGCTGGTCGGTTGTGGGGTTGGGGATGATATGCTACGGTATGCTGGTCCGGCCCAGTGGCGTGGCGCCAGTGGCGATTAGTCTGGGCGGTCTCTTGCTGGCCTTGCAAGCCTTAACACGCCTGGTCAACGGCACCCAGAGCCTGGTGGGCGCCCTGCTCGCCTGGCAACAGGTGGGCCCGCTCTGGCAGGCCGCCCGGCGAGGTCGGGATCCCGCGGTGCCCGCAGGAGACATGTTGGCAGCCTCGGCGCCTCCGGCGGAGACCGGGCAACCGGTGCTTACGGCGCGGGAGCTGAGCTTTCGCTACCGGCCCCAGGGGCACGAGGTGTTGCGGGAGTGCAATCTGCAGATCCGACGTGGGGAACGGCTGTTACTGGAAGGGCCTTCCGGTGGTGGCAAATCGACCCTGGCGGCGCTGCTGGCCGGCGCACGCACCCCGGCGTCAGGTATCTTGCTGTTGTGGGGCTATGATCAGCCCACGTTGGGCGCCGCCGCCTGGCGGCAGCGTGTAGTGGTGGTGCCGCAGTTCCATGAGAACCATGTGCTGAGCGCCACCTTGGCTTTTAACCTGTTGATGGGCCGAGGTTGGCCGCCCCAGCCTGCCGACCTAGCCGCCGCCGAGGCCGTGTGCCGGGCGCTGGGCCTGGGGGACGTTCTCGACCGCATGCCTTCTGGGATGCAGCAGATGGTGGGTGAGCATGGCTGGCAGTTGTCGCACGGCGAACGGAGCCGGCTGTACATCGCTCGTGCCCTGTTGCAACACGCCGATCTCCTCATCCTCGACGAGAGTTTTGGGGCTCTCGATCCAGAGAACTTGCAGCGGACGCTGCGTTACGTGCTCCAACGGGCTCCAACACTGCTGGTCATTGCGCATCCATAAACCATCCAACTACGCCAGAGCGCGAGAAAGAAGCCACGATGCAGACAAACACCCAGGGCCGGCGTCCTGTCCCCGTATTACCCGTGAAAACAGCGATTAAAGCAGGCTATTATGTCGGTCTGACCTTGAGCGCTGGGGCTGGCACCGGGGCCTCCAATCCTGAGGCCCCGAGCCCGAGTACGCCGAGCCCCAGCGTCTCCGATGCCGGCATGCCGAGCTAAGCGGCGTGCCAACCTGGGAGCGCCTCTATCTGGCATCTGAGAGTGGCAAGAGCCTATGAACGGGAGCAGCCAATACGGCACCATTACCACCCTCGATAAGCTGCTCGATATGTCCTCGACGATCGCCTGGTTCCTCCTGGCGCTCTACACCGTGGGCATTTTCGTCTACACCTGGCGGCGGGCTGGACTGCGGTCGGCGGTGCTCCGGTTGTTTGCCTACCGGGTGCTGGTGCCCTTCTTGCTCGTGTTGAGCTTGAGCCTGGTGAGCGCTTCCCTGGTGTTCGTACTGCCGCAACAGGCCGCGGTAGTTATTTCCATTGTCTCACCCGGAGGCATACGGCCTCAGGCGCTCCGTCCGGGGTTACACTGGATTCTGCCCATTCTCGAACGGGACGCAGCCTATCCGGTGTACTGGCAGACCTACACCATGGCCAGTAGTCCGGCTGAAGGTTCCAAGCTCGGTGATGACTCCATCCGAGCTCGTACCAGTGACGGGCAGGAAGTACGCTTGGACTGCTCGGTGATCTTTCGCATTGACATTGAAAGGACAGTGTCAGTACATATTGATTGGCAGGATCGTTATGTAGAAGAACTGATCCGGCCGGTGGTACGTAGCGTGGTAAGGACACAAGTGTCACAATATCGTGCGAGCGAGGTGAATAGCGAGAAACGCAAAGACCTGGAATCGACCCTGGACCGTCTGGTGCGAGACAAGTTTGCGGAGCACGGGTTTCTGGTCTCGCAGTTTTTGCTGCGCGATATTACCTTCAGTGACGAGTACGTGGCGGCTATTGAGCACAAGCAAGTCGCGGTCGAAGGTATTGTGCAAAAGGGTCATGAAGCCGACCAGATCCGCGCCGTGGCGCAAGGACGTGCTGACGCGGTACGCTATGAAGCCCGGGCTCAGGCGGAGGCGTTGCAAGAAGTCGCTCGGGTGCTGGCGCAAAATAAAGCCCTGTTGACATATCGCTATATTGAAAAGCTGGCGCCCAACATTCGTGCCATGTTGGTGCCCAATAATACGCCGTTAATTTTACCGCTCTCGCAGATGATGAAAGAGCTGGATCATGACGACGGGAGTGGGGGCGAACCCCCGGCGCTACCACCGGGAGCCATGCCTGCAACGCCCGTACCGGCACTCGCACCGCCCCAGTAGCTCTCGGCGCATGGGAGGTGCATACCCACATCCAATCTCAGGAGGTTCCCATGGGCCTACTTCCTCTGCTGTTGCTCAGCGCGCTTGTCGCTGCCGGGTCCATCGCCATTGATCGGCGCTTTATCAGAAAGGGACATGAATGATGACCGTCGTTGCACTCACCACACTCGTCAGTACAGTGTCGGTTGTGTCAGTCGTGCTGGATAGGCGCTGGCAACGGCGCAAACAGGAGGCCTCCGCCACCCAACCGACTGAAGAGGCTGCCACAGACACGCCAGCTACAGAGGAGACCGCCGGCACGCTGGCGAATCTGACTTCCAAAGTCACGGATAGTGTCACCGCCGGTGTGCGTGGCGGTGCTGGTTGGCTGAGCAGTTTCCGGCGCAAAAAAACGGTCGACTTGCCGCAACAGTTCCGCATCTGGGTGGACAAGGTCGAGTCCATCGAACCGCCGGTGAAGGAGTGGATCCATGGGCTTTCCGAGCCAGGATTGCAGGCGTTTACTGAGCACCTGAGCGGCTTCTGTGCCGACATGGGGTTTGAACTCGCCTGGCTGGTGGAACAGCAATTCGACCAGAATCCCGAACTGGCGCAGACCGTCGAAAAGATCGTCCTGCCCTACTGCCGGGCCTGTCAGCAAGCGGCCCAGGCCCAGGAAGACCTCGAAGCGCATAAGACCCTGCAGGCCTTTGAGCGCAATCCCGGGCACCGCAAACAGCAAGAATTTGGGCAAAAGCTGTTTGCCAAGTTGATCCAGGATGGCTTGACAACCGCCAGCATTTCCGATTATCTGGCAGCCAGCGCGAAGCAGCAGCAACAGCAGACCCTGCAGGCCATCCACGATGCCGTGCAAAAAGACAGTGTGGGCTTTAATAGGGCCCTGAAAGAGGTGATTCGCAGCCTGGCTACGCCAGTGGAAGCGGCCCCCGCTCCGGCCCCTGCCGCGCCTGAGGCTCCCGCCGCGGATACCCCGGCATCAGAACCGGCTGCCGCCTCGGCGTAAGGTCGGGTGATGCTTCTGGGGAGTGCTTCTAGGACGTACTGGCAGGGTGGCGGTGCGTCCTGGCTCCAGCGGGCAGTGCGTCACCCGGATGCCCGGGGCAGGCCTCCCAGGCATCCGGGTGAGAAGGAAGAGCCATGGGCTGGCGCGAGATCCCTGCAAAGACACGACGATGACGCGTCTGCTGATCAGGAACCTTCTGCTCGTGGCGTTGTTTGGTATCGTGGTGTACTGGCTAGCGCGTCTGTGGATCCGTCAACCTCTGGATTGTCTCCCCGATTGTATTGGCGCCAATCTGATCGCTCGCGACTTGCACGGGCTAGATTTGCGTCGCGCCGACTTTATCGAAGCGAATTTACGTCTGGCCAACCTCAGTGGCGCGAATCTCAGCCAGGCGGATCTCTCCGGCGCTATTTTAGTCGGAGCAAATCTGAAGAACGCGGATTTAAGTCAGGCGAAGCTGCTGGGCGCCGATCTTACGGGCGCCACCCTGGGGGGGGTCTTCCTCAGCGGCGCTGATTTTGGGGGTGCCATTTTAACAGGAGCGGACTTGAGCCGGGTGAACTTGACGGAGGTGCGGCTGTCCGGGGCAACCTTCAGCAAAGCCACCCTGATTGGGGCCAATTTACGTGGGGCTGTGCTACGCGGGCTTGAGTTCGTGGAGGCCAACCTGACGGGCGCGGACTTACGTGACGCGGATCTCAGCGGTGCCAGCTTGAGCCGTACCGATCTGCGTGGCGCCATCCTACGTGACGCAGACCTCTCCGGGGCCTGGATGAATCTCACGAATTTGATCGGCACTGATCTCGGTCATGCGAATCTGTCGGGGGTCAGCCTGCTCGGGAGTCAGCTCGATTCGGCAAACTTGGCCAAGAGCACGCTGATTGGCGCCCTCTTAGTGGGGGCAACTTTCTATGGTGCCGACCTGCGCTCGGCCAATCTTGATCAAGCGCGGATGCTCGCCACGCAACTGGAACGCGATGATTTATCACTCGACCCTGTCCTAACCGTCAACGAGCTGCAATTACGTGAGATTAAACAGGACAGCAAATTAGACGGCGCACGCTTCGACGATAATACCCGCTGGCCTACGACCTATAAAACCAAAACGTCGATCCGGCAACCATGACGGAGCCCTGCTTATGTCTGCCTGCCGCCTCTCAGGTCCCCTGCGGTGCGGGGTGATGCTCCTCCTCGCCCTGCTCGGGGGCTGTGAGCAGACGTCTTTACCTCAGGGCTGTCCGCCGCAGTGCATTAGCATCAACTTGTATGGACGTAATTTGACCGGTCTGTCCTTCAAAGGCGCGGCGCTTAACCGCGCCTTTTTGCGTAATACACTCCTGCACGGCTGTGACCTGTCTGGCGCTGATCTCTCCGGTGCTGACTTGCAGGGGGCCAACCTGGTGAAAGCCAACCTCAGCAATGCGAACCTCCTGGGGGCGAGCTTGCGTGGGACCAACTTGACGCGTGCGATCCTCCAGGGCGCCAATCTCTCTGGCGCCGACCTGACGGGGGCTACGCTCACCCGCGTAGATTTAACGCAGGTCAACTTGACGGCCGTCAACATGAATAAAGTGCGCTTGCTGGGTGCGTCCTTGTGGGGCGTGGACCTGAGCGGGGCGCAACTGGTGGGGGCGAAACTTGCAGGCGCCAACCTGGTGGGGGCGAACCTCTCGGGCGCCAATCTCGGGCGGAAGGCCGCCAAAGGGGAGGTTGGCGCCAATTTGTGTGGCGCCGATCTGAGTTCGATCAACTTCCGCGGGGCCGATTTATCTGGAGCGCGCCTGCGCGGCGCGAATTTGATCCGGGCCCGGCTCGTGGATGCTGATCTGCACGCGGAACTCTTGGGAGCGAACCTAACGCAGGCTGACCTGCGCGGGGCCAATCTCTCGGAGGCTGTGATTAGTGGGGCAAAGATGGACAGAGCCATACTAAGCGATGCAGAGATGGGCCATGCGCGCTTAAATGGCGTCTCCTTGCTCGGTGCCGATATGCGTGGGGCCATTATGGTCGGACACGACCAGCACGGCAATCCGATGCAGGCGTCCGCGCATGGAGTGCGTTCTGATGCCAGTACGCGATGGCCTGTGACCGTCCCCACCTCGATGACGCTGCAGCAGAAGACCCCGTTGCCGGAGATGCCGTAGCCTGGTGCCTACGTAAAGAGGCCAGGGTTTACAGCCCTTTGGCAATCTTCGCGCCGTAGCGGCGCTTCCACTCGCGTCCAATGCGATCATAATTGGCAGTGTCCCAGGGAAAGTCGCGGTCGAGGAGTTCCTGGGTTGGGTCTGTGGGAAAGCCAGGGGGCACGGGGAGATCGAGTTTGACCGCGGTAATCGCATAGTTCGCCGCATACGCCCGCATCGCGCCGTCGCTGATAGCCCAGTCGAGAAAGGTTTTGGCCGCCGGCTTCACGCGCAACTTCCGCACCAGGGCGCTCGCTTCCATATCCCAGCCCGTTTTCTCGGTGGGAAAGATCACCTCCAGCGGTGCTCCGGCGGTTTTCTGCTGGACACCTTCCAGGTCGTATGAAATACTGATGAGCGCTTTGCCTGCACTCGTGAGGCGACAGGGTTCGGCCTCAGAGGAGACATAGGCAACGATATTCTGGTGCAGCGCATCGAGATATTCCCAGCCTTTCACCTCGTCATAAATCTGTAGGATGGCCGTCACGGTCATGTACCCTGTCCCTGTCACCAGGGGATTGTACATGAGCACGTGGCCTTTATAGATTGGCTTAATCAAATCGCTCCACGACCGAGGTATAGGCAGGCCTAGATTGTCCAGTGCAACTGTATTCACACAAAACACCGCGGTCCAGGCATCCATGCCTACCCAGTAGGGGGGATTACTGGTGTCACGAAACTGCGGCATCACCCGTTCGAGGCCAACCGGGGCATAGGGACTCAGCATGCCGCGCCATTCCATGCGTTTTAAGCTGGTGACCGCTAAGCCCCAGATGACATCGGCCTGGGGGTCGTTGCGCTCGGCCAGTAAGCGCTGGGCCAGCACACTGACGGCTTCCCGGACCACGTTGACCTTAATCTGCGGATGGAGGACGTGGAAACCTTCCAGATACGTTTTGACCTGGTCGAGGAGAATATTCGTATATACGGTGATCTCCCCGCTATCCGGTGAGGGGATGTCTTCGCTGGTGCGCTTACAGGCGACCAGCAGCAGCGCGAGCATACCCACCAGGCACCACCAGGCTGCCCCTCTCTTCCGCATCGCGACCAGTTTCCTGCCTGCATATCTCGACACCTGCTTCTCCTTCTTGCGCAGAGCATAGCCAAATGCCCAAACCGGAACAAGGCAAGGCCGCGTTGTGTGCCGCCGTCATCTGGCAGGTGCGCCATAGAGCTCCGGGACACGGACGCCAACAGGAAAGGATACAGCCTATGAGATGCGCCACGCGTGCGCGGTGGTGGCCGTATAGTCGTGTGTACGATCCCCAGTCTCCCACGGCAAGGTGGCGGGGACTTGCCCTCCTGGCCTTGCTGTGCGGTGTGCTGAGCATGCTGCTGCCCGGATCGGCTTGGAGAGCCTGGGCCGACAGTCAAGCGCCAGACGGTGCCCCCAAGACCCTGGGCGAACGTTTGAGCTTTTTTCGCTGGCTGGAAGACTATAGCGATATTCCGGAAGAGCAACTGGAGGGCAGCGGCCTGGCGCGTCTGAAGCGCATCCCACTGACCACCGACCAGCTCTATCCTTATCTCTCACTCGGTGGTAACTACCGCTTCCGCTACGAGCATTCCTCCAATCAGGTCTTTGGACTGTTTGGCCCTGAGGCCAGTGATGTCGGGTTGCATCGCTTTTTGCTGCATGGAGACCTGCAGTTGCAACCTGCCGTGCGCTTTTTTGTGCAGTTAGGGGGCTATGTCGAAAGCGGGCGCCCGGGCGGACCGCGCTCGACGGATGAGTCCAATCCCGACTTCCAGCAGGCCTTTGTCGATCTCAAAATCGCCCCTGTCCAGCTCCGCCTCGGGCGTCAGGAAATCATGGTCGGCTCCGGGCTGCTCACCGACATCCGCGAGGGGCCCAACCAGCGCCTGTCGTTTGATGCCGCCCGTGCGACGGTTTTTCTCGGCCCGAAGGGCGGCGCTGCGGTCGATGTCTTCTTCGGCCAGGAAGTCATCCCAGAGCAGGACGCTTTTCGTGATAACCCGTCGAAGGGCGCCCGTCTCTGGGGCGTGTACGGCGCCCGGCTTATGCCCCTGGGCCAGCGCGCGTCTCTCGATCTGTTCTATCTGGGACTCGACCGTCGGGACTCCGTCTACGAGCAAGGGACAGGAGATGAGCTGCGGCACACGCTGGGTGTATGGCTGAATGGCGCCTACGGCGCCTGGGCCTACGAGTCTGGCGGCCTGTTCCAGTTCGGCTCATTCGCCGGCCAGGACATTCGCGCCTGGTCATTCCTCATGGCGCATTACTATACGTTTGCGACCCTCCCCTGGCAGCCGCGGCTGGGTCTACGAGCGAATGTCGGCAGCGGTGACGGTAATCCGAAGGACCGACTCTTAAGCACCTTTGACCCCCTGTTCCCCAATCCGTCCTATCTCACGGAAGCGGCGCTGTACCACCCCCGCAACCTCTATGAACTGCACCCAGTTCTCAATCTGGCGCCGTATAAGACCGTCAAGGTGAGTCTCGGATTCAACTGGCTATGGCGCTTTAGCCGGGATGACGCCGTCTATACGTTACCGGGGGTCCCCCTCGTGCCCAGCCAGGTGTCACGGGCCAAGTACACGGGGTCGCTGTTCGACCTCATCGTGCAGTGGGTGCCAACGCCGTACCTGCTGCTGCAATTGTCTTACGTGCATGCCAGCGCTGGCGATGCCCTGCGAGACGCCGGCGGCTCGGCGACCGATTTCCTCATGACGTCCATAGAGACGCGTTTCTAAACCCGCCAGCTTGCCCCTGGGCACGTGCACACACTGCCCCAGGGGCCTCTTTACCTGCACCTCATCTGCCGGTCACATCTGTTTCACAGCGCCACGCCACCATGGCACAGGCCGGGAAATGTCCGGATGGGTTCATGCCTTGGCCCATGGTAACGCGGCGCGTCGTGTGCCGTCGCCCCTCGCTTGTCTGAAGGAGACGCTGTGGAACGATGGAGAGAGCTGCCTGATCTTGCACTACCCTGGACGTCATGCACGGCCACCGCGGGGGACATTGGCCTGCGGGTCGAGCTGGAGATGTTTCCGGTGTGGCTGGCCGACCTGCACCTGCTTCCGCCGCACGTGAGCGCCGGTCCCGATGGCCTCCTGGCGCGCCTGGCGGCCCAGGAGGGCTGGCGCCCACATCTGGCCGCGGACCAGGTGGTAGCCCTGACCCGTGATGCCGAGCAGGTGACGCTGCGTCCTGGCGGGGTCCTGGCCTATACCACGCCGTGGTGTACAACGCTGTGGGAGGTGGCGCCGGCGCTTGACGCCTTTCTCGCTAGCGTGACCATGGCCGCCCAGCCCCTGGGGGTGGGCCTCTTGCCGCTGGGCTACCATCCATATGCGGTCCCGGACGCTGGGCCTGCGGGACCTGCGTCTGCGTATCATCGTGGCGAGGCTATGCAACAGCTCACGGCTGGGTTACACATCACCCTGGCCCTGGCCTCGGCAGCCGAGACCATGCGCACTCTGCAACTGGCCTCCAAACTTACACCGTTTTTACTCGCGCTCAGTGCTAACTCCGCAGTCCAGGCCGGGCGGGAGACGGGGCGCGCCTCGACCCGGGCCTATGCCTGGATGGGGCTGGACCCGGCCCGGGCCGGTTTTCCAGACTGGATTTTTCATCCCCAGGCGCGCCTTGCCGACTATAGGGCCTGGGCGCTTGCCGCGCCGCTGGCGGGTCTGGAGCGCGATGGGGCCATCCTCGGGGTGACGCCGGTGTCTTTCCAGGCGTTTCGCCATAGCGGCCTTGCGCTGCCGTCTGGGCAGGGCTACACGTATGCCACCCAGGCGGATTGGCAACGACACCTGCGTACGCTCATGCCCTGGGCGCGGCTGCAGCACGGAGTCGAGATCCGCGCCTGCGAGAGCCAGGCTCCTGAGCTGGCCCTCGCCCTGGGCGCCCTCGTGAAAGGGCTCTGCGCGAGCCCGCGCGCGCGCCAAGTTGTTGAGACGCTGGTGGGGGCCTATGACGAGGACCGCCTCGCCCATCTCCTGCAGCATGCCACGCTCTATGGCCTGGAAGCAGACGTGGATGGCCTGGCTTTTCGCGATATGCTCGGCCTCTTGCTCGACGTAGCCCACGAGAGCTTACGGGCGTCCGGAGACCAGGAAGAATGCTGGCTGACGCCGGCCCGACTCCTGCTCAGTACCCGTTCAACGCCAGCGTCGGGCGCTCGTACCGCCTGGGACCTGGAGCAGTCGCTGCGCTCCCATCTCCTCCTGCCTACCATGCTGCAGACCACCACCGTGTGCCAGGGCGCGCTGGCCTAAGGCTCGCCGCCCACCCACTCCGGGCCATGCCCCGCCGTTGACAATCCCCGCTATCAGGGTATCATCGTATACGTGTGTCATGGTGTCATTGTATACGCGTATAACAGGATACGCGTTACAGGGGATAAGCGTATGCGCGTCATCGCCTTCGTGACCCAAAAGGGCGGCAGCGGGAAAACGACCCTGACCTTCTGTTGCGCCGTGGCGGCCCAAGAGCGTGGCGCTAAGACGTTGATTCTCGATATGGACGCCCAGGGCAGTGCGGAAGCCTGGTATCAGGACCGTGAGGCGGAGACCCCGCACGTGATTCGCCTGGACGCGGTGCAGTTACCCCAGGCCCTCGCCGCAGCGCGTACGCAGCACTTTGACGTCGTGTTCCTGGATACGCCTGGACGGGATGACCCGGCGACCGCCGCAGCGATTCGCGCCGCGGACTTTTGTCTCATCCCCTGCCGTCCGACGCCGGGGGACATGAAAGCCACGCCCCCAACCATGGCCACCATCAAGCGTCTGGGCAAACCCGCGGCGTTTGTCTTGACGCAGACGGCACCCCGCGGTGGCCGTTTGGACGAAGCCGAGGCCGGGTTAGGACAACTGGGGTTGGTGGCGCCGATACGCATTGTGCAACGTCATGCCTATCAGGATGCCCAGGGCAAGGGGCAAGGCGTGACCGAATTTGAGCCACAGGGCAAAGCGGCGGAGGATATCCGCCGCCTGTGGCACTGGATCGTTCAGCACATGGAGCAGATCTCATGACAAAAAAACGCACGTCGCTGCACGCCGTACTCGGGGTCTCCCCCACCGCGCCCGTTGCAGCAACACCACCAGCCGCTCCAGCAGCACCACCGCCCCGTGCTGGGCAACGTCCTGGGGTACGCCAACAAACGGCCTATTTGCCGGAAGCGGTCTACGAACAGCTCCGTACTCTGGCGTTTGCTGAGCGGCAGCGCATGCACCATTACCTGCTTGAGGGGCTTGACCGGGTGTTTCGCGATCGTGGTTTGCCGTCGATCGCCGAGCTGACGGGGAAACCAGTATAATGGTATACAATGAAACTTGTATACCATTATACGCGTATCATGGTATATCGTAGTCAAAACATTCTCTCTAATACAGCGGTTGATAGTGCGGTCCCTGGCAGTCACGGACAGTGCCACATAGGTTCGCTCGTGAGGATGTGTGGCGCTAGCGCCGGACTTTCGCTTTTGCTCGGATGATAGCCGATGATTTTCTATGGAAAGAGTACCACACAAAGTTCGTGCGCAGACCGTGGCTATGATGAGTAGGCTCACTACATGATTATCGACAATTTTTTGATATCAATACTTCGGACACTTTCTGCTGAGGAGGTGAGGTAGCCGCACAGATGATCTTTCGGTAAGGTTGGGTTGCCAGACTCAACCCCAAAGGAGCCATCCATGCGGCCACTGGACAGTATATTGACG
>Ga0233425_10003731_pt1 | contig 26982 bp, 19 predicted proteins | sample Watercolumn_Towu_2_FD_181712 | JGI IMG/M metagenome (GOLD analysis project Ga0233425, IMG submission 181712) | Freshwater microbial communities from Lake Towuti, South Sulawesi, Indonesia - Watercolumn_Towuti2014_140_MG | ecosystem: Environmental > Aquatic > Freshwater > Lake | place...
CGGGTGAACGCCATAAGAATAATCATCCCATTTTTGTATCCTGCCCGGCCAGCCAATATTAGTCCTTGCAATTTCGACTCCGTTCAAATATGCCACGAATGCATCGTCGTAATCCATGTGAAGCAAAACACAGGTAATATTAGAAATATCGGTAATGGTGAAGGTTTTCCTGATATAAATGGTCGCCACCGAATCGGGAAGAATGGTGTTGTCATCTCCATCGCCGCGACCGAAACCTCCTGGTCCTTCCAGCCATTCCGAATCATTAAATCCGTGATTTTTCCAGGCGCTGTCGGGTTCGCCATCGGGAATCCAGTATTTCCAATTATCTTCGGCTTTAATAATTGTTTCCCAGTGATCAACCAGGAGTTTTCGATCGGCTTTATCGGCACAGATGACAAGATGCGAATCGGGTGGCAGGATCAGTTCAGGAAATTTCCATTTTCCGGGCAGGCTGTTATCGTCTGTCACCGACCAGTTTTTCAGATTTATCGGTTCCTGACCGGTATTCAGTAATTCGAGCCAATCCGGGTTGTTGCCGTAAAAATCGGTAAAGATTGTAGCATTCCTTGGGCATATTTCGTTGATGATTACCTGGCTCAAAGCCTGGTTAAGTGATACCAGCGTTAAGGTCAGGAAAAATGCTTTTCGGAGCATCATATATATTGGATATAAAACCATTTTCAATCACATTGCCACCGGATATTAAAAACAATGCGAACCAAAATTACTAAATCCCGCCACAATTTCCGTGAACAAGAAACAGACATTTAACCCGGATAATTTATAAACTTAATACAAATTATCCGTAATCATTATGCGACTAAGAAAAGCTAATATTTTAATACAATTCTTTTTTTAATATAAGTTTTTCTAAGTCGGCCTGCCGCCGGAGTAGATTCTTCCGCACGCAGGCGAGGGTTAACCTGCATAAGGAGCCTGAAGTAAAAATTTTATCAATAATGCAGGTTAAATTATCCTTTGCTGTTGCTTACCACTTTATTTTATTCTCTTCAAATAATAATCTTTTAGAAATACGGTTTAAACCGGCATGAATAATCAATGCTGAAAAACACTGTTTCTGATTTTTCACTGATTTTGATTTAACTTATGATAGATTGAAGCAAGAATTTTATTAATTTTGCAACTTATTTTAAAATAACAGTTTACGACAAAATGGAAAAGCCGAAGGTTTTATTTGTCACACAGGATATGATACCGTATCTTCCTGAAAGCCGAATGGGTACTATTTGTCGGTATCTTCCTCAAAGCACGCAGGAGAGGGGAAAGGAGATCAGAACTTTTATGCCCCGGTTCGGCGTGATAAACGAAAGAAGGAATCAGTTGCACGAAGTTATCCGTTTGTCAGGGATGAATCTTATTATAAACGACAATGATCACCCACTGATAATAAAAGTCGCTTCCATTCAGCAAGCCAGGATGCAAATCTATTTCATCGATAATGATGATTATTTTCTGAGAAAGTTTACGATCAACGATAAGAACACAAAGCCCTTCCCCGACAATGACGAACGAGCCATTTTTTTTTCGCGCGGAGTTCTCGAAACGGTGAAGAAACTCGGCTGGGCACCCGACCTGGTGCATTGTCACGGATGGATGACCAGCCTTATCCCGATTTATATCAAAAAAGCTCTGAAAGATAATCCGTTGTTTTCTGATACAAAGGTCATCTTTTCAATATACGATGATGATTTCAGCGAATCGCTGAGTCCTGAATTTCCCAAAAAAATCAAGCTCGAAGGCATAACCAATAAAGATCTCGGGCATTACCACAATCCAACCTATGTCAATATCATGAAGGCTGCGATCGATTTTTCTGACGGAGTTATTCAGGGATCCGAGAAAATCAATCCTGAAGTAATGCAGTACCTCACGAACTCAAAGAAACTCAAGATCGGGTTTGTCCCTGATGAGGACAGGAAATACGTGGAGGTTTATAATGAGTATTACGACAGCCTGGTCAAACGAATATCCGAATAATCCGAACTAAAACATCCGAAATTGAATTATTCAAGGCGAATTTTCCGAACCATCGTATTTTCCCTCAGTGCAGCAATCATCATATCCTGTAACAAAAAGCCGGATACCATCGGGCTGGACCTTGTGGATCATGGTAAATTGCCGGTGTCGGATACGACATTTGAAGTGTATGCTGTTTCAGAGAAAGAAGAACCGATCATAACTGATGAAACCTCTCTAAATCTGTTGGGAAGCCAGTGGTCAGAGGTATCAGGACTGACTCACGCGAGTTTTTACACACACCTCCGGCTTTCGGAAGTTGATCCTGATTTCGGAACTAATCCCGTGGTCGATTCAGTGTTTTTTACGCTTGTTTACTCAGGTTCGTATGGCAATACGAATACGCCACAGACAGTTAGAATCTTCGAAGTTTTAGAAGATTTTTACCAAAAGGACAGTGTTTATTATTCCGACAGGATACTTGAGTCCTCTGATATCGAATTAGCCAGTCATTTTTTCTTTCCGAGCCCAAACGACAGTGTGGAGATCAATGATTCATCAAAGGTTGCTGCCGAGCTAAAAATTCCAATGAACCAGGATTTTATCCAGAAGGTCTTTTATGCACCGGATACCAGCCTGTCATCAAACGAAAATTTTCTGGAGTACTTTAAGGGAATTTATGTTACTGTCGACAGTGTCAATTATCCCGGTGGCGGTTCAATCCTGTATTTTAGCCTGCTGAACACAAGATCGAAAATAACGTTTTACTATCACAACTACGTTAATGATACTTTAAATGACAGTCTTACTTACACACTGGTCTTTAATAACAACAACGCAAGAATTCAAAAATTTAACCATAATTTTTCAAAAAGTACTGATCAGCATTTTGTAACTATGATTGTCAATGGAGATACAACTGCAGGGAATGATTATCTTTATTTACAAGCTATGGCAGGAGTAAAAACGCGGATTTTTTTCCCTGATCTGGCAGCATGGCGGGGTCAGGAGAAATACCTGGTGAATGAAGCTCAACTGATTCTTCCTTTCACAGCAGGGAACAGCTATTATCCGGTTCCCTCAAAGCTGGTTTTACTAAGGCAAAATGCCGACACTACGGTCAGCATTCTTGACGATCAGAATAACGGCGACAATTATTTTGGAGGAAGTACTGTTGACAGTTCAAATTATTACCAATTCAGAATCACATATTACATACAGGATCTGTTGAATAATTCAACAGATAACGGGCTTGTGCTTTACCCATCGGGGAAAGCCATCAAGGCTGACGAGATCACTTTGACAGGTACTCACAACGATGAACCGGATTCGACAAGAATGGAATTAAGGGTGATCTTTACAAAGCTGAAATAGCGAAGAGGAATTACCTCTTATTTTGTAATTTTGCAAATTAAATAATCCTCAAAAATTATGTGTGGAATAGTTGGATACGTAGGACCAAAGCAAGCTTACCCGATACTCATGAAAGGACTTTACCGTCTTGAATACAGAGGATACGACAGCGCAGGAATCGCTCTGCTCGACGGAGAACTGAAATTATACAAGACTAAAGGAAAGGTATCGGACCTTGAACACTTTGTCCGCGAAAAAAGTACCGGCGGTACCATAGGAATAGCCCATACCCGATGGGCAACTCACGGCGAACCCAATAACATCAATGCACATCCCCATTTCTCCCAGTCGCACAACCTTGCATTGATTCACAACGGAATTATCGAAAACTATGCTCCTATAAAAGAAGAGCTGCAAAAAAGAGGTTATAAATTCGTTAGTGATACCGATACCGAGGTTATCATCCACCTGATCGAAGACATCAAGAAGAATGAAAAAGTCAGCCTTGACGAAGCTGTCAGAATTGCGCTGAACCAGATCATCGGTGCTTACGCAATCGTTGTCATTTCAAAAGAAGATCCCGATACCCTGGTGGCAGCGCGTAAAGGGAGTCCGCTGGTTGTAGGGATCGGCAAAGATGAATTTTTCCTCGCATCGGATGCTGCTCCCATTGTGGAATATACACAGGATGTAGTTTATCTGAATGATGAAGAAATCGTTACGGTCCGCCTGGGTCATAAAATCAAGATCAAAACGGTTAAGAATAAAGACAAGACTCCTTACATACAAAAGCTTGAGCTGAGTTTGGGTGCATTGGAAAAGGGCGGATTCGACCATTTTATGTTAAAGGAAATCTATGAGCAGTCCCGTTCGATCCACGACAGTATGCGGGGCAGGCTGAACGCCAAGGAAGGAACAGTGAAGCTTGGCGGAATCCTCGATTATGAGCAAAAAATGGCAAATGCAAAGCGAATCATTATCATTGCCTGCGGTACCTCGTGGCATGCCGGGCTAGTCGGTGAGTATGCCTTCGAGGATCTTGCCCGTATTCCGGTTGAGGTGGAATATGCATCTGAGTTCAGGTATCGAAATCCGGTTATCAATGAAGATGATATTGTCATTGCTATCTCACAATCCGGAGAAACTGCAGATACTCTTGCAGCTATCGAGCTTGCCAAAAAGAAAGGGGCAACCATTATCGGGATATGCAATGTAGTCGGCTCCTCTATTCCAAGAGTTACTCATGCAGGGTCATACACCCATGCCGGTCCGGAGATAGGCGTAGCTTCGACAAAAGCCTTCACTGCCCAGGTAACGATACTCATTATGATGGCGCTCCGCATTGCTCAGATGAAAGGAACCATTGAAAAGTCAAGATATCATCGTATCCTGAACGAACTGGCAGCTGTTCCTGAAAAAGTAAAGGAAACACTTGCAGTTGATCCGCAGATAAAAGAGCTTGCAAGAATTTTTACTTATGCTCGTAATTTCCTGTATCTCGGTCGGGGTTACAACTTCCCTGTCGCTCTCGAAGGCGCTCTGAAGCTCAAGGAAATCTCTTACATCCATGCCGAAGGTTATCCGGCGGCAGAAATGAAGCACGGACCTATTGCACTCATCGACCGGGAAATGCCTGTGGTTGTGATAGCCACAAACAAAGGCACTTACGAAAAAGTGCTTTCCAATATTCAGGAAGTTAAAGCCCGGAGGGGTAAAATTATCGCCATTGTGACCAAGGGCGACAAGGATGTGAAGAAACTTGCCGATTATATCATCGAGGTTCCGGAAACAGAAGAAATGCTTGTTCCGTTACTGGCAACAATTCCACTTCAGCTGCTCTCGTACCATATAGCTGTGATGCGTGATTGCAACGTCGATCAACCCCGAAACCTGGCAAAATCGGTGACTGTAGAATAATAAAAAAAAACCGCGTTAAGCGGTTTTTAATTTTACAACCTGCCTTTCACGGCTTCCCAATCAACCAGGTGCCAGAAATCAGCAATGTAATCAGGTCTTCTGTTTTGCTTGTCCAGATAATAGGCATGCTCCCAAACATCGCATGTCAAAATGGGCTTCATTCCATTCTTCATGGGATTTCCGGCATTGCTTTCCTGGACGATTTCGAGTTTTCCATCCGGTTTTTTAACCAGCCACGCCCAGCCCGATCCGAATAGTGTGGCAGCCGCCTTTGTGAACTGATCCTTGAAGTTTGCAAAGGAGCCAAAACTGACTTCGATGGCATCCTTCACAGTGCCTTTGGGTTCACCTCCTGCTTTAGGCGCAAAGCAATTCCAGTAGAATGTGTGGTTCCAAACCTGGGCTCCGTTATTGAAAATACCCCCTGATGATTTGGTAACGATGTCCTCCAGGCTCGATTTTTCAAATTCGGTTCCCGGAACCAGGTTATTCAGGTTTGTAACATAAGTCTGATGATGCTTGCCATAATGGAACTCGAGGGTTCGCTTTGAAATGTATGGTTCGAGAGCATCCAGCGCATAAGGTAATTGTGGAAGTTCAAATGCCATAATGGTAATTTTTAAAAGGTTAAACTTAAAAAATAAGACTAATTATTGTCATCGGCAAGGTGGCTAATAGCTTTCTGATACGCTTTATCAGTTGTTAAATACAGCGGATAAAACCCCTTGTCGTCGAATAAATTTCTCCCGATGTTTGCTTTAAGCATTGTTTTTATTCTTTCGCTTGAAAATTCAATCTCCTTACTGTTTTGTTCAACTCCATTATCAGATGCGAAACGAAGGAAGTCGTTAAAAAGAACAGAATTAATTTCAAATTGTTCATTGAAGCTTTCAAAATCGGTGTACTGCTTTAGTTTAATCCGGTTCCTGTCAGTGTATTCAAAAGCAAACCGGATAAAAATACTATTCTGCAATAGCTGGTTATAATAGCCAAGCTCCGGATCATTTTCTGCGGGGATGAATAAGTCGGGCATAATTCCTCCTCCGCCATAAAGGATTTTACCTCCGGGAGTAATGTATTTCAGTGAGTCGTTGAAGTGTATGCTGTCCTTTTCAACAAGTTCACCATTCAAAAAGCGGTGTGCTGCCTCGCTGTAATAATCCCCGAATCCTTTACCTTTTTGATAAGGTTTTTGAATACACCTGCCCGTTGGAGTGTAATAACGTGCAACAGTAAGCCTCAGCGCCGAGCCATCCGGAAAATCGAGTTGCCGCTGAACAAGTCCCTTCCCGAACGACCGCCTGCCCATGATTTCGCCGCGATCGTTATCCTGAAGCGCTCCTGCAACAATCTCGCTTGCCGAAGCCGTACCCTCGTCTATCAGGATTACGACCGGGAATTTCTCAAGGTTTCCCTTTGAGGTGGCATAAAAGGATTCCCTGGGCTGATGATTTCCTTCGGTATAAACAATGAGCTTATTGTTTTCAAGGAACTCATCCGAAATATCGATAGCTGCCTGCAGATATCCTCCTGCATTTCCGCGCAAATCGAGAATCAGCTTCGCCATCCCCTGTTCCTTAAGACCGGCAATGGCTTGCCTGAATTCGTTGTAGGTGGTTGCTGAGAACTTGCTGATTTTAATATAGCCTATATTCAATGCGGGCATGAAGGCAATGTCGATGCTGTATGTAGGAATTACATCGCGGGTGATGGTGAATTCAATTAAGTTCTTTGTGCCTCTTCTGAAAATCTCAATCCGGACTTTAGTTCCCTTCTTCCCCTTCAGTTTTTTCATCGCTCCGATGTCAGTAATTTTTATGCCTGCTACAAGGGTATCGTCAACGGTTACGATTCTGTCGCCAGCCAGCAGACCGGCTCGTTCCGACGGACCACCGGTAATGGTTTGAACCACTGCAATGGTATCTTTGTCGATTCTGAACTGAATTCCGATCCCTTCGAAATTACCGATCAGCGGGTCATTCACATCATTGAAATCTTCGGCAGTAATGTACTGTGAATGCGGATCGAGGTTATCTAGAATACCATATATCCCTTTCTCGGATATTGATTCGCTGTCAATGGAGTCAACATATTCCTGCGAAATGTAGTTAACGATGTCGTTCAATTTGTTGTACCTGCTGACACTGAACGGAAAGATGCCGGACCCGGAAGTAATGACCGGAATCAGTTTATAACCGATCACAATACCCCCAATCAAAACAATTGCGAGGATAAGCGGGAGGTATATGTTTATTTTGCCTTTCAAAGAGTAAATAATAATAACGATGTTATACAAAAAAAAGCTCCCTTTGTTCAAGAAAGCTTTGATGTACCCGGAGCCGGAATCGAACCGGCACGAGTGTTACCTCATTGGTTTTTGAGACCAACGCGTCTACCTGTTCCGCCATCCGGGCATTTATCAATGAACTTTGGAGGAGCAAAAGTAATTTATTTTTTGAGTGTACCGCTCTTTTCCGAAAATACGCGGCGGATTATTAAAAATTTGGTTCAAATCAAATTAATATTAATTTCGCGGCGGTTTCACCCTTCAAAAAATCCGGTATGGCACAGAAAGCACTGATTTTTTCAGGACGGGCGACCCGTTACCTGGCGGAAAAAATTGCCGAAAGCTATGGTCATCCTTTGGGCAATGTGGATGTCACTGTTTTTTCTGACGGGGAGTTCCAGCCATCATTCGAAGAAAATATACGCGGAAGAGATGTGTTTATCGTACAATCGACCTTTCCGCCTGCAGATAACCTGCTCGAGCTGCTGATGTTGATTGATGCGGCAAGAAGGGCTTCGGCGAAGAGAATAGTGGCTTTAATTCCCTACTTCGGACTTGCCAGACAGGACAGAAAGGATAAACCGCGGGTTTCGGTAGCCTCGAAGCTGATTGCAAACCTGCTCACGGCAGCCGGCGTACAGCGGATCATTACCATCGACCTTCATGCCGATCAGATCCAGGCGTTTTTTGATGTGCCGGTTGATCACATTTATGCTTCGACCATCTTTATGCCTTATATTGAGTCACTGAACCTGCCGAACCTGATGATGGCTTCACCGGATACGGGCGGAACCAGAAGGGCAGCCGCCTATGCTAAATACCTCAATACGGGTTTTGTAATTTGCTATAAGCAACGATCGAAACCCAATGAAGTCGGTAAGATGGAACTGGTTGGAAATGTCGAAGGCAAAAATGTGATCCTGGTGGATGATATCATCGACACAGCAGGCTCCATTACCAAAGCCGGAGATCTGATCATGGACAGAGGAGCCGAAAGTGTCAGGGCATTTTGCACACATGCGGTATTTTCAGGTGATGCATTCGATAAGATCGAAAAGTCGAAATTCACTGAGGTCATCGTTACCGATACTTTACCGCCGAAACAATACAGCGATAAGATCATAGTGCTGAGCACAGCAGGCTTATTTGCAGAAGTAATTAAACGAGCGCTGAAGACAAAATCCATCAGTTCGCTCTACCAGTTGAAATAGTTTTAATCATTAATTTAATCATTTTATTTTATGAAAACAGTATCTATGAGCGGTGTGCCACGTGCACACGTAGGGAAAAAAGATGCGAAAAAAAACCGGAAGGAAGGAAAGGTTCCGTGTGTTCTTTACGGAGGAGCTGAACAGATTCACTTTTACCTTGATGAAAAAGCATTTGTCAAATTCCTTTTCACTCCCGAGGTTTTTATTCTCAAGGTAAACATTGGGGAAAAATCTTACAACACTATTTTGCAGGACATTCAATACCATCCGGTCACCGACAGAGTGCTGCATGCCGATTTCCTGGAAGTGCTTCCCGGCAAAAAGGTGAATGTCGGATTGCCGGTGAAGGTTGAAGGAGTAGCTCCCGGTGTTCTGAAGGGAGGCAAGTTGCACAAGAAGCTCAGAAAAATCAAAGTGAGGGGTATTCCTGAGGATATGCCTGATTATATCGTGGTCAATATCGGTGAACTCAATATCGGTGATTCAGTGAAGGTAAGGAATATGCAAATTCCGAATCTTGAATTCCTGGATATGCCTTCTTCCGTGATCGTTAGCGTTAAGACCGCAAGAGGCGCCGGACTGACACCTGAAGAAGAAGCTGCTGCTGGAGCTGCCGCTGCCGAAGGGGCTGAAGCAGGAGCAGAAAAGAAAGAAGGCGAAGAAAAAAAGTAACGAATCACGTTTTCGTAGGATTCCAGGTTTCGATTCAGGAGCCTGGAATTTTATTTTAACAGGATTTGTATTTTCGTGAAGCAATCATCAACGGTTTAACGGCACGTGAAATTTTTAATAGCAGGACTGGGAAATATAGGAACTGAATATGCCAATACACGGCATAATATAGGTTTTGTTGTTGCAGAAGCCTTAGCCAGGGAAGGGAAAACCGGATTTGAATCAGGCAGACTTGCGGATGTTGCCAGGCTCAAGTACAAAGGAAGGATACTGATCGCTATCAAGCCCTCCACTTACATGAACCTCAGCGGCAAAGCCATTAAATATTGGATTGAAAAGGAAAAAATACCCCTGGAGAACCTGTTGGTCATCACTGATGACATTGCCCTGCCGACAGGGGTAATACGGTTGAGGGCAAAAGGCGGCGACGGGGGTCACAACGGATTGATCAGCATCATCGGGCAACTTGGATCAACTGATTTTCCCAGGCTAAGGATAGGGATCGGTAACGACTTTGCACAGGGTTACCAGGTTGATTATGTTTTAGGAAAATGGACTACAGCCGAAGAAGAAATCATGATTTCAAAAGTGGTAACTGCCGTAGAAATCGTAAAGAGTTTTGTTGCTATCGGGGTCGGGAGAACGATGAATATTTACAACACACGCTGATATTCAGACTTCATTGGCAATTCGACCTGGTTCAATAAAAAACCCCTGCAATATGAACTTGCAGGGGTTTAAATCAGAGAAAAGGGTTTTATTCAACCGTCATTTTCTTTGTTACTGAAGAACCTTCAGCAACCACGGTATAGAAATAGGTACCGGCAGCCAGTTCAGAAACATCGAGATCGATCCGGTTCATGCCCGGAGTAAGGGTTCCTGCATCAATTGTCATTATCCTCTGCCCGGAGAGATTGGTAACGTTAACAGTAACGGAAGATTTTTTCCTGATATTCACATTCATGGTAGTATGTCCGGATGCCGGGTTGGGATAGTTTTGCAAAACATCGAAATCGTTGATGACCCGGTCATTTTCGATACCGACATAAGGTTCGACAATAGGAACTGACATGCACCAAATATTGTTATCGGTGTAGGGATCGAGATCGCCGCGAACCGCAAGTCCGGGTTCTATGTCGGTTTGATAGATCAGGTAAAAGTTGTCATCCATGGTAACGGATACCGAGGGAAATACGCATTCGTCAAAGATGTGGATCAGGTCTGCATTCAGGTCGATGAATTTATTACCCCACCAATCACCATTGGGCGAATATCTTGCCCAAATGTGCCGGTAATCCTGTGTGCCGTTATTGTAAGTCTCGGTGACTGAAGCATAAACAATGAAAATCCTGTCCTGTTCATCGATCACGATCTGGGGCATGCTGGAAGCGCCGACGTAATACAGCCCGACTTCACCGAGGATGTCCCAGGTGCCGTTTTCGTTGACATCCTGTGCCCAACCCACCAGGCTGTAATCTTCCTCCAGTTCTGAATCCGGTTCTCCATAAGGGTTTAAAGCATCCATCGTGTTGGAAAAAGCGGGACGGTTCTCATTCCAGTAACCGACTCCGTCAACCAGCGGGAACCAGTAACCTCCCTCATCGTCGGCATAAGCACGGTTGATGCCGAAGACCACATGCACCATATTGTCTGAATCGAAAGCCAGGTGATGGTCGCCATCAACGCAGTAAAAGGTATCGGTAACGCCGCCTGCATAGAAGGGATAGGGATGCTCCCAGATAACGGTCTTTGTCCATGTGTCGCCGTTGTCAGTGGATTTGTATAGGAGAAAATCCTGCCAGGAATCTCCGACAAGGAAGGCGATGTTGTCGCCCTGTGAAGCCCATTCGTACATGTCGGCAGTAAAGCCAACATATTCATTTGAAGTTATGCCGTCGAGGATTACGTTCTGCGGATCCCACGTAGCTCCTCCGTCGGCTGAGCGCGAATAAAGCAAGGCTCCGTCGAGACCTTCATAAACGGTTCCGCCATTGCCAGTAGGCCAGGTGATTGCCAGAACCTGCAGGATATCGTGGTTCGAACCCGACGTTAAAGCTCTTGGCCACGAAATCTGAACGCCAGGTCCCGAGAAAATGGTTTCAGTCCATGTTCCGGTACCTTTTTGCTCACGGGTTTCGATAAATAATGTTCCAATGGCGAAGTTGTGTGAAACCACGAGTTCGCCGTTCTCGCCCCAGGGCGAATACGATGGCCAGCCGGCTCTGATGCTTTCAATCCTGGCAGTCGGTGCAGGTCCCCAGGCACTACCATCGTAATAATTATAACCTGTGCCTCTTTCGGGGAAGTTAGGATCAGCCACACCGAATGTCCAGGCAGCAGCCATAGTTCCGTCCTCATATACATGGAAACGGTTTTGCATACTGGTGTTTGACTGCAAGTCGTAACGGGTATTGCCGATGATTTCCTCACTGACAATGGTAACGGATTTATTCGAGGGGTAAGGTAAATCTTTAACCCCGGCTTGATCGTGCTGAACAGGATGCGCCTTTTTCATAGCGAAATCGCGCTGCTGTTTTGAAGGAATCATGCGGTTCTGGGCTGATCCGGCAAAGCCGATGCTCATGATAATAAGGAAGAGGAAAAGCTTTTTCATAATGATGTGTTTATTAATTACTGAATAACTGTTTGTTTTCTAAATTGACATATTTACAACTCACAAAGTTACTGATAAACTGTATGACCGCAACAGATAATTCAGAGAAAATGCGCAAAAGATATTCTTAAAATCTGGACAAAAAAATTAGTTTACCTGATGATCATTTTTCTGGCGATCTTTTCTGCGCCTGCATGTATCATACAAAAATAAATTCCGGGATGAAGATCAGCAGCGTTTATTCTGATCGTGTGATCACCGGCTATTACCCATCCCTTCTCAATTTGAAGAACTGCTTTACCCGAAATATCTTCAACCTGCAATGAAATATCGGAATCATGGGTCAAACGAACATTTACAGAAGCCGAGCCGCTGAAAGGATTGGGGTAGATTTGAGAAACCTCGAATGATACGTGTGAATGCTCCACGATGCTTGTTGCAATACCCGGAAAGCGGATCAGATTTTCACCATAAGGATCCATGTCGCCTCCCACTGCCGTTCCCGGTTCGTTATCACTTTGATAAACGACATAAAACTCCTCATCATTGCTGTATGAGGCAATAGACGGAAATACACATTCATCAAAAGCCTGTGACACATAAGAATTGAGATCATGGAAAGTTCCCCACCAGTCGCCGTTCGGAGAAATCCTCGTCCAGAGATGCCTGTAATCCTGGGTTCCGTTATTAAAGGTTTCGGTTAGTGAAGAATAAACCACCCTGATCCCGCCGTAGTCCGATATAGTGATCTGTGGCTGGCTTGATGCCCCAACATAATATAATCCGGGTTCGCCAAGGATATCCCATTCTCCGTTCTGGTTCACATCCTGCGCCCAGCCGATGAGGCTGTAATCGTCCACCAACTCGGAATATTCGCAATCGGCGTATGGACATAATGCATTCAGATCGTTCGAAAACGTGGGACGGTTTTCATTCCAGTAAGCCACACCGTCCACCAGCGGAAACCAATAAGTGCCAGCGGCATCCGCGTACGTTCTGTTGATACCGAATACGACATGAACCATACCGTCGGAATCAATAGCGAGATGGTGAGCGCCGTCGGCGCAATAAAAAGTATCCGTCTGCATTCCGGGCGGAATCAAAGGATAAGGGTGTTCCCAAATAATGGTTTGTGTGAAAGTCCATCCCGTGTCCGTTGATTTTAACAAACCCAGATCATACATTTGATCACCGTACAAAATAGCAACAATATTGTCTTTTGCCACAATTTCGTAGGTGTCGGAATTAAAGCCCAAATAATGCTCAGGACCCAGACAATCAAAAGTAGCGTTTTCGGGTTGCCAGGTTTGTCCGCCATCCGCTGATCTCGAATACACGAGTGCTCCGTACTGACCCTGGTACCAAATGGCGGGATTGGTTAAAGCGAGCAGGAAAATTACACCATGATCTGCACCTCCTGTGGCAACGCGTGGCCATAACAAATCAGGGGGGTTAGTCGGACCTTCAAAAATCATTTCCGTCCAGTCGCCGCTTCCTTTATTTTCACGCATTTCTATGAATAAACCGTCAACAGCAGTACCGGAGGAGTGCGATACAACGATTTCTCCGTTTTCACCAAAAGGAGCATAGGCAGGCCAGCCTGTGCGGTCGGATTCAATCCTTTCGGTTGGATATTCTCCCCACTCTATCCCGTCAAAATAATTGTAACCTGTACCACGGTCAGGGAAAATATAGTACTCCATTCCATAGGTAAAAACCACGCCCATCGTGCCGTCGTCAAAAACATGCAGCCGCGATTGCATGCTTGAGTTGGTTTGGTGATCATAATATGTATTGCCGACGACGGCGCCCTCATCCAGCAGGGTGTATGGTTTCAGGGGAGCATGGTTCATACGGGTATTTTCGGAAGCCGGACTACTGCGATCAGCAGGCAGGGAGTAATTCCTGAATTTTTCAGGAACGAAGGGTCTCTTTTGGGCAACAGCGGCGAAGGCAACAATCAACGCAAGGATTAACAGGATGAAGTTTTTCACTGAACTTTTGGTTTAATTGTTTAGTAATTGCCTAAAAAAGAAGAGGCTGTCCTACGTGTTATAACCAGAAAGTGCGTGAGCTAAGCGGTTTTTATCCACGAACTGCACAATGGTGATTGTACGACAGCCTCTTCACAACAATTGTATTACTAAAACAGCAATCTTTTATTTGATCCTTATTCGACGATCATTTTCTTCGATATGCTGGTTTCACCGGCGATGACGGTGTAGCAATATACTCCGCCGGCAAGACCGCTTACATCGAAGGTGATCTCATTCATTCCTTGTAACCGGTGACCGGCATCCAAACTGAGAACTTGCTGACCGAGCTTGTTGACAATCCGTAGTTTCAGATCGGCGGGTTTGTGAAGGTTCACCTTTACAGTGGTTGAGCCTGCTGCCGGGTTCGGATAATTCTGAAGGACATCGTATTCGGTTAAAGGAGAATCGTTTTTCTTAATTCCTGTCCAAACGTCTTCCTTGAGGACTTTCATAAACCGCATAAAATTCTGACCGAAAGGATCTAGGTCTCCCCGGACAGCACCACCCGGTTCATTATCGCTCTGATACAGGAGGCAGAAATAATCATCCGAATTCCTGGCACTGGAAGGGAATACACATTCGTCGAAAATATGGACAATATCGCCGGTTAGATCGCTGAATGCTCCCCACCAATCGCCGTTGGGAGAAGTACGGCACCAGATATGGCGGTAATCCTGGTTGCCATTATTATAAGTTTCGGTAACGGAGGAATAAGTTACAAACATGCGGTTCATGTCGTCGATAACGATCTGGGGCCAGCTCGAGGCTCCGAGATAATAGGCGCCGACCTCCCCGAGAATGTCCCAGGTGCCGTTTTCGTTGACATCCTGTGCCCAGCCGATGAGGCTGTAATCATCAACCAGTTCCGAATAGGCGCAATCGGAATAAGGGCACAGGGCATCCAAGTCACTTGAAAATCCGCTTCTGTTTTCGTTCCAGTAACCCACCCCGTCGACAAGCGGGAACCAGTAACTCGAAGTGGCATCAGCATAAGCCCTGTTGATGCCGAATACGACGTGAACCAAATGGCTTTGGTCGAAAGCAAGATGGTGGGCGCCGTCAGCACAATAGAATGTATCGGTCGGAGTGCCGCTGACCCAAAGCGGGTAAGGGTGTTCCCAAATGTTGGTGTGGGTCCAGTTATCGCCGCCGTCGGTAGATTTCAGCAGGTCGAGTCCCATCCAGGGAGCACCGTAAAGGATTGCAACATAATCGCCATCGGCAATGATTTCATAAGCATCGGCGTCGATACCGGTAAAATAAGTGCTGGTAAGAGGTTCGAGCAACTCGTTTTGAATATCCCAGGTTGTGGCACCGTCGGCAGAACGGGAATAAAGCAGTGCACCGTCGAGCCCTTCGTAAATGGTGCCTCCGTTTGCCACGGGACGGGTCATTGCGATCTGATGGATCACAGAGTGATTGACACCTCCTGTTGCCAGCCTTGGCCAGACCATTCCTTCGTGACCGGAAGGACCAAAGCAGTCGGTGAATAGCCAGTCGCCGGTACCCTTTTCTACACGTGTACTAAATATGAGTCCGTCGTACGCTGCACCTGAATAATGAGCCATAATGATTTCACCGGTCTCGCCCCATTCGTCAATTGCAGGCCAGCCGGTACGATCAGGTTCGATCCGGGCTCCAGGGAAAGGTCCCCAGGCAGAACCATCGAAATAATTATAACCCGTTCCCCGCTCGGGGAATGTTTCGTAAGCGACACCGAAGATCCATACGCCTGCAGCAGTACCGTCATCAAAATAATGAAGCCTTGTCTGGCTGCTCGCATTGGTCTGATTGTCATAATAAGTGTCGCCGATGTCTGTTTCGGCAGGCGGCCAAAGGCTTTTGGCTGCCTCAAGCGCGTCATGACTGAAATTGTTGGTTTCAAGGATAGGATCTGCCGTTTTTACAGCATAATCCTTAAATGCTTTCTGAACCGCAGGCTTGGTTTGTGCAAAGCCGGTCAGCATCATCGAAAGCATAACAGTAACAAGTAAAGTCTTCTTCATAATCATTTTTTTTAAGTTAATAAAATATGTTTCAAAACCACTTTAGTTGCAAGACCACAAATATAATAATAAAGTTCCTGAAAATATCGACTAATCAGTTAACGGTGTGATTAAATCAGTTAACGGTTAATTGGTTAATTGGGTTGATTAGGTTAATTAGGTTAATTAGGTTAATTGGGTTGATTGGGTTGATTAGGTTAATTGGGTTAATTGGGTTGATTGGGTTAATTGGTTAATCGGTTAACTGGTTAATTGGGTTACCCTCGAAAAAAGTTACTTTTCTTGAATAAAGGGTTTCAAAGCCTTAAAAAATTGACTTTTAATATTTTGAAAGTGTCAGAAAGTTCTTTGAAAGAGTCAGAAAGTTCTTTGAAAGAGTCAGAAAGTCCTTTGAAAGTGTCAGAAAGTTCTTTGAAATTGTCGGAAAGTCCTTTGAAAGACTTTTTTTATTCATTGAAAAAGTATTCAGGTTCATTGAAAGGATTTTTTTGGTCATTGTTTGCCGACTGACTTGGTTGGTTAATTGGTTAATTGGGTTAATTGGGTTAATTGGGTTAATTGCCGGCTGCCGTCTGCTGCAAAAAGAAAAAGCCGCTCAGATGAGCGGCTTTTTCGTTGTATATCAACTTGCGGTTGATTAATTCACATCCCAAAATAGTTTGTTGTGCATCACATCGCCGCCGATGGCAATTGAAGCACTTTTATAGTTTGCTTCATTCAGAGTTTGCTCGTTTACAGGGTAGGTAAACCGTTTCGGAACCTGCCCGTCTTCGGTCATTGGAGCTTCCGGAATATTCAGCGTCGGAAAATCGAGCCTGCGCCACGATGTCCAGCCCTGCATGCCGCGGTTGTAATAAGCAATCCATGCCTGCGTCCCGATGAGTTCCTTCCAGTCGGCGGCATTATAAGCCACGCCGGCGCTGGCGATGTAAGTATCGGCTTCGCCCTGGCTCAAACCCCAGAAAGCGAATGAGGAACTGATGGCTGATGCATACAGAGCTTCAGCTGTACCACCAACGCTATATCCGCGGGCAGCCGCTTCAGCCAGGTAAAAGGCTATCTCGGTACCATCGAGGATGGTCATTGGATAGTCGGGTTCCTGGATGGCGTCGGAAATATGCGAGTAGCTTGAGAAGTTGTTGCTGTATCCGTATTGTCCGCCCAGATATGCGCCTTCGTAAAGCGTGAAATAAGCAGCACGACGCGGGTCGTTCAGCGTGTTCATGATATCAACGATGGTGTTGGCAGGCACGAAGTCGTGGCGTCCGCTCTGAACCAGGTCGACATAAACGCCGTTCGGATTGGAAGTACCGGTGTAAGCCAGTGCACATATCTCATTCGGACCAAATGCGTTTGCATAGGCTGCTTCAACCGCAGCTTTTGCATAAGCGTTGTCCACATCAGCCAGGTTGATTGCCAGCTTTACCTTCATCGAATACCCGAACTTGATCCATGAGGCTACATCGCCGCCCATATAAAGGTCGGCGGAGCCGAAGCTGCCGTAATCCGGGTCCAGAGCTAGGATAGCAATGTCGATCCGCGAAATCAGATCTTTGTAAATCGTCATAGCGTCATCGTAAGCCGGAGCAGTGTTCTCGATATCGAGGGCTTCGGTATACGGGATGTTCCCGAAATAATCTACCAGTTCGTTCCAGCAGTATATTTCGAGAAGCTCGATGATCTGCAGCCTGTTTTCTTTTGCCATTGCATCGTCATCGGAAACAGTTTCTTCCTTGGCGATCACCCGCTTTGCATCGCGCAGGTCGTTGAGGATGTCACGGTAATATGTCCTGTAAACAAGGTCAGGTATAGTACGGTTAACCAAATCGTAATTAGCTTCATCGATGTATGTGGTTTCCGTCCAGTATTGCGCAACGAGGCGCAGAATGTTCAGGTTTACATTGGCGCTAGAAATCTGATCGCCAAGCGCCACCTGTGCATTGGCAAATACGAAATTTCCGGGGACTTCCGTCGGATTTTTCTGGTCAGTATTGAAATCCTCGAATTTTTCGGTACAGGATACGATGATCCCGGTTATCACTATAAAAACAAAAAATATTCTTTTCATATCTCAGGTTATTTAAAATTGAAGGTTAACTGTAAATCCAATATTCCGGGTAGTAGGCATTACGCCGCTTTGCCATCCCTGTACATTGCCCGAGGTATGTCCGGTTTCGGGATCGGCATGAGGAAGATCCTTCGAAATGATCCACAGGTTGCTTCCAACCAGGCTAAGCGAAGCGCCGTTGATGAAAGAACTCTTTTCGAACAAGTTGTTCGGCAGCGTATAAGTAAGAACCACTTCCCTCAGTTTAATGTAGGTGGCATCATAAACAAACTTCGAGTTCGGATTTCTTGCCCATCCTAATGCACGATAGTCGTCGCCAGGAACTCTTGTCGTATTCACCGCTGTATTAGTCACAGTATAAGTACCATCCTCATTAAATGTAACATCACCGGTAACACCATCGAGAACTATGCCTCCGCCGTCTTCGATTGAATTACGAACAGGATTGCCCAGGTCGTTGGTGTAAACGGTTTCTTCATATAAGCCGGTTCCCATACCGTAATACAGGTCTAACGAGAATAGGCTTCCACCCTGCTGCCAGTCGATGAGGAACGACAGCATCCAGTTCTTGTATGAGAACCGGTTCATTATACCGGCAGTCCAGTCGGGATTGATATCGCCGAGAACTACATCGGATGTTGGGGTTCTCATGTAATAGCCGTTAGCGCCAACTACTCGTTGCCCATTATCATCATAAATAAAATCGGTGCCCTGAATAGTCCCGTAAGGTTCGCCTATCCGGGCGTTTATGGTAACTCCACCCTGGAGGGCTGCAAGCTGGATATTTGCGATACTATCAGCCAGCGAAACTACTTCATTGATGTTCCTTGCCCAGTTCAAAGTGATATCCCAAATGAAGTTTTGTTTTTTAACCGGTGCTCCGTACAGCGTCAGTTCAATACCCTTATTTTCAACTTCCCCGGCATTCATGATTTTCGTGGAATACCCGGTCGCAAAGGATACTGCAACGGGAAAAATCTGGTTTACCGTGTTTGACTTATACCAAGCAACGTCAAATCCCAGCCTCTTCTTCAGGAAATACATCTCCAGCCCTGTTTCGATACTGGAAGATATTTCTGGTTTGATAGTCGGGTCGTTATTCTGATTGGAAACCGAATACAATGCAGTGCCGTTAAATAAAGGATTCGGATCGTAACTATTCAGCAATGAACCCCATGGAGCATCGTTACCGACTTTTGCATAGCTCACCCTGAATTTGCCGTGATCGAGCCAGTTAGCCTTTGCCAGTTCTGAAAAAACAAAGCCCAGTGACACGCCCGGGTATTCATAGCTCCAGTTACCATTAGGTAAGGTAGATGATACATCCTGTCGGTAAGTACCATCAAGGTACAGGAACCGCTTATACCCCAGGGAGGCACTTCCATAAAATCCATTCACCCCTATTTCCTGCAGATCCTCTTCGACCCTGTAAGGATTCACCGAATTTGTTACAGCATATAAACCAGGGTTGATCAAACCGCCACTGGTCGAGGCAAATACCTGGTCGATCCTTGTCCGGCGGATATTAGTTCCCAGCATCACTGCCAGGTTGAAATCTTCGGTCAGGTCTTTGTGGAATCTTGCCATCACGTCAATATTCCTTTCCATGAAACCATAATTCAACTTGGAATACCCTGAAGTAACATCATCGCGTCCGGCTGTAGTGGGAACTCCGAATTCGCCGGGAGCCGACTGGTAAGCTTTTCGCTCTTCCTGGAGCTCGTCATAGGTATCTACCGAGTAGCGAGCCATTACAGCCAGGTAATCAGTCAGGTCATAGTCTGCTTGCAGATACGCTATAATACGGTTTCTCTGGTCCGATTCGTAATTCTGAAAACGAACCCAGTAAGGGTTGTCCCAGTAAGCAGGAGCCAGGTCATCAGGCGAAACAGGATTCCAGGTTACATTGTGCTCGTACTGGTCGTACATCTCCTGTTGTTGCTTGTAGTCAACATTCATCTGCATCCACTGGCGGAATGACGACATAATGTTGTCGCTGTATCCGGTAGAGTTACGACCTTTTGCCTTGGTATTGACATAATTCGCAGATGCTGAAATCCTTATTCTCTTTGTAATATCGTAAGAACCATTGAAGAGGAAATTGTTTCTCTTCAGCGAACTGTTCGGCATTATACCGGTTTCATCCATGTTTGTATAGCCCAGCCTGAAAGCCGTTTGCTCGCCGCCACCTGTTACATCCACACTGTTGGTGAACGACCATGGAGTCTGGAAGAAGTAAAGCGGACCGTTATCGGCAGCTTTCCATGGAGTTGCTTTTTTGTAATTAGGGCTTTCCGGATAGAACGAATCCCACTGGTAAACAAGAAAGCTTTCATCGAACTTTTGCCCGTAGGATGCATCTTCGTAAGTCGGAACAGAATAATCGGTAGTTCCATCGCCATTGATATCATACAGGTACTCGAAGCCCGGATAATCGGTTTCGCTGTAAAATTGTGCACCGTAACCTCCACCGTACTCTGTCTGGTACTTCGGGAAGGTGCTCTTGTCGATGAAGCCGGTTGTCACATTGGAGCTGATATTTACTCCATAGACCTTCCTTTTACCGACCATTTTTGAGCCTTTTTTAGTGGTAACCATGATGACACCATTGGCAGCGCGTGAACCATACAATGCCGTGGCAGCCGCGCCCTTCAGCACACTGATGGTTTCCACATCGTTCGGATTGATATCGGAAGCTGCGTTACCAAAATCGTATCCGGCTCTTCCACGAATCTGATCCCGTGTATTGGTGTTGGCATTTCCGATGGGTACACCATCTACAACAATCAGAGCCTGGTTGTTCCCGGTGATGGACGATGACCCCCTGATCAGGATGTTGGTTGATCCGCCCATATTTCCATTGGTTTTAACCTGTACGCCTGCCACTTTTCCCGAAAGCTGGCTGATGAAGTTATCGGTTTTCACCTGGTTGATTTCTTCACCGCCCAGCTCTTGCGTGGCATAGCCCAGCGATTTTTTCTCGCGCGAAATACCCAGTGCAGTAACCACTACACCTTCGATGTTCAAAACATCGGGATTCATGACAACATTGATAGTCTTTAATGTCCCGATCGTGATTTCCTGCGTTGTCATGCCAACAAATTTGAAAATAAGCGTGGTTGCCGTAGCAGGAACTTTCAGTGAATATTTGCCGTCCAGGTCTGTAACAACCCCAAGCTGGGTTCCTTTTATCAATACCTGAACTCCGGGAATCGGCTGCGAGTCCTCCGAACTGGTGACCACACCCGAAATTTCCCTGTCCTGAGCTTGTAAAATCTGCATTCCAATCATAAAGATGAATGCCACAAAAAGTGTAAATTTTCTCATAACATAAGAATTAAGGTTAGCTAATATAATTGAATAAAAACTGAAATTTATTTTGTAATCTCAAAATCATTCGACTTGTTTTTTAGTGTCGAGCTGCATTTTATGATTTCACCTCTCCTCTATTTCTACTACAAAGCAAACAAAATTTAAGATAGAGTTCACATAAAATTTATAATTAGTTAAGAACAATTCATTCCGGAAAAAGATCAACATACTTCATAATCTGTTTTAAATCAGTAATTACAAAACAACAACTTCTGCTTAATTACTTAAGCAAAATTAATATAAAACCAAAACCGGGTAATTATTATTTTAACCTGCGGCTGAACAGACTGACAGAAAGGATAAGAAAAGCGAACACTGCAGGACTTAAATAATTACCGAAGCCTGCCAGTACAGGGACTACAGAAAGACCGAAACAGCCGGCAATATACAGGTATAAGCCAATCCGTTTCAGTTTCCAAAGAAGCAGAGCACTCCAGAACGACAATCCGTAGAGCACCATAAAGATTAAGCAGATAAGAAGGACTTGGGAGGGAGTGATATTTCGTTCAGGAACGTAATCGTGGAGGATGCGGGTAATCCACTCCCGGTAAATAATTCCGATCAGAAACAGCAGAATGAAAAATCCCGAATAAACGAAAATGACGACGCAAAGGATCGACAAATAAAAAGGCTTTGAAACGCTAAAGGTATTTTGCTCATCGCCCATACGATCAAGTCATATATTTAAGATTGGCGGCATATCCGACAATAAAACCGGCAGTGATCATTAATCCAAGCACAGAAAGGGGGAAAGACGGTATAAACACCAACGGTAAAATCAGCAGAAAAACCTGCGAACCGGTATATACATGGAATCCTGCTTTCCTGAGTTTCCACATCCTGTAAACTCCAAAAAAGGACAGAGAATAGAAAATAAATCCGGAAAGAAAAAACCGCTTTCCGCCTGAAAGTAACGTATCGAATTCAGGCAGATCAAAAAGGAATTGCGCTCTTATTTCATCCATCTGATCGTATGCCAACCATACAAAAAGGTTCGAAAACCCGGAAAGCCCGCTGCCTATGAACGACAGGATGCAAAGCCACTTCAGGAGATCCGGACGCTTGACAGGCTGACCGTCCGGGTTCAAAAAACCTTCCTTACTATCCATCATTTGATATTTCTATTCAAGATTGCCGACGACCTTTTCGACCTCTTCGAGAACTTCACACGATTTAACCAGAGCTTTCATTTTATTATGGTCGTCATACAGCGGACGATCGATGTCAAGGAAGTCCACGTATTTTCTAACCACCTCCTTTGCTTTAGCAACGCCAATGCCGAACTTGTAATCCCTGAAATCGAGCGCCTGGGCAGCAGCCATCATTTCGATACCGAGAATGCCGTAGGCATTATCGAGAATCTGGAAATTTTTAAGAGCGGTGTTCATGCCCATCGAAACAAAATCTTCCTGGTCGGCAGCAGCAGGTATGGATTGAACGGATGCCGGCATTGACAAGATTCTTTGCTCGACGATCTGCATATCGGCTGTGTACTGACTCAACATCAGTCCCGAAAACATACCTGCGCCTTTGGTTAAAAATGCCGGAAGCCCGACACTCAAAGCCGGGTTGTTCAGACGGTTCATCCTTCTCTCCGACATGACGCTGACCATTGTGATGGCTGCTCCTGCCATATCCATGGGCAACGAAACAGGCGAGCCCTGGAAATTTGCTCCCGAAAGCTGAAGATTTTCGTCAGGGAAAAATACCGGATTGTCTCCTACGCCGTTCAGCTCGATTTCGACCTGCGACCGCGCATACTTCAGTGCATCATGTGCAGCACCGATAACCTGCGGAGTCGAACGCATGGAATAGGCATCCTGAACTTTATGTTTAACCCTGCCCTCTTTAAGGTCACCACCCGAAACCATCTTATTGATCGCACGGGCGCTTCTCACCGCGCCTTTGAAACCCCTGACCTCATGCAATTTTTCGATATAGGGTCTCATATTGGCTTTGAGCGCTTCGAGCGACATAGCGGCTGCTATTTCCGCTTGTTTGAGCCAGCGATTGGCATCATAGAGGAAAAGGGCACTCATTGCCGTCAGAACGTTCGATCCGTTGATGGTGGCTAATCCGTCCCTTGCTTTTAATCCCGGCACTTCTATTCCTGCTTTTTCAAAAGCCTCAGCACCCGGATAAAGTTCGCCCTGGTAGTAGGCTTTTCCTTCACCCATCATCAAAAGAGCTATCTGCGACATAGGAGCCAGGTCGCCGCAGGCTCCTACCGATCCTTTGGTACAAACCCAGGGAGTTACTCCCTTATTCAGCATTTGGATGAGGGTGAGCGTAATTTCGGGACGCACTCCTGAATTTCCGTGCGCATGCACGTTCGCCCTTCCAAGCATGGCGCCTCTCACCCAGTCAACAGGCATGGGATCGCCGATCCCGGCAGCATGATTATAAATGAGATACTTTTGAAAGTCCTTAACCTGGTCATCGGTCAGCACAACTTCCGAAAACTCACCGATACCGGTGTTAACACCGTACATGATTTCACGGGCTATGATTTTCTTCTCGAGCATGGCACGGCATTTCTTTATCCGCTCCAATGCTTCCGGATGCAATTCGACTTTTTCATTTTGACGGGCAACTCTTACTACATCTTCTATTGTAAGGTTCGACCCGGTTATTTTATAGGTCATGTGAATTAAGATTTATGATTTAAGATATTAGATTGATAAAATTATTCAGAGGATTGGTATTGAAGACTGCTCATTCATTTAGCAGCAAGGCTTTGGGCAAATCCACATTGCCGATCGGTTTATCTTTATCTTAAATTTTAATAGCCAGCTTTTCATGCCAGTGAATACTTCCGCGGTAAAAATAGAACTTTTTATTTTCATCCCAAAAAACACGGGTCACAATTTAAAAATCTGTCGCCAATCACCCCTGGTAAAACTCCGGGAACTTTAATTGCCGCTGGATTCCAATTAAAGGTAAATATATGGAACAGACGATCAAAAACTGATTCTTCGCAGCATTACCCGATTTTAATTTTCGATATCAATTCGCTTATTGTCATTTTTGATTGCGAACCCGATTTCATTTCTTTAACAGTCACTAAATTTTCAGCCATTTCATTTTCGCCCACGAGAACCGCAAATGATATTTTACGGCTGTCGGCATAGCTCATCTGCTTTTTGAGCCTGGCAATGTCGGGGTAAATTTCAGCAATAATTCCTGAAGCCCGTAATTTTTCCGCGAGGTTCAGGCAGTACTTTTGTTCCTTTTCTCCGAAATTTACGAACATCACCTGGGTGGAAACTATCGTCGTTTCAGGAAAGAGCTGTTGCTCGAACATGACATCGTAAATGCGATCGGCACCAAACGAAACTCCAACGCCGGGAATTCCGGGCAGCCCGAAAATCCCGGTCAGGTCATCGTACCTGCCGCCGCCGCAAATACTGCCGAACTTCATATCCCTGGCTACCACCTCAAAAATAGACCCGGTATAATAATTTAAGCCCCGTGCTAAGGTCAGATCAAAGACAATTTCTGTGGATAATTCAATGTCCTTCAGCAAGCCGGTAATACCGGATATTTCGTTCAGTCCATCCCTGCCTGCCTGAGTACCTTCCAGGCTGGATGCGAGGAAGTTTATTTTGTCTTCATTGGTTCCTTCAAATGTCAATATCCCTTTCAGCCTCTCGATTGATGCCGGGCGCAAGCCACCGAGTAAAAGCTCTTCCTCCACTTTTTGAAACCCGGTTTTATCCAGTTTATCGATGGCAGTTGTCAGCGCAACGAACTTGTCGGTGGCTCCAAGGTATTCGGCTATTCCATATAGAACCTTGCGGTTGTTCAGCTTGATGATATTAGCGATCCCGAGTTTACGGAATACATCATTGATGATCAGGACCAATTCCACTTCATTCATCAGCGAATTGCTGCCGATGACATCCACATCGCACTGATAAAACTCCCGGTACCTGCCTTTCTGTGGCTTGTCAGCCCGCCACACAGGCTGTATCTGGTAACGCTTGAAGGGCAGTGTAATCTCATTCCTGTTCTGAACCACAAACCTTGCAAAAGGAACTGTCAGGTCATATCGCAAGCCTTTCTCGGAAATCAGTCCGGTAATTTCACTCTGAACGGGATTTTGGTCCCGCCACAGGTGCGATGGAATTTTTTCAAGATAATCTCCCGAATTCAATATTTTGAACAACAGCTTGTCACCCTCTTCCCCGTATTTTCCTAACAAAGTGGAAAGATTTTCCATTGCCGGAGTTTCGATCGGCTGGTAACCGTAAAGCTGAAAAACCGATTTTATGGTTTCGAAGATATAATTTCTTCTCACCATTTCGGCTGGTGAGAAATCGCGGGTGCCTTTGGGAATTGATGGTTGCTGAGCCATTACCAGTTCTTTTAATGCCTGCAAAAAGTACAGGACAAAAGTAAGCGAATAAATTTATCCGCCAGGCTTAATATTGAGCTGTTTAAGCAATTCATTCAAGTACCTCTGGCAATCGGCTGCACCCTCCTTCGGCGCCCAGGAAGCAAAGTTTTTATCATCTGCCGGATTATAAGGTCCGTCCTTCAGTTCGTAGATCACTGAATCAGGTTCGAGGCAAATGATAGTATGGTAAGTTCGTTCTGCGACCTCTGCTGCAAATTCTTTCCTTCCGGGATCGAGTACTATATGATCGGCAATGGTTCCGTCATCGTTAAACTGCACGACAACAAACCTGCCGGTGAGAGCAATAAAAACTTCTCTCTTGTCGGGATTTTCGTGCTTGTGCGGTTGCAGGTAAGTGCCGGGCTGCATGGCATTCAGCATTCGCTGCAAGGTGTCGTCCGGTTTTTTATGGAAATTGAGGTTAATCCTTTTCCTCTCTGCGGTTTTTGCTTTTGCCATTACCCCTTCGATCAACTTCCTGTCAATTTTTATCATCTTAAACCGATTAAAACAAATTCAACTGCTCATGTTTTTGTTCGTGGTCAAGTAGCCACTTCTTGCGCCATAATCCCCCGGCGTAGCCTATGAGGCTGCCGTCAGAGCCTGTTACCCTGTGACAGGGCACAATGATTGAAACCGGATTGGAACCATTTGCTTTGCCCACGGCGCGCAACGCTCTTAAATCACCCAGTTTTTTGGCAATCATGGAATAAGTTGCTGTCCGTCCATAACCGATGTTCACCAGCTCATTCCAGACCCGTAGCTGAAACTCAGTTCCCTTCATATCCAGTGGAATATCGAATTGTGTTCTTGTCCCATCGAAATATTCCTTTAACTGCCTGATAGCCTCTTCAAAAACCTGATCCGGTCTGGAAATTGCGACTTTCTCATCTTTGAATATCAGTGTGGAGATTCCTTTGCCTGAATGCCGCATCTCTATTATGCCGATTGGTGAAGTATAGTACGCCGTTAACATTTCCATAACTTTTCCCATGGTCAAATCAATGCATATAAAACTGCCGATGCCAGCATGACAATCAGTGACAGATAGGTGACTTTCTGGAAAA
>Ga0233425_10003732_pt1 | contig 26975 bp, 26 predicted proteins | sample Watercolumn_Towu_2_FD_181712 | JGI IMG/M metagenome (GOLD analysis project Ga0233425, IMG submission 181712) | Freshwater microbial communities from Lake Towuti, South Sulawesi, Indonesia - Watercolumn_Towuti2014_140_MG | ecosystem: Environmental > Aquatic > Freshwater > Lake | place...
CGGGTTCGATTCCCGGTCAGCGCATTAGTTTCTCACTGAACAGTTAACGAGTACCTCTTTTTTGCAGTAACATTTATATACAGAGGTTTTCATTTTTAGAGAGATGAAAAGTCCAGAATCAACAGTGATAACAGAGAAGATAGCTCCTCATGAACAAATAATAGATTTAATTATGAATAAAGACGACATCAGCTGGCAGCAGATTATTTTTAGTGCAGTCAAGTCTGAAGAAATGGATCCCTGGGACATTGATATTATTAAGTTATCGCAGTCATTTCTTGCAAAATTGAGAGAATTAAAAGAGATGGATTTTAAAGTGTCTGGGAAAGTTATTCTTGCAGCAGCAATTATGTTGAGAATCAAGTCAACAAAGCTTATTGGAGAAGATTTAACATATCTAGACCAGTTGATTGCAAGCAGCGGCCAGTCAGATGAAGACGCATTTTACGACGAGCTTGCTTCTTTGGAAAATGAAAATAAGGTTCAAGTTTCCATTGACGGCAAGAATTATGAGCTTATTCCAAGAACCCCGCAGCCGAGAAAAAGAAAGGTTTCTGTCTTTGATCTTGTTGAGGCATTAGAAAAAGCGCTGGAAGTTAAGAACAGAAGGCGATTGTGGGAAAAAGAAGAAATTCATATGGAAATCCCAAAAAAAAAGATTGACATTGAACATTTGATTGTCAAAACATTTGGCGATGTGCTGGAATACTTCAATACACAGAAAGACGTCAGGTTAACGTTTTCAAAATTATTAAAAGCACAGACAAAAGAAGAAAAAGTATTGACGTTTATCCCACTCCTTCATCTCAGTAATTCTGGAAAAGTAAACCTTTCTCAGGAAGTTCATCTTGGTGAAATATTTATTGCACCAGCGCATAAAACGTATGAAAGAGAGAATAAAGAAGAAAAAGAAAAAAGAGCAGTTTAGCGATAATCCACTTCTGCTTTAAAGTCACTCAAGACTGCATCAACCTGAACTGCTCGTCCAATTTGATAATTTCCACCATGACGTGCTATTTGTTCTTTTCTAAACTGCTTAGTATCATCATCTTGTGAGAGAATTACTAGACCATTATACATTATTGGAATATCAGGATGCCCTACTAATTCAAAACGTGGAATATCAAATGTATACTCTTTTGTTTCACCGCAAGGAACAGAAACATCTGCAGTAGTAAAAGCATATGCCGAATAAGAAGGTTTTGTATTCCACGTAACAGTATCAGAATCCCAACGAGAAGAAACATTAGCGTGTAGTTCAAGAGGCAAAGAAAGGCCACAAACACTATTATCATAAGAAGACATTGCTGTTTGCCCTACTGTAACATATAATCGTGCATTTTCAATTTGTCTTCCGTCAAAAAGAGCATCTGGAAAAGAAAGAGATACTAATGCCCTGCTAAAACCATCTTCTGCTGAGTTGCCAACCATAACAGGCTGTCCAGCATAATTGACATCTGCAAATTGAGTCCGAGTGGTATCATAAGGATTTCCCTCGTGAATACGAACAGCATCTACACCAATAGTCATTGTTTGCAAAGGTACTTGAGGTGCTTCTGGTTCAGAACACCCAATGACTGCGCTTAATACTAATGCTCCAAGATTTGTTGTTTTCATTATAATTACCTCCAAATATTACTAAACAGAAAACACTTGTGTTTATAAAGTTTTCTACTAATAATCACTAAAAAGGAGTAACTGAACAACCATCATCTTTATATGCTTTTTATGAAATCATAAAGCATTATGACAATTGCAATCCTTGACTGCTATACAGATGAGCCAGCTGGCCTTGGTGTCCCGCCGTATCTCGGCACATACCCAAGATATTTGTATGGCTATTTAAAACAGCAATCCAAAGAAATCTTCTACTTCACAATTGACGACTTGAGATTATGGAAAAAATATCACAGCAAAAATCCAAATAGTGAACTAAAAAAATCGCAGACAACAAACAACACAGTCTACAACCTAACAAAGTATCATGAAAAGATCGCATCAATTCTTTATAAAGTTGAAGAACTCATCATTATTCTTGGGGTTCATGTTCCTGGAAAATATGTATCAGCAATGCCTGGGACAATTCACGAAGTAACAGAATTAGTAAAAGACATTCCCTGCAAAAAAACTCTTACAGGCCCTGCATTAATTGGTACACAATTATTCGGCGGTAAAAGAAGCGAATCCATTCATGCATTTGAAACAAAAGAATACTGCTTTTCATTTGAAGAAATAAAAGATTACGCAGTCAAAGGAGCAGAAATAACGCAACAGATTCCGTGGATAAAAATAATCGAGATAGAAACAGCAAGAGGATGCAAAGGCAAGTGCAGTTTTTGCACAGAACCTCTGAAAAGCCCATTAATGTTCAGAACAAATGAAGATATTCTTGCAGAAATAAAAGCATTATATGATGCAGGAGAGCGTTATTTTCGTCTTGGAAAGCAGACCTGCTTTTATTCTATTCCTGACCCTATCAATCTTCTCAAAAATATCAGAGAATCTTGCCCAGATATTAAAGTGCTGCATATTGACAATGTCAATCCAGTGCAGGTTGTGACAAGAAAAGGAGAAGAGATTACAAAAGCAATTGTCAAATATTGTACAGCAGGAAATATTGCAGCATTTGGTGTAGAAAGTTTTGATGAAACAGTTGTCAAAGCAAATACCCTCAACTGCACGCCGGCAATTGCAATGAAAGCAATTGAAATCATCAATAAGTACGGCAAAGAGTATGGAGAAAATGGCATGCCAAAATTCCTTCCCGGAATTAATTTAATTTTTGGTTTAGCAGAAGAAAGCAAAAAAACGCATGAAGAAAATATGAAATATCTTAAGCAGTGTTTAGATAAAGATTTCTGGTTGAGAAGAATAAACATCAGACAAGTTGCATTGTTTGAAGGCACAAAAATGAATGAGATTGGAGAAAAATATCTGAGAAAAAACAAGCATTTGTATTGGAAATGGAGAAATCAAATACGACAAGAGATTGATTTCCCCATGCTGAAAAAAGTCATGCCAGAAGGAACTATCTTAAAAGACGTGTATGCAGAAATTTATGACGGCAATACAACATTTATGCGCCAGTTTGGAACGTATCCATTGATAGTTGGCGTGAAAGGCAGATATCCGCTGAAGGAGTTTTATAACGTTCGAATAAAGGATCATATGTTAAGAAGTTTAGTTGGAGAAGTTGTTATAACTTAAGAGTAATAAAACAACAGAAAACTATATAAATCCCCCCTCTTTGTTCCATGTATATGGCTCAACCTAAAAGAGTATTTATTGTACAAGGGTGGCATTCTTCTCCTAATGGAGAAGAGGGGAGTGATGATCTCGCTAGCCTTGTAAGAAGACATAGAAAAGTACGAGACAAAATTACTCGTGGAATTATACTTAAAGAAAGGATTACTCATTATTTTATTGATGGTACAAGAGATTCTTCTGCAGAAATGAAGAATGAGTGTTCAAATGATTCTAAGAATTGTAATTCCCCTGCATCTGAAATGGAAGGACTCTTAAGAGAAATGTTTGATCCGGATGGTTTTGTTGAAACAGTAGCTTATTGCCGTAACAACGGCGTTGACATACAGGTAAGAGAAACAGAATCAAGTCAGTATTTATATGAAAAATATCTAATAGCACATGCATTAGACATAATTCCAAACTTATTAAATAGAATAATAAATTTTTGTTTATATGTGCCTTCAATCATCTATGCTTTTATTACAGATTCAAAGACAAGAGAAGAACCAAAAATAGAAGAAGTAAGAAGAGTGGTGCCTGCTAAGAGATTAAAGGATCCAAATTATTTTTCAACAAGATTTAGAACTAAAAGAGATCAAGAGGTTTATGAACATATTAACAGATACGGTGGTGACACAAATTTACTTTTTATGGGAAGTGCCCATCCTTTAGCTCCTCTTTACACAGAAGATAGTGCTCGCATGCAAGTATATGGCGTCATAATTGATAAAGAGGCAAGAAGCTTTAGAATCAAAACAAATATGCCAGATATTCCGGACTATTTTAGAGAGATAGTTGAGAACAGTATTGATGTAACATAACAAAATTCTGCGTATTATTAGAGTGATAGTAGTGAAGTTTGACAGGAAAGGTTGTTTAGATTGTCTTATGATTTTTTTGATAATGGAGTGTGAGGAAGGTATTAAAATAACAAAAAAGTATATAAATAATACCCAGATTCAAAATATCTATGCCCCAGTAGCTTAGTGGTGGAGCGTGCGGCTGTTACTTGGCATATGCTGAGAAGAAACCGCAAGGTCATCGGTTCAAACCCGGTCTGGGGCGTATTTTTATTTCTAAAAAGAAAAAAAATAAATTATTCTGACGTTACCCAATCAACGTAGCTCAGTAAGTATTGAGGATAACTGTATTCAGGATGTGGCGAGCTGAGCACTACTTTTCCTTGACCATAAGTTCCTGTAATAACAGCAGGTCTTCCTGATACTTGATAATCCCTCAAACCAGAATAAAGGTTTTGGTTAAATCGAAGCAGAACATCTTCTGTAGATGTGCTAAATGTTGGCCCTGCTGCATATGTCATAAGTACTGCATCTCCAGAGTGCAATCCGTCAAAGATAGAACTTTCTGTGTCAACAATAAAGTTTGCTGTAATTGAATTGCCAATGTAATAATTTGTCCAATCTGAGTTTTCTACTGCATCTGCATCCAATAATCCTACCATTGTTAAAGGAATGTTCATGCCGTTATACGAATAATATAATCTTTCTGCACCGATGATTGCACCGCCGCATATGCCAATGTATGCTCCACCTGTACTGACAAAATTCTGAATCGTTGTTTTTAACGAAGCATCATTTATAATGTCCCAAACCAAATCATCGCTGCCTGGACCAATTAAAACTTCATACTCATCTGTGAGTTGACTTGCGATAGCGCTTGAATCCATTTCTACAACATTGTATCCTGCATTAGTTAAAATAGAAATAATGTTGTTCACACCGCTGCTGGACGTGCGGATAACTGCAATATCAATCTGTTCAGGTTCTTGATATAATTCACCTAATGCAAGGTAAGTAACCTGTTCATTTCCGTGAACACCGTCATTTTGAGGATACTCTGCGAGCTTTATATCAAAGCTGTGTGTATTGACATTTTTTATAACAACATTCACCATGTCTGCTTCATTTTCAGAATTAACCTGTGCAATAATGTAAGGCGGATTGACAAAATCCTGAGCAAACTCAACAGTTGTCCATGATGTGCTAACAGAAATCTTGCCATAATTGCTTTGTTCAAATTCTTCAAATGCTAAAAAGCCGATGTATTCATACAGATGTTTCCTGTCATAAATAGGAGGTTCTTCTAGTCGGTATTTTAATCCAGCAGTTGTCACCTCTTTCATGTCAACGTGGACATCCTCGCTGCCGTTGTAGGTTTGCACTTGCGCTAATACATAAGGAATTGACGTAAAAGGGGTTTGAAATGCAAGTGAGTACCATGTAGTATACTTATTTTGATATTTGTATGTCCGCATTGTCTGCCCAACCTCTTGTTCTTGAACAGCAAGCCATGCAACTGTTTCAGGAATTTTAGCTCCAAGAATTTTCATTTGAAAGCTGTTGGCATTTATGTTTCTTAATCTAACAAGAACAAGATTTCCGTTGTTAGAATTTGCCTGCGTAAACACAAGCGGGGTGCTTGAAAAACTATTGTCAAAGTTCACAGTAACCCATGAACTGCCCACTTGAACATTGCCATATTCATATGCTATTGTCGCTGGCAAAATAAGACAAAATAATACAGACAGTATCAGCAAAGAATGTTTCATATTCCCACCTCTTAATAAATCATTCTATGTATTAGGATTCACAACTATTTAAATCTATCCACAGTAAACTTTATATTACAGTAATCATTGTACATTCTCATGCCAAAACCTGAACTAAAGAAAATTGTCAAAGAAGAATCTACAACAGACAAACTCAAACAACAGAGCATCAATATTGCACAAAATGTTGCAGCAGGAACAGTTGCAGCTGCAAAAGGCGCAAAAATAGGCGTAGAAAAAAGCGTTTCTGGATTCAAAACATTTCTTCATTCAACAGCAGAAGCCCTGCACCTCAAAAAGCCAGACTGGCAGCCAATAGAAGATTTTGAAAGAGAAATCTCCCCGCACCTTCCAACAGAAATGGCCAAGCATTGGGTGTGGAAAAATGTCAAGTTAAAACCAGCAGTGGCAAAAGGAAGCCTTGTATTAAAATGGACAAGGGTATTTTGCTGGCGAGATGATCCATTTAAGCCAGAATTGTGGTATCCGATAAACGAGTTCATTATTATTGAAAAGGAAAAAAAATCTGCGTTAAATCATTTTTTAGTTAATGGCGAGGATTTTGGCACAATTACAGGAGATGCAGGTTCTGGAAAAACTGCATTTTTGCATTGGGTTAAATGGGAGCTTGATGAACACCATCCAGAAGTTATTGCGTGTCTTGTCGATAGTGCAGAAAAAAAAGTCACAGAGCAATTATTGCGCAAGAAACTTATGATACCATTCCTTAATCTGTATCAAAAAACAGTTTCCCGTCCATTTGAAGATATGAATAATGAGGAGATTGTTGCATATATCAAAGAAAAAACAAACCGCAGTCCATTTGTGTTGCTCATTGATGAACCGCAGAATATTACAGAAAAAGCAATGGAGATTCTTGAATTATTGCAAAAATCAGGAATAAAGATAGAAGTGATTGTTGCAGGCCAGAAAGAAGATCTCAAAAAATCAGGCATAAAAGGAAAAGACAGCCTGAAGTTTGAGCTAGATGGCCTTGACACTGCATTAACAACACAAATGCTGGCAAAAAGAATAGAATGTGTCGGCGGTTCTGGCACATATCCCTTTGACCAGCAAAGCATTAAACTCCTTAGAGAGCATGCAAAAGGCAATCCTCTTAAATTGTTGGAGCTTGCTAAAGAAAAGGCAATCCAGCTTTCTATTGATCATCAAGAAGAGGTTGTTGCTCAGCAGCAGGAGATGGAACGCCAAAGGCTTGAAGCGCTGCAAAAAAAGATGGAAGATGAAAAAAGAAAACGTGTTGAACAAAAGGAGAAAATACGACAGCAGCGAGAAGCAGAGCGCATGAAGCGGTTGAACGAAATCGAGCGCCAGAGAATTGAAGAAATACGACAACAGCAAGCGCGTATTGCAAAAGAAGATGAGCAATTAGAAAAGATTGACGAAGTCATTGGCCTTGTTGTTGATAAGAAAAAAGCAGAATCAAGAAATAATGAAGAAGATGAAATAGAAAAACAAGAAGAAATTATTTCAGAAGTCACAAAGACTGCTCCTGAAGAAAAAAAGCTGAAAGAGGTGTTTGGCGATGATCCTTCTTTGGCAAAAGAGCTTGAACAAGTGTTTGCAGAGACAGAAAAAGCACAGAAAAAAGTGCAGAAAAAACGATGAAATCAACCACAGCATATAAAGCAATTCTTTTCTTCAAAAATTGGAAGAGAAGTGGGATTATTGCACTTTGCGACTTTTTGTTTGTTCTCATACTTTTTGTGTTAGCAAAGATTTTTGATGCTATTTTCATGAATAATGAATCCCTTTACGTAGGAACAGCGTACGGGTACTTTCTACTGTTGGCATATATTTTCATCATCATTGCAGTGTATTCTATTTCAAAATGGTGTATTGTAGAGTTTATGAATAATGAAAAAATAGAAGCACGCATTAACATGAAGCATATAAGCGTGTTTTTCTTATATAATTTCATTGCTCTTATCAGCATTGCAATTCTAGGAATTACAGGAATTACCTTTTTTTCAACTGCATTGATTTCTATTCTCAAACAAACTGCATTAACAACATTTATTATTTTTTTCACGCTTGCAAGTTATTTCTTTGTGCAGGCAAGTCATGTTTTCTTTTTGACAGAGAAAAACATCAAGATCATTCCTAAAAAAGTCTATGCAAGCATATCATGGAAATTAATAGGAAGATGGCTTGGCTGGAATTGTGCAGCGATAGGAATCTTTTTCATAGTATACATGCTTTTGTTTTTGATACTGCGGACAACAACAGAGTATTTCATTCTGTTTTTTATTATGAACCTCATTATTTTTATTGCAGTAGCAGGTGCAGCATATTTCCTTATGTTTTGGAACAGAACATATCTCTATCTTACTCTAAAATCAGCACAAAATCGTGACAAAATTCTTCCACAAGCTTTAAAAAAGAAGTAGTGTTTCTTCGCATAGGTGAACAGTCATGACACAACAGCCAGTACAGCCTATTTTTATTTTACCAGAAAATGCACAGCGAACAACAGGAAAAACAGCACAGCAGAATAATATTATGGCAGGCAAGCTTGTTGCTGAAACAATCCGCACAACTCTTGGCCCAAAAGGCATGGATAAAATGCTTGTTGATTCTTTAGGAGACATCATAGTAACAAATGACGGAGTTACAATTTTGCAGGAAATGCAGATTGAGCATCCTGCTGCAAAAATGATTGTTGAGATTGCAAAGACACAGGAAACTGAGGTTGGCGATGGAACAACAACAGCAGTGATTATTGCAGGCGAGCTTCTCAAAAATGCAGAAGCATTATTGGAAAAAGAAATACATCCAACAGTTATTACAAAAGGATATTTGCTTGCAAGCCAAAAAGCATTGGAAATTCTCAGCAAAACAGCAGTAACGATTCAATCAGACAATCAAGCAGAATTATTAAAGATTGCAAATACTGCAATGACAGGCAAAGGTGCAGAAAGTGCAAAAGAACTTCTTGCAACACTTACTGTTGAAGCAGTGCAGGCTGTTGCAGAAACAACAAATGGAAAGACAGTTATTGACTTAAACAACATCAAAATCCAAAAAAGAACAGGAGCAGCTATTGATGATTCAATGCTGATTAAAGGCATTGTTTTAGACAAAGAACGTGTTCATACCAGCATGCCAAAAGCTGTCAAGAATGCAAAAATTGCATTGATAGATTCTGCTATTGAAATCAAAAGTACAGAAACAGACGCAAAAATCCAGATTAATGATCCAATGCAAATGCAGGCATTCCTTGATCAAGAAGAGCGCATGTTGAAAAAGATGGTTGATGAGATTGCAGCATCAGGAGCAACAGTTGTTCTCTGCCAGAAAGGTATTGATGATTTGGCGCAGCATTTCCTTGCAAAAAAAGGAATCTTTGCAGTGCGAAGAGTTAAAAAATCTGATATGGATGCACTTACACGGGCAACAGGAGCAAAACTTGTCACAACTGTTGATGATTTAACAGAAGCAGATTTAGGAAATGCAGATGTTCAGGAATTGAATATTGGCAATGAAAACATGGTGTTTGTGCAAAACTGCAAAAACCCAAAAGCAGTTACAATTCTTATAAGAGGCAGTACAGAGCATGTTATTGACGAAGTCAAGCGCGCAGTTGATGATTCTCTTGGTGTTGTTGCAGCAACTATCCGCTCTGGCAAGATTGTTGCAGGAGCAGGAGCGCCTGAAATGGAGCTTGCAAAAGAAATCAGAAAATATGCACAGTCTTTGAAAGGCAGAGAACAGCTTGCAGTGCTTGCATTTGCAGAAGCAATGGAAGTTATTCCGCGAACTCTGGCAGAGAATGCTGGCTTAGACCCTATTGATGTTATTGCTGAATTAAAAGCAGAGCATGACAAAGGAACAGTTTGGGCAGGCATTGATGTGTTTACAGGAAAAGTCATTGATGCATTGAAGGAAAATATAGTAGAGCCATTGCAGGTCAAGACACAAGCAATAAGTTCAGCAGCAGAAGTTGCAATTATGATTCTGAGAATAGATGATGTCATTGCAGCTGGCAAGAAGCCAATGCCTCAGCATCCTGAAATGCCTGAAATGTGAAAATGATTGAACGTGTAAGATTTGTTGCGTTAGATATTGCATTATTGCTAGACCCAGAACTAGATGCATTATGCAGAAGACTAAATAGTGCAAAAGGTGCTGAACCTTTTTCTGACTTGAAAAAGCCAACAAACTATCCGCATGTTACTCTTGCAATGGGAGTTTTTAGAGAAGGAGAAATCCCTGCTATATTAAAAGAATTAGTACTTCTGAGACCACAGTTGCCTGTAAGATTGTCTGTGACTGACTTATATTGTAAAGTTTCAGAACAAATAGGGCAAGAGTATCAGTTAATGATAGAAAGAGATACTGCGTTTAATGCTTTTTACACTAATTTTAGAGAACGCATTAATCCTTACATTACATCATCTCCTGCATCTCAAGATATGTTTGTTGTTGAGAGAGATGAAGTATGGAATCCAAACACAACACATTGGGTTGATGGATTTAGACATAAAAAACCAGATGATTATAAACCACATATTAGTTTAAAATGCAGAAATGCTTCATTGGATGTTCCTTTGCCAATAGAAGGAAGAGGAACTAAAATTGTAATTGCGCAGATAGGCAATTATTGCAGTTGTAGAACTATTTTAAGAGAGGTGCACAAATGAAATCCAAAAGAATGAACAACACCTGCATTGTTAAGTTAGAAAAAGGAGAAGAGATTCTGAAAACACTGACTGCATTTTGTGAGCAGAATACTATTCGTGCAGGAGTTATTTCTGGTATTGGAGGTGTTGATACAATCACTGTAAAATATTATGACCTTAACCAAGGCAAATATGTTTCAAAAACATTTGAAGGAAAAAATTATGAGTTATTGACAGTGCAGGGAAATATTTCAGTTGTTGACAACAAGCCATTCCTTCATGTTCATGTTACATTTGGAGATTCTGATTACAATGTATGGGGCGGCCATCTAGAATCTGCACGCATTTCAATAACAGGAGAGATTGTTATAGAAGTTCTCGACACAACATTGAACAGAGCATTTGATTCAGAATTTCAACTGAATTTGTGGGAGATGTAGTATTACCTTTTTTATATAATAATAGATTTTTTAGCACAAAATATATAAATTAGTATAAAATAAGTAATATATATGATTGTATACAATCCGCAAAATAAAATCCTCAAGAAAGAAAGGATGCAGGAAGCTGAATGTATTTTAAATGCAATTCCTGCAAGATATTGTTTTATCACAGGTTCTTTTTTATACAAGGAGAAATATAACGACATTGATGTGTTTGTTGTCAGCAGAACAAAAAAACAAATCCAAATTCCAAACAAAAAAGTAAAAATAACAATCCTTGATTTTAATGACCTTTATTCTTTATTTTACCATTCAATTACAAAAAGCTGTATTGCAAAAAATATTCTGCCGATAAAGCCACTAAAAGTGACATTGTCTGATTATTGGCATGTTATTAATGAAACAATTCCGACTATATTAAATGACAAAAACAAAAAAGACATGAGGTTTCTTGTTCTGTATACAGAATATTTCAAAAATGGAACTGTGTTAGATACAGTAGAACTCGCTGAAAAGATTATAAGATTAAATAACACAAAAGAAATTTTAAAATATATTCAAAAAAAAGTTCCTGAAAGTATAAACATGACGAGCAAGAAAACATATTTGAAAAAATTCTTTTACACTCAGGCAGGATTCTATAAAAATTTGAGAGAATATAAAGCACAAGATTTTTTATATAATTTGACCCATGCAATAACACGAGGAATCTCTCATGGTTGATGTTGAACTGTTTAAAGAATTCATTATATATTGAATTTCACGTAGACAATCATAAATATTATGACAAAGTGAGAAAAGATTTAAGTTTGAAGAAGAGTAGTTATTAATCACTCAATACTTTCCAAACTCACAACAGCATAAATAGTATTGAAAGGATGATCTATTGTAAGACTTTGTTGATTTTCTCTGTCATATGTAAAAAGAGAACCTTTCCAAGTCATGAATTTTTGATAATCGTCATTTTCATCACTGACATCATACATGCCATATCCATCACTAGAAGTTAAAAAAGTGACAGAAGAAGATTCTATTTCAATATTATTATCTGTTAAATCATCAAAAACCGCTGTAATTAAGTGAAACCATAAATATTTTTCAGGATTTAAAACTCCATCATAATATTCTGTAAAATGTATGCCTTCAAAAGTTTGTGAAGAGGTATCTGTATTGACAATATCAATTACTGCAAAATTGTATGTTATTATAAAAGGATCTCCTAACTCTGTGAATGTAATTGAATTCGAGGCTTCATCTATTGTTAATTCAATATCTCCTGCACTTGTTAAAAGAATAGTTGAAGCCGCACCATCTGTGTAGAGAATATTATCATCTGTTGTTCCATATGTCAAATCAGCAAAATTGATGAAGTTATCTGTATCAATATTTGTGATTTGTATTAAATGTGCATTATTATCATCATCAATGACCAAAAACATTGCGCCTTGGCAGTCTACAACACTTGAGAAACCACTGCACATTTCTCCTTCTAAATATAGTAATTCATCTTGATTTGCTGTTGTGCTCGTTGGTGCTTCATATCCCCAATAAATAGGTTCGTCAGAAGCTTCTCCTGTTTGAGAAGCTGCGTCTGCGGCTAATGGTAATACTACCTCTGTTCCATCATTGTTTGTGAATAATACCTCTGCATATGTTTCTCCGTAAAGTAAATCTGCTCGTGTAACAAACTCTATTTCTTCATAATCTGCAACTAACTCTTCAAATAAAATACCAAAATTACCAAATGTAGGATCAACATATTCATCTCCTTCTGTCAGATATACTTCATCAGTATCTGGTGCAAAAGCAATGTTAAAACCAGATAAAGTTCCTGCAGTAGAATCTATTATTGATAATGTTCCATCAATATCAATACTATCTAACTGAGCTTCATCATTCGATCTAATTGTAATAACTGTTCCTTCGCTGTCTTCAAGCATAATCTGAGAAATTCTGCCAGATGAGAGATTAACGTCACTAATAGTATATCTCTCTCCTTGTATTTCCAAAGTAGTTCCAACCAAGTCAGTTTGGACAGCCTCTTCTGAAGTACTATCATAAACAAAGGGATTGTCAAACTCCAAACTATAATTATACAGGTACTGATTAGAGTTATCAATAAATAGATAAGCATCTGCAATGGGTGCATCTGCGTCATCTTGTGTGAATATAAACTGCCCTGTATTCTGATTTTGAAATTCTAATATTTGTGTGTAGGAATATGTGTTATCATTATTATCTTGATATGTTCCATCAGCAAGCAAACCAAAATCATCTTCTGTAATAGCATCTACTTCACAAACAGAAATATTCCCCCCAAGATAAAGATCACGGTAACAAAGTTCGTAATAATAATATATATCAGTTGCAGAATCTAACAATAATTGAAGATAATCAATCTGATCATATAAATAATCAATATCATCCCCTATTTCATCTAAATCATCTTCAATATCATCTGGATCATACCCTTCATCTTCAAGATCAGTTTCAATATCTTCATAATCATCCAATAACTCATAATAATCATCTAAAAGATCATCAACATCTCCTAGTAACTCATCAAGCACTTCTTGCAAATCTTGAAGATCATTTTCTGCATTTTGAATTTCCTGTTCACTGCCATCTGCAACTGCCTGCTGGTATTCTTCAATAGCATCTTCAATGTCATCTTCTAAATCTTCTAAATCGTCACCCATATTATGTACATCCATGTTTAAATTTTCAAGATCTAACAAAAACTGCTCAATATCTGAAAGAGAGTCACATCCATCTGGAATTCCATCATGGTCAGTATCAACAGCATCATCAAATCCTTGACAAATATCTTGACTGTCAATAACTCCGTCACCATCACTATCTGTATCATCTGTTGAATCACAACCGTCTGGAATTCCGTCACCATCAGTATCAATAGTATCATCATGACCTGCACAAATATCCACAGAATCCAAAACACCATCATTATCATCATCAGTATCGCAACCATCTGGTATTCCATCACTGTCTGCATCAACATGATCATCGTATCCAGCGCAAACATCCTCAGTATCTAAAACACCATCATCGTCATCATCAGGGTCTTGTTCTAATTCAAGCTCACTTTCGCGTTCAGATATTTCATCTTCAATGCTATCAATATCATCAAGCAAATCTTCTATGTCTTGCTCCAAATCATCTAAGTCATCAGACTCATCTTCATCAGAAGTTCGGCGTTGTAAAGCATCAACATCATCTTCTAAATCTTTTAATTTATCATGAATCTTGTCAAGATTATCTCGCAAGTCTTCAATATCACCGTCATCTTCTGCATCACTAATATCGTCCTGAAAAGAATCTAAATCATCATCTGCATCATTAACATCATCTTCAATATCATTTATTTGCTCTCGTATAGTTTCAGTATCACTTTCTTCTTCTGGTTCAGCATAAACTATTTCTTGGTGAGATGTAAGTGGCTGCGAAGGAGATGTTTTTTCTGGGTGTACAAGTGTTGTCTGAACATAGTTCATAGGTGGCGTAGGAATAGGTGGAGCAACAACAGCACTTGTTAAAGAAGTTTTATCTTGATTTTCTTCATAATAAGTCATGCCCACTAATGTCCCGCCTAAAGCAAAAGCTACAATACTAAGAATAATAAAAGATGCAAGCAAAAGTTCCCCTTTCTTTGCCATGAGAGTAAGTAAACAAGGTCAATTTATAAATATTACTTTAAAGTAACAAATAATCACTTCTTCCTCACGTAATGAAATCCTCCGCCGAAATGAAATAATTTTCCTTCAGAGGGGATGTCTTCAGGAATGTGTTCTGTAAGAACTTTGACGCGTTTCAGCAAATAATCTTCTTCAAAAGGCTTAGTCATATATTCATCAGCGCCTGCATCTATTGCTGGCTGCAAGTCAGACCTCTGATGTTTTGCTGTAAGGATAAGAATAGGAACATGCTTTGTTGCAATACTCTGTTTAAGTTCTCTGCAGAATGCATAGCCGTCGAAATCTGGCATCATAATATCAAGAATAATAAGGTCAATAGATTCTCGTGTCAGAATAAAACGGGCATCTTTAGCACTTTCTGCTTTAATGACTTCATATTCTGAAAGCATTGCTTCTAAGAGCTCTCTCACAGAGTATTGGTCATCAATAACAAGCACACGTTTCATAGTAAAGAGTAGACAAGCAAAGTATATATGTGTTTAGGAGAAAATTAAAAAGATTTCGTTATCAGATGCAGTTTCCCTTGCAATAACAAAAAAGTTGAATGCAAAAATTTTTACGTTTGATAATGATGTTAGGGGTTTGTCTGAAGCAATTGTTTTCCAGTAGTTTTGTCTGCAAAAAATAACATGTAATTATTATAAAAAGTGCTCTTCTGCAATTTGTATTGCTTGCGGCTTAATTGTGGTATTGAGATAATCTAATTCTTTTCGAAGAATGTCGGATATGAATGGGTCTATGTTTTTTTTTCCAAGTAAACATGTCAAAATAAATCGAGCAATACGTTTATCAGTAAAAGTAATCATTTTGACATTCCTAATAAGTTGAGTCGCAGCTTCTTTATCTTCTCCTCCAGCCCAAAGAAAATTATTATTTTCAATAATCCCCATATACGCAGTTAATGCATGTAAGGTTATAATTTCAACTGACCAGCTGTTAATCCCATGTGGTGCAGGAGAGTTAATAACTTCAAATTTATTATCTAGTAATTTTAAGAAATATGTTCTCGCATGTAGTTTGATATTATTATTATATATTGAAAACCCTGCCTCCTGAAATTGATCCATTAATCTTATACTCTCTCCTGTGAAATAAGCCAGATTCATCTTTTCTCTTACAAGGTTGTGGATGTATGTTTCTTTGTCTGGTGCGCGTTTAAAGAGTTTTCTCTCAAGATTAGCTCGTGCTTCAATTTTTTTCATTAGGCGTGTTAATGCCTGAATCCGACCTATAATCTCATTTTGTTCATTTTTATTTAGTTCCTGACTTGCTCCTTTTTCACAAAGTGAAACAGTTTCTTGTAAAAGACTTATGATTGCCATTAATTCTTGTTTAATCTCGGCATTTAATTGAATCATCTCAGCTTTTTGTGGACATTCTGGGATTCTAGACTCCATTACCTCAACTTCTTTTCCAATCAATCTTGTTAAGCTTGCGGTATAAGTATTTGTGGAAATAGCAGCCATAATTTCTCTAAAATGTTCTTTTGCTTCTTGATAATGATTGCCCCTAACTTCACGTTCAATTTGGGTCAATAAAGCATTTAGAAGAGTTGCTCTTCTAGAAAATTGATAAAAAGGATCACTATGAAATATATCTAAAAAACTCATAGTATCTTGTGAAGTGTCACTTTATTTATATTTTACTAAATTAATTCAGTGAGGAGTGTATACTGAAAACAGATAGTATCAAATAGCACAAGAATCAATTATAACATTTATAAAACAAACAGCCTTTCTCGATAAAATGCAAACATTAGAAGAACAAGTAAGAAATGCAATTGTCCAGAGAAAAACCCAAGATATGTTCACAAGATTTTATCAGTCAAGATTTCAGAAAAGGTATCAAGCAATGTTTAGTGCAGTAAGCGAAGAAGTGTATCAACAATTTGCAGACACTGAATATGGAACGAAACTTACTGATGAAGAAGTAAAAGAACATACTAAATTGCTTCTTGTTCCTGAGAATATACAAGCACTTATTAAAGAATATTATTTAAGTATATATAATCCAGACGAATATGAGATTGTTAGGGGAATAATAAAATTCTTTCCAGGAATAACTGAAAAGTTAACAAATGCTGAAAATGCTATCGAACAAAGCAGAAAATCTTCTTTACAAGTATTGGTTCAGCTTACAGAGACTGCACAAACAAGAGGAGTGCCGTATGTCTGTTCGCAAGAAGCAGAAGATGCTGTTCTCAAAAAACTGTTTCCTTCTGTTTCAGCATATAGAGAATATGTTGCCCAGACTGCTGTAAGAAGAGAAGTAGAAATAAGAGTCAAAGAATTAGTAGCAAAGTCAGAATTAATGGCGCACATGAATCCGAAAATTCCTAAACCAATGCAAGAATATATTGCAGCAATATATGCTTCGACATGTATTCAGTTTCACAGGCTTTTCAAAGAAATAGAAAGAGAACAAATGACAGAGAGGATTTCAGTAATATATGGAGATTAGAAAGAATAAAAAGATTTACTCAACCATTTCTATTTCAATATTCAATCCTTCAGGGATTGGAACACGCATAACCAATCGTAATGCTCGTTCATCCATACCAAGGTCAATAAAGCGCTTATGAATTCTCATTTCATATCGCTCCCAAGAAGCTTTTCCTTCGCCGTCTGGACTTTTACGTGTTGTGACTTTTAAGTTTTTTGTAGGAAGAGGAATAGGACCGCGCATCTGCACTCCTGTTTTTTCAGCAATCTCTTTAATATTGCTGCAAATCTCATTGATTTTGTCAATGTCTGTTGATGCTAATTTTATTCGTGCTTTTTGCATGGTTTTTACCCATAATGAATCTCTTGTTCAATATGGTTTTTGAGGTTATATAAAAATGTATCCAAAATGAAAAAATAAAAAATAAATTCTATTACTCTATGCCATTACATAGGCTTCTTGACGAGGTCTATGCACATTCCAGCTGCAACTGTTGCTCCGCTGTCTCTGATAGCGAATCGTGCAAGCTGTGGAATTTCCTTCTGCTTTTCAATGCAGAGAGGCTGTATTGGCTTGATTTTGATGATTGCTGCATCTCCATTCTTGATAAAGTCTGGATTTTCCTGCAGAACTTCACCAGTTGCTGGGTTAAGCTTCTTTTCAATTGCTGTAATCTGGCAAGCAACCTGAGCTGTGTGGATGTGGAATACTGGTGTATAACCGACAGTCACAACAGTTGGATGGTTCAATACAACAATCTGTGCAGTGAATTCACTTGCAACAGTAGGATAGTTTTCTTCTGGTCCAAGAACGTCTCCTCGTGCAATGTCTTTTTTGTTAAAGCCTCGCACGCTGATACCAACGTTGTCGCCTGGTTCAGCTTGTGAAATTTGTTCGTGGTGCATTTCAATTGTCTTGACTTCTCCATGAACAGCTTTTCCTTCTCTTCCTGGAACTGCAACAACTTTTTGGTTGACTTTCATAATTCCGCATTCAATTCGTCCAACTGGAACAACGCCGATACCTGTGATGTTGTAGACATCCTGAATTGGCATACGCAATGGCAAGTTTGTTGGTCGTTCAGGTGCATTGAGAGCATTGATTGCTTCCAAAAGTGTTGGTCCTGTGTACCATGCCATTTTGTCCTGTGCTTTCTTGACAACGTTGACGCCGTGCAATGAAGCAAGTGGAACAAAGGTGATTTTGTCAACTTTGTAGCCGACTGATTTCAAGAGATTAGAAACATCTTCTTTGACTTTGTTGAATTTTGCCTGGTCAAAGTTGACTGCATCCATTTTGTTAATTGCAATAATCATTTGCCCAACGCCGAGTGTTCGTGAGAGGAACACGTGTTCTTTTGTCTGTGCCATGACACTGTCAGTAGCTGCAACAACGAGAACTGCTGCGTCTGCCTGTGCTGCGCCAGTGATCATGTTTTTGATAAAGTCCTTGTGTCCTGGGGCATCAATGATAGTAAAGTCATATTTTTCAGTTGTGAACTTTTTGTGAGAAAGGTCAATAGTGACTCCTCGTTCTTGTTCTTCTTTAAGATTGTCCATGACGAATGCAAATTCAAAGCCGCCTTTTCCAAGTTCTTGTGCTTTGTCTTTTAATTTCTTCATAGTCTGTTCGTCGACGTTTCCAGAATCGTATAAGAGTCGTCCGACTGTTGTAGATTTACCGTGGTCAACGTGTCCGATGAACACGATGTTCATGTGTACTTTTTTTGCTGCCATTTTATTTCCTCCTGTTTTGAGTATTATGAGAGAAGTTTATTCTCTTCAGATGTGTAAAATTACAACTGATTTAAAAAGGTTTCTATGGATTCGCCCAGTTAAATTATCTTATTTTTTCATAACATTATTATACTTCTTTAAATTTCTTTCAAACATGGAAATAAGATTAAACACTGTGTTGTGGATTGAAGATCAATTTGATTTAATACAATCATGGGTTGAATGGCTCGCCTATGACCCTAACATGAGACAAGCATATGGAAGTCAGTTAAAGATACGTCAATCTAATATTACTGATGCTGTAGATGATGCAGTAGCTGCTGCAAATATTGAAGCTCTTGTTGCAGAAGCAGGCAACAACCCAACCATCATTAACGTACAAACAGCACAAACTGCAAGAGCATATTTAGGAAAATATGTTCCTGGAGCAGTAATTTGCGATTCCTCATTCCCATTAAATGGCGCAGCAGTAGTCGGCTGGCTGCAACAACAGGGTTTACCTGATTATCCATTAATAGGATTGTCAGGAAAATATTTGGAACAATTAGAGCCACAGGTACTAAAATTTTTTTGTGAAACTTCTGCACGATATTTTTGCAAAAGGGGATTAGACGAAACGAGATTAGCAGAGGCTGTTATTTCTTCACGACTTTTTGTCCAGATAAGATATAATCCATAGCAACTTTTATAAAAACCCCTCTATTTCTATCACCTCATGGTAAGTAAAATAATCAAGGAGTACAGAGATCAAAAACCGTATCAAATAGCTCCTGCGCCAGATGTTGAGCATTTGCCAAAAGTCAGAGGCTATGATTTTGAGAAGCAATTTAATCTCAATGCATTTCTGGAAAGTTATGGCACAACTGGATTTCAGGCAACGCATTTTGCCAGAGCAGTAGAGATCATTGAAGAAATGAGAAAAGAAAATGCAACAATATTTCTCGGCTATACGTCAAACATGGTTTCTTCTGGGATCAGAGAGATTATTAAGTACCTTGTAAAAAACAAGATGGTGCATGTGCTTGTCACAACAGCAGGCGGTGTTGAAGAAGATATCATAAAAACACTCAAACCATTTGCAATCGGTCTTTTCAATGTCTCTGGAAGAAGTATGTTTGAGAAAGGCATTAACAGAACAGGAAATATTTTCATTCCAAATGACCGCTATTTGTATTTTGAAAAGTTTATCAATCCATTTTTAGACAGGCTCTATGCAGAGCAAAAGCAAGGTAAAGTGCATACTCCAAGTGATATTGCGCGAGAATTGGGAAAAGAAATTGATTCTGAACAAAATCATGAAGATTCTATACTATATTGGGCATACAAGAACAACATTCCAGTATTTTGCCCAGCATTGACAGATGGCTCGTTTGGAGATTTAGTGTATTTTATGAAACAGAGACATCCTGATTTTAATATAGAAATTGCAGGAGACACAAAAAAGATTGTTGACTGTGCATTGAACGCAGAAAAAGCAGGCGCAATTATTCTTGGTTCAGGTGTTGCAAAGCATTTTATTCTTAATGCAAACATTTTTCGTGAAGGAGTCGAGTATGCAGTATACATCAATACTGCAGAAGAGTATGACGGCAGTGATTCTGGCGCGCAGACAGAAGAAGCAATTACATGGGGAAAAATAAAGACAACTGCCCAGCACGTCAAAGTCCACGCAGACGCAACAATAATATTTCCGCTTCTTGTTTTAGCTACATTTGGGAAGAAAGAGGAATAAAAAGAATAACTTCTGAGGAATAAATAAAAAGAATTATAAAGGGGTTTTTGTTTCAATAAGGAATTATAACATAGGAGAGTGAAGACATGGGAAGAATTAAGACAATGCTGATTAAGAGAACAACAAATAATTTAGTGAAACAGTATGCAGGAGAATGCAAAAAATCCTTTAATGAAAACAAGGAAGTTGCTTCACGATACGTCTCAACAAAATCAAAAAAGATGAGAAATGTTATTGCTGGATATGTAACGCGGTTGATGAAAAAGCAGACAGAATAAAAGTATAAAAAAGAGGTGACAGGAGATGGGTGAAGAAGGTGATAACTCTATTTTTATTGGCAACAAACCTTTTATGAATTATGTGACAAGCATTGTCATGCAGTTTACAACAAAAGAAGCATCTGAAGTGATTGTAAAGGCGCGAGGCAAGTTTATTTCCCGAGCTGTTGATGTCTCAGAAGTTGCTGCAAAGCGGTTTCTGACAGATCAGATTAATGTGAAAAATATCAGCATTGGCAGTGAAGGATTTGAAAATGAGGATGGAAAGAACATCCGCGTATCTACTATTGAAATAGTGCTGACAAAAAAGCCAGCAGTGGAGGAATAAAATGAAAAAAATATTATTTTTAATTGTTGCAGCAATAGTTGCATTAATGATTGCAGGCTGCGGCGCAGAGCAGACAACAGAACAAACAACTGAAGAAACAACAGTCACAGAAGAACCTGTTGTTGAACAAATAACTGAAGAAACAGTTGCAACAGAAGAAACAACTGAAACAGAAACAACAGCAGAAGAATCCAGCGAAGAATTTGAAACAATAACAGTTGAAGGGTGCACTGATTCTGATGGTGGAAAAGATTATGCAACTGCTGGAACAATGACAGACATTAATGGCATTGAAGATAGCGATGTATGCAGTACTAATGAAAATTATCCAGGAAGATTATATGAAGTGTACTGTAAAGAAGACGGAAAACACGGTAGAGAAACATATGACTGTCCTTCAGGAGTATGCCAATCTGGTGCATGTGGAGAAGCAACAGAATAAAATATTTTTATTTATTTTCTCTTATTTTTTAAACTTGAGCATAATTTTTATAAACAAGAGTCCTGTCTCATGAGTCATGGGCCTGTAGCATAGCTTGGACAGTGCGACCGGCTTCGGACAACCTTTTGGTTGGATGATACCGGTTGACCGGGGTTCAAATCCTCGCAGGCTCATATTATTTATAGCGAGGATTTGAAATGCACAAAAATCTTAACAGATTTTTGGCACACCGTTCGAGCAAAGCTCTCAGGTGATCCTCGCAGGCTCATATTATTTATAGCGAGGATTTGAAATATCCAAAACAAAATGAAAACACTCATAACTGCTCCGGAATATTATGATAATGATGCAGTAGCTCTTTTCAAAACTCTTGGAGAAGTTACAGCAAGAAAATGCACTGAAAAAGAGCTTCTTAAGATTATTCCAGAATACGACATTCTTGCAATTCGTGTAGAAACAAAAGTGACAAAAGCAGTTATAGATGCAGGGAAAAAACTCAAAATCATTGCAACAGCAACAACAGGTACAGACCACGTCGATATCAATTATGCAAAGCAAAAAAGCATTGAAGTAATTTCATTGCAAGGTGCAAATACTATTGCAACAGCAGAACATGCATTGGGTATGCTTCTTGCAGTCATCAGAAAAATCCATGCAGCACATCAGTCTCTCATAAGCGGAAAATGGAACAGAGCAGAATTTATGGGAACACAACTGCACGGAAAAAAGTTGGGAATTATTGGATTTGGAAGAATTGGGAAAGAAATTGCAGTGCGTGCACAAGCATTTGGCATGAAAATTCTTGCATATGATCCGTATTTGACTGATGACGTCTTTACTCAAAATCACGCAAAGAAGATGCAAATCAATGAATTGTTGCAAGAAGCTGATGTTGTCACGTTGCATGTTTTTCTCACAGATGAAACACGTGGATTTATAAATAAAAGAGCGTTTGAAATCATGAAAAAGAATGCAATCCTGATTAATTGTTCTCGAGGAGAAGTTATCAATGATAACGACCTCATTGAAGCACTGGAAAAAAAAGAAATTGCAGGAGCATGTTTAGACGTCTTTGCAGAAGAACCATTGCCAGAACAAAACATTCTTGTACAGTATGCAAAAATGCATGACAATCTTCTATTAACACCGCATATTGCTGGTTCAACATATGAAGCAATGCATGAAGCAGGAATTTTTGTTGCGCAGAAAACAAAAGAAATATTGAAACAATGAAAAAAATGAAATATATTATTGAACACCTTGATCCAGAACTTTTTGATTGGTGTTTTTTGGAATATTCACATATCTCTGAAATAGTTGGAAAAGAGAATCTCATGTTCACAAATATAAAAAATCCAGAGGAAAAAAAGAAATTAGAAGCAATCGGCAGTGTTGAAGAAAAAACAGTGAAGGAACTCAATCTCAAAAATATGTGCATTCTCGACCCAGAAGCAAAAAAAACGCTTGCGCCAGAAGACAACAAAGTGTTCAACTATCTTGTTTTTGGCGGCATTCTCGGCAACTGGCCGCCTGAAAAAAGAACACAAAAAGAATTGTCAAATAAAATAGTGTGTGAAACCCGCAATCTCGGCAAAGAGCAGATGAGTACAGATACTGCAGTGTATGTTGCAGAAAAGATTATAACCGGAAAAAAATTTTCAGAGTTTGAATTCATTGAAGAGCTGACAATCCCTGTTGAAGAAGGCGAAGAGATTATTCTGCCGTTCAGGTTTGTTATAGAAAACAGCAAACCAGTTCTTGCAAAAGGATATATTGAATTTGTAAAAAAGAGTGAAATGTTCTGAAAAAACAATTACTGGGCCCAAGGGGATTTGAACCCCTGACCTCTGCTGTGTGAAAGCAGCGTTATAGCCGCTAAACCATAGGCCCGTATGCGGGAGACGAGATTTGAACTCGCGTAAGCACTAAGCTACATGGCCCTGAACCATGCCCATTTGACCAGGCTCTGGCACCCCCGCGCATACACAACAAAAAAGAACTCATTCATAAACTTTATTGATGCAATGCTGTATCTTCTGTTCGTATTCTAAGCAACATCTTTAAAGGAGCATTGTAAAATGCATCAAAAATATTTTGTTGAGGATATTCTTCATAGCCAAGCATCCACGGATACATCTTTGCAGTTTCTTCTGCAAGATTAAATGCATCCTGCCTGTACGAAGCATGGCCTTCTGGAGTAGAACGAGTATAGACAAAATACTGCACTTGATCAAGCGCCATATTCATGCGCAAGGTTGTCATGCATGCCATGGGAAGAATGTATTGCACTTGAAATGGAAATGTATGTCGCATTTTTTTTTCTGCATCATGAACAATATCCATTGCCTGCTTGTATACTTTTTCAGCTTCTTTCCCCATATTTTTGACATCTTCTGGGAGAGCATATCCCATGTCAAGAGTATACAATGATTCTGCTCTGTCATTTTTCTGATGTCTGCGTAAATCTCGTACAGCGCCAATGTCTGTTGTAATTTCAACACCTACATTAATCATCTGCAGAGCCTGATCAACCCATTCATCATACTGTGCTCTTTTTTCTACTAATCGTTTGAGCATTGCTATTTTCTCGCTGAGAGTTTTTTTCTGAATGTATTTTTTTGCATCTGCAAAAGAGATGCTATTGTTGTTAGCCAGCACATGAGAAAGGACAATCTCCAATGCACCTGGGTGAGAATACAAAATCTTTACTTGTTTTTTGCGAGGCTTTGTCGCAATATCTGCGTTAAACACTCCTTGATATAATTGAAGTTTATCACCGTAATAAGAATTATTTTTTGTGTATTTCAATAAAGAAGGCAAAACCTCGCCTCCTGCTTTTTCTATCAATGCTGCAGCATTCCTTATTTCAGCAAGCGGATGTTCTTTCCAAGATGCAATGTTGGATTCAGTAGAACGCGCATCCAAAATCCATGCAAAGTTTGTTGGCATTGCCTGTGGCAAGAGATACCGAGACAAATCAAATGCCTTTGCTGCAATCTCTCGTTCATATTTCCGCTGTAAAAATGCATCATCCTTTCGCATATCAGCTTCAGATTGCTTTGCTTTCCACGACTCAAAAGAATATCGGATTTTGTAATAATTTTTGCCGTGCTCAATAAAATAATTATACGTCTTAATAAGCATTTCAATGGTGTCGCAGTACAGCTGCGCAAATTCAGAATCCATGACATCAGGATCTTTGTACCAATTTGCATTGTTAAAATCAACATATCGTGTGGACATTTCAATAAAAAATGCAAGCTGGCTTGCTGCAAGTTGCCGGGCAACTAACTGGCTTTGCTGCATGCCGACAAAACCCTGCCACACGACATTTGCAATGCTTTTATGACCATATTTTCCGTACCATCGTGTAAAAAATTCTCTGGACTTATCAACACCTGATTTCAAGACAGTGCTTGGCGATTGATAAATCGCAAGAAATTGTTTGAGTGTTTCTTCTCTTTTTCGGATTTTCTCTTCTTCTGGCAGAGAAGCATCTTCTGTCAGTGTTCCTGTAATAAAATCAAGAATATGCTCACGGAAATCTTTAGGATTTCTGCTGAAGTATGATGCAAGAGCGCCAAAAATCTCAGGAGGAACATCACGCACTGCATAAATATTGTCATCAACAGAGGTAACAAATTTCAACAATGCTTCTTTTTCTTCAGCAGTGTATTCCATAAAAAATCAAAAAAGTCCAAAATTTATAAAGGTGATTATTGTGGTTCAAAGAATCATCTGGCTGTGATACCCGTCATTTCTCTCTATCATTCCATCAGCTGTTTCATTAATAACTCTGATGATTTCCCATGTGCTGTGCAGCCTTCCTTTAGGATCTGTCATAATAAATGCTTGATATTTATCTCCTTTGGAAAGTTTATACCCTAAACTGTTTTCATCGTGAACTGCTTTAGCTTCTTTCTTTTTTTGTTCATCATAACTTTCGCCAGCTGTAAGTTCTTGTGTAGGAGCAAGCTGAGCAGGTTTTTCATATTGAGAAGCAGGATTATATTTTAATGTATTTGCCTGCAAATATGCTTGCTGCATAAGTTCATTGGCATACATCTGCTTGATGCGTTCTGCAAGTGCAACAATTGCATCTTTTGCATCTTTTTCCTCTGTTGCTTCTTCTGCTATATTTTCTAAATCTTCTTTGGTCTCTTCAATGCTGTCTTTTTTCAGTGCATCAACAAGCATAGTCAACAATGGTGCAGAGACTGCAACATCGTGTTGTAAAGAATTATGAGCAGAGTGTTTTACCCCTTTCGCAGGTTTTATCTGTCGAGAATCTACTTTTTTCTCAGTTTGTGCTTTTTTGTCAAGCTTTCCTATTTCTATCATAGAAAATCAAAGTTTTTTTCTGTTTATATAATTTATGTATAGTGAAGGCGCCAAATATTCGAACAAAGAAAAGCGCTTTCACTATCCCGCTGAGGCGATACAAATGTTCGAAAATAAATCGCCTCAGCTATAAGTGTTTTTCTGAACAAAGCAAAATCCAAACATCAATACGTCGAAGTAATCCATTTAGAAAATCCATCATCGTACATTGATTGTTCTTCAATAACTGCAGAGTAATCAGATTCTTCCAACGGTTCTTCATTGCCTATAGGCACTTCTTCTTCAACAGGTTCTAACGGATACAAATCCCATGAAACAGTTCTCATTGTTGTACTTGTACTTTCTTCATCAGAAGAATGTATTGAATCTCTGTATGTTCCAGCAAACGTGCCGTCTGCTGAAATAAAAGTTAGACAAGAGTTTGGTCCTGAAATAGTGCGATCAGAAAAATCACCTTGGCATGAAGTACGTGACCCTCCTCCAGCACTTAACCCTCCAAGACTGAATGAATAATCCTTGCGTTCTGTTGTTCCATCACTATAAGTATAAATAACTGGAATCTCTTTTGAATAATCATGATAATCGTCAGATATAAAAGAAGCAAATAATCGTAGATTGACCTCACCATCATCATTAACTGAACCTATAGTAACATATGCATTTGGCTTGCCAGTTATTGCAATATATCCTGGACCTGTTTCACTTCCATGCTCACTACTGTATTCCACATTTTTTTCCCAGTCAGTTTGATAGTAAAAAGCCCGGCCATTAAGCTTCACAAGATATAAATTTGAGAACCCATTCTCATAATACACGCGGACTGCGTCAAAAGAATAAAATATCTGCTGACGAGAATCATATTCAAATTCAAAATAATCCGTCAGTGAACTCCGTGATTCAGTATCTGTCTCTGCTATCCATCCAGTATAAGGGATTATTTTTACTGCACCGAGAAAATCCTCTACATCATAGCTAAGCTCAGAGTCTTCTGAATCTGCAGTATCTGAATCTGATGTCTCTGATGTATCTGCTGTATCTGTTAATTGTGCCAATGACCTGCGT
>Ga0233425_10003733_pt1 | contig 26965 bp, 30 predicted proteins | sample Watercolumn_Towu_2_FD_181712 | JGI IMG/M metagenome (GOLD analysis project Ga0233425, IMG submission 181712) | Freshwater microbial communities from Lake Towuti, South Sulawesi, Indonesia - Watercolumn_Towuti2014_140_MG | ecosystem: Environmental > Aquatic > Freshwater > Lake | place...
AGCGCGCGCTCGCCTTGCTTGAAAGCGCCGGCTACAGCATCGACGGCGGCGCCTTGAAGAAGGACGGCGAGCCGGTCTCGTTCGAGATCATGGTCAAGGACCGCAATCAAGAACGGCTCGCGCTCAACTACGCCTCGTCGCTGCAACGAATCGGCGTCGACGCCCGCGTGCGTTTGGTTGATGAAGTGCAATATCAGCGCCGGCGCCAGAAATTCGACTTCGACATGATGCTCGGCCAATGGGTGGCTTCGGCTTCGCCCGGCAATGAGCAGCGCATGCGCTGGGGTTCTGCGAGCGCGAATCAGGAAGCCTCTTTCAATCTCGCCGGCGCCGCTTCGCCGGCGATCGACTCGCTCATCGCCGCACTGCTTGCGGCGACGAGTCACGACGATTTCGTCACCGCCGTGCGCGCCTATGACCGCGTGCTGCTTTCCGGCTTCTATATCGTGCCGCTGTTTCACGCGTCGGATCAATGGATCGCGCATTCGACCGACATCTCTCGGCCGGCGCAATTGCCGCGCTATGCGTCGCCGATGTTCGGCCCAACTCTCGAAAGTTGGTGGAGACGCAATTGAGTCAAACTGCGATCCAAATGATTGCTTCTTAATTACGACAAGCCAGAGCTAATTGGATTCTCGCTTTGATGTGATGCGCTGTAGCGTGCGCAGCAGAGGAACGAAATCGCCTTGCAGGCGTTTCTGTAGGCTTCTCACTAATTCCTCATTTCAAGGAGTGCTTCATGTCTGCTGCATATGACTTTGAAAAGGCTCCGCCAGCCACCAGTTGGAAGCTTCTTCCCCGAACAGTCGATGGCGTAAAGGCCAAGGCTGAAGTGCGGCCGGGTTTCGTTCCCGATACTTACATCCTCATCGTCTCAGGAAAAAAACCCTGCTTGAACATGACCGTGCGTCTGTCGCCCATGACATACATCCGTCAGCCTGAATATTGGGAAATTCAGGTGATTGGCAGCGTTCCGGGAATCTGCCTTCCCGCCATCGGCGATTACCACGAAACTCTCCCACTCGACGGCATTCGCGGCACGAAGGGAATCGTCGTGAAGTGGGCGGACAGCTCGGAGAAGTTCGACCTCTAATTCGGCTTCAGTCGAGACGGCGGGTAGGCGCTAGGCGAGCGCGGCCTGCGTCGACCCCATCGGCGTCACGAATTCCTCAGTCAAGATTTCGCCGGCGCTTGCCGGCTTGCGCTTCGTCATCAACATTCTCGCCTCGCCGATAGCTAGGATTGTCGAGATAGACGCCTTATGGTGTGGGCCGCAAGACGCCGCTGCCTGCAGCCGCCCTGAGGCGCGGGGGGTGCACATGGGACGACCGCCCAAGCTCTCCGTCATTAGCGCAAGGAGGCGCTTGCGGCGATTGCCGAAGGCGGCGCGTCGCAAGCCGATCTCGCGCGGCGGTTCAATGTTTCGCGGAGTAGATTTCGCGGCTTGCAATATGATTCACGCAATAAAGACATGGGATAGCGATGGCTACTGAGATGGGGGAGTATCTCGTCGGCGCATATTTGAAGCTTGTCCTAAAATGCGGTGTCGTTGACTATAATGCACGTCCACCCGGCGGCGGTCTTTCAGGTCTTGAGGAGCTCGACGTAATCGGATTCGACTTTGTTAACCGTAAGACATACCTCTGTGAGGTCACCACTCACTTGGATGGCTTGCTTATTGGTAGAGACGGCGACAGCACAGTAACGAAAATTACGGCCAAATATAATCGCCAGCAAACTTACGCCTCGAAATATTTGAGTGATTTCGCGCCGCGTTACATGTTTTGGTCGCCCGTTGTTCGGCCAGGACTCGTGGAGCGGCTCAAGTCACTCAAAGGGTTAGAATTATTCATCAACCAAGAGTATAGCGACGCAGTCGCGTCTCTTCGCGAGTTGGCGAAAAGATCAACGGCAGCTTCCAACAATCCGGCGTTCCGAATTCTCCAAATTTTGGAACACCTGCGCTAAGCGGGAAGTTCCATAACGAGCGTTACACGTCTTGCAAAAGGTAGACCTTTTGCAATCAGATTATCGCCTCAAGACCTCGCGCTCTCACAATTGAAAGCAGCTTCAGCGAGGGGCCGCTTGGCTTCTTTTCGCCGCGCTCCCATTCGCTCACCAGCTTCGACTTTACGTTCAGCACGCGGGCAAACACGCCTTGGCTCACCCCTTCGCGCTCGCGCAGCGCGAGGATTTGCTTGCCCGTCAGCGGCTCAATCGTGGTGAGACACGCCGCATCAAATTCGCGCATCGTCTTGGCGTCGATGAGGCCAATGCGATGCAGGCCGCTTGCCGTCTCATGCGCGGCTTCTGCGATTTTGCTGCGAAATTTCTTCTTGGCCTTAGTCGTCATGTTTGACCTCGATGAGTTCGCCTTCCTCGATTGCCCTTTCAATCTCCGCTGCGCTCATTGGCAGGAATTGCCGCGCCAGCTTTTTCTAAATCTCCAAATCATCCGCGTCGATATTGCCCCTCTCCTTCTTGGCGAAGCCGTAAAGAAAAATGCTTCGCTCCTTCACGCGGTATGCGATGACGGTGCGAAATCCGCCTCAGGGTAATCGGGCCAAGGGTCTCCTCATCCTGAGGAGCGGCCGAAGGCCGCGTCTCGAAGGATGAGGAGAGACCCTTCGTGCGCGCTCTGGGGCTCGCCCTCGTGCTTCGAGACGGCTCCTGCGGAGCCTCCTCAGCATGAGGGCGAGGATAGCCGTCCTTCACCAGATTGCCCTGGGAATCCGCCCGAGCTTCCCCCATCCCGCGCAACCCTCTGCTTGATAAGGTTGCCCGTCCATCATAGCGATTGTTCCGCCAAAGCCGCTATAATCTGCAAAACCATGGCCGCTTGAGCAGATTCGCCCATGCCTATTCGCCGCCTCGATCCTATTCTCGTCGATCGCATCGCCGCTGGCGAAGTGGTCGAGCGGCCGAGCTCCGCCGTCAAGGAGCTTGTCGAGAATGCGCTCGACGCCGGAGCGACACGCATTGATGTGGCGATCGAAGAAGGCGGCAAGAGACTTATCCGCGTCATCGATGATGGATGCGGCATGGGTGAACGCGACCTTGCGCTCGCCGTCGAGCGCCACGCCACATCGAAAATCCCAGACGGCGATCTGACCAACATCGCGACGCTCGGCTTTCGCGGCGAGGCGCTGCCTTCGATCGCCGCGGTCGCGGATCTGACGATTGAAACCCGCGCGTTGGGCGCCGCTCACGGCTCTTCCATCCGTATCGAATCCGGCGACAAGCGCGGATTGAGCCCCTCGAACTGGCCGCGCGGGACCAAGATCGAAGCCCGCGCGCTTTTCGCGGCGACGCCGGCGCGGCTGAAATTCTTGAAGACCGAACGCACTGAAACCGCAGCGATCGTCGATGTCGTCAAACGTCTCGCCATGGCGAATCCGCAAGTAAGATTTTCGCTTTCCGCCGACAGCGGCGCGCTCTTCGACTATTCAGCCTGCGGCGACGATCCGGCGCGACGCATTTTTCAAATTCTTGGCGAAGACTTCAGCTCAAACGCCTTCGAACTCGAGGCCGTTCGCGAAGGCCTGCGCCTTTCGGGGCTTGCCGGCCTGCCCACCTATCATCGCGGCAACGCGCAGATGCAGTATGTCTATGTCAACGGCCGACCGGTGCGCGACAAGCTCTTCGCCGGCGCCATTCGCGCCGCCTATCTCGATTACTTAAGTTCCGACCGCCATCCTGTCGTCGCGCTCTTCATTGAATGCGATCCGCGCATCGTCGATGTGAATGTGCATCCGGCAAAAGCGGAAGTGCGCTTCGCCGATCCCGGACTGGTGCGCGGACTTGTGGTCGGCGCGCTGAAGCAGGCGCTTGCCGAGAAAAGCGGCCGCAGCGCCGATGCGAACGCGCGCGCGGCGATCGACGCTTTGACAAGCGCCAATGGCATGCGCTACCGCGCGCCGCCGCCTGCGAACTGGAATTTGTCGCGCTCCCCTTATGCGCCCTCAGGCTTCGAAGAGCCGCCGCAAGCCGCCTTCGACCATGGCGCGCCAATGGCCGACGCGCGCGCGCATGAAGCGGCTGCACAAGACGCCGAGTCTCCTCTCGGCGCCGCGCGCGCGCAGCTGCATGAAACCTACATCATCGCCCAGACGCAGGACGGACTTGTCATCGTCGATCAGCACGCCGCGCATGAGCGCATCGTCTACGAGAAGCTCAAACGCCAGCGCGAAGAAGCCGGCGTCGCACGCCAATTGCTGCTGATCCCGGCCGTCGTCGAACTCGATGAGGCGCGCATGAATGCGCTCGCGCCGGCGCTCGACGAACTTGCCGCTCTTGGTCTCGCGCTCGAACCTTTCGGTCCGGGCGCCGTGCTCGTGCGCGAGACGCCGGCGCTGCTCGGCGAAGTCGACTGCAAGCGGCTCGTCGAAGACATCGCCGATCTCTTGGCCGAAGATGGCGACGCGCGCGGCCTTTCGCGCAGGCTTGATCACGTGCTCGCGACCTGCGCCTGCCATCATTCGATCCGAGCCGGCAGGCGGCTGTCAGCGCCCGAGATGAACGCGCTGTTGCGGGAGATGGAGGCGACGCCGGGCGCCGGTCAATGCAACCATGGCCGGCCGACCTATATTGAGCTGAAGCTCGCTGATATCGAGAAGCTCTTCGGGCGCCGGTGATTTTAGAAATTTTTCTGGGGCGGCGTAACATTTTCCGGCGCTCGACCGAATGAGGACGAGAACGCAGGAGCCCCTTGCTGTGAATCGTCGCAGTCTCTTATCTGGCGCCGCCTTTCTGGCCTTTGCGCGGAACGCGCATGCCGCCGCCGAAATGGTCGAGATCGAAACATTCGACGCGAATGGCAAAAGCCTTGGGCTTTCGCGCGTTGAAAAGATCGTCAAGACCGAGCCGGAATGGCGCGCGCAACTGTCGCCGCTCGCCTTCGAGGTGACGCGCAAGGACGGGACTGAACGCGCGTTTACAGGTCCCCATTGGGATAATCACGCTGACGGACTTTATCGATGCGTCTGCTGCGATACGGCGCTGTTCGATTCAAAGACCAAATATGATTCGGGCACGGGCTGGCCGAGCTTCTTCGCGCCGATTTCCAAGACGAATGTCGTCGAAAGCGCAGATACCTCATTCGGCATGAGACGCGTCGCCGTCTCCTGCAAACGCTGCGACGCGCATCTTGGCCATGTCTTCACCGACGGACCGAAGCCGACAGGATTGCGCTATTGCATGAATGGCGTTGCGCTGCGTTTTATCGGGCGCGGACAAGCCTGAGAGATATCGCCATGAGACAAGCCGCCGTTCTCGTCGCCGCACTGATGATTCTCGCCGCATGTCCCGCCAGCGCCGCCGAGCACGCGATCGTCTTGCCAGCGCCTGCTTACGATCCGCCGGCCGCGAGCGGCGAACAAAGGCTTGTCGTCGCCGGCGGCTGCTTTTGGGGCGTGCAAGGCGTATTTCAGCGCGTGAAGGGCGTCTCGCGGGCGGTATCCGGCTATGCCGGCGGCGCCAAGGAGGCCGCGCGTTACGACAAGGTTTCGCAGGGCGACAGCGGCCACGCGGAATCTGTCGAAATCACATATGATCCGCAGATCGTGAGCCTTGGAGACTTGCTGCGCGTCTACTTCTCCGTCGCGCATGATCCGACGCAGCTGAACCGCCAGGGCCCCGATGCAGGCGCGCAATACCGTTCGACGATTTTCGTCGGGAACGCCGAACAAGAAAAAATTGCACGCGACTACATTGAGCAACTGTCTAATGCAAAGGTGTTTTCAGCGCCGATCGTCACGACGCTCGAACCGCTAAAGGCGTTCTATCCGGCGGAGGCCTATCATCAGGATTATCTCGTCCGCCATCCGGCGCAGCCTTACATCGTCTATAACGACATGCCGAAGATCGATAATCTCAAGCGCCTCTTCCCAGCGCTCTATCGCGAAAGCCCGGCGTTGACGAATTGAGACATCGGCCGATTGGTCAACAGGCGCGCTTCACACGATGGCGTTGCACCTCAGATTCCAAAACTTTCTAACTTCCAGCCAAAAAAAGGTTTTGTGCGCACGTATTCCCCGCATTGCCTGATCTCTGGTAACAATGCCGGCTCAATTCGGGCAAATGCGCCCGGTCCCACCTGACCCTTTTCTCGTAGGCGAGAAGAGGAATAGCCGAAGATTTCGCCATCGTGTCAACCATTCTCACTCGCTCTCCTCGCAACGTCATGGCGCCTTTTGCATGGGCGCTCGTGTTCGCCCTCGTGCTGTTCTCGCTCTACACGCTCGCCGCATCGCGCGGCGAGCCGGTCAACGCCATGTGGCTCGTGACCGCGGCGATCGGGACTTACGCCATCGGCTATCGCTTCTATTCGCGCTTCATCGCCGAGCAAGTGCTGGGGCTCGATGCGCGCCGCCGCACGCCCGCGCTTCGCCGCAATGACGGGCTCGATTATGTGCCGACCGACAAATGGGTGCTGTTCGGCCATCATTTCGCGGCCATCGCCGGCGCCGGCCCGCTCGTTGGGCCGGTGCTCGCGGCGCAAATGGGTTATCTGCCAGGCACGTTATGGCTGTTGACGGGCGTCATCTTCGCCGGCGCCGTTCAGGATTTTCTCATCCTGTTCATTTCGACGCGGCGCGACGGACGTTCGCTCGGCGATCTCATCAAGACCGAGATGGGCCGCGTGCCCGGCGTCATCGCGATGTTCGGCATTCTCACGATCATGATCATCCTGCTCGCCGTGCTGGCGCTCGTCGTCGTCAAGGCGCTCGCCAACAGCCCGTGGGGCGCGTTCACGGTTTTCGCGACGCTGCCCATCGCCGTCTTCATGGGCGTCTACGGCCGCTATCTGCGGCCAGGGCGCATCGGCGAAATGTCGGCGATCGGCTTCGTTCTGCTGCTCTTAAGCATCGCCTTCGGCCGCACCGTATCTGAAAGCGCCTTGCTCGCGCCGCTCTTCACCTTCAAGGGCGAGACGCTGGCCTTCATGCTCATCGGCTACGGCTTTGTCGCTTCAGTTTTACCAGTCTGGCTGTTGCTCGCGCCGCGCGACTATCTCTCGACCTTCTTAAAGATCGGCACGATCCTGTCGCTCGCGCTCGGCATTTTCATCGTCTGGCCCGATCTCAAAATGCCTTCGATCAGCCGTTTCATCGACGGCACAGGCCCGGTCTTCGCCGGCAGCGTCTTTCCGTTTCTGTTCATCACCATCGCTTGCGGCGCGGTGTCAGGCTTTCATGCGCTGGTTTCTTCCGGCACGACGCCGAAGATGATCGGCGACGAGACGCAGACCCGCTTCATCGGCTATGGCGCGATGCTGATGGAATCCTTCGTCGCGGTCATGGCGCTCATCGCCGCAAGCGTGCTGGAGCCCGGCGTCTATTTCGCCATGAACAGCGCGCCGGCGCTGATCGGCGTAACGCCCGATTCCGCCGCCGCGGCGATTTCCTCATGGGGTTTTGCAGTCGCGCCGGAGACGCTTTCGGGCGTCGCCGCCGAGGTCGGCGAGAAAACCATTCTGTCGCGCACCGGCGGCGCGCCGACGCTCGCCGTCGGCATGGCGCATATTCTTTCCTCCGCCGTCGGCGGATCGGCGATGCGATCCTTCTGGTATCATTTCGCCATTCTCTTCGAGGCGCTGTTCATTCTCACGACGATCGACGCCGGCACGCGCGTCGCGCGCTTCATGATTCAGGATCTCTTCGGCGCCTTTTTCCCGGCCTTCGGCAACACGCGCGCCTGGGCGCCGAATCTCGCCGCAACCGCCATCGCCGTCAGCGGCTGGGGCTATTTCCTCTATCAAGGCGTGATCGATCCGCTCGGCGGCATCAATACGCTGTGGCCGCTGTTCGGCATCGCCAACCAAATGCTTGCGGCGATCGCGCTGACGCTGTGCGTCGTCGTGCTCTATCGGATGAAACGCGAGCGCTATGCCTTTGTCGCGATCGCGCCGACGGCGTGGCTCTATATCTGCACGCTGACGGCGGCGTTCGAGAAAATCTTTCACGACGATCCGCGCATCGGCTTCCTGGCGCACGCCAGAAAATTCGCGGCGGCTGCCGAGAAAGAGCAATTGCTGGCGCCGGCGAAGACGCTCGCCGAGATGCAGCGCGTCATCTTCAACGACTATGTCGACGCGACGCTTTGCGCCATCTATGTCACGCTTGTTCTGGCGATGCTCGGCTTCGCCATCAGCGCCATTCGCGCCGCGCGCGCCGCTGAGCATGTCACCACGCGGGAGACCGAAGATGAATTGCACGATCTGCAGCCTGCCCGGGCTTGATCTCAATCGCCTCGCGCGCAAGCTCCGCAGCGGCGCGAAGCTGATGGTCGGCCAGGGCGATTACGACGCCTATGTCGCGCATCTGCGCGCGCAGCACGACGGCGCGCCGGTCATGACGCGCGATGAATTCTTCCGCGCGCGCGAGAATGCGCGTTTCGGCGCCGGCGGCGAACGCGCATTTCGCTGTTGTTGAAAATTTGCCGCGCTAACTTGCGTGGCCGTATTGAGTAGCGTTGGGACCGCTTGCGCCACGCTCAAAAAAATAGCCCCCCCACCGGGGTTGCTCCAGCGCCAAGAGGCGGTGACTATTCGCGTTTGATTGAGAAAATCCCTGTACTTGAATTGGGCAGACACCCACAGGAATTGGTTTTTTGTCCTCAACATATCGCGTTGAGATTCTGTGAGTTCGATAGTGTAGTGGAGCTCAACATCGAGCTCGCCCTTTGGCTCAATTATATTGCCTGCATCCAACGGAACGACGAGATCAAAGGAGGGCTTCTGGGGCTGCATCTCGGCAATGCACCATCCTATAGCAAAATCAGTTGCGAATGCTAGCGTTCGCCCTGCATTTCGCAAATGCATCCAAGAGATGACGGAGTAACGATCGGGCAGTCCGTCAAGATTTGCACACCCGTAAGGGCCGCCCTTTGGTATGGGCGCGTCGATCCGGTTCAGGTCTGGCGCATCGATTCCTAGGATTGGCAATTCCACGCCAATTGCCGCTTTGGCGGAGAGCTCTGCAGCGTCAGCGGCGACTTTGGTAACGATCCACATCTTTTCGCTTGACTGCCAAAGTGTCCAAGTAAAGACGGCGACGGCAATGGACGCTATGGCGGTGATCGCGCCGTTATGAGACTCAACGAAGCTACCGAGCGCTAGGATCATTTTATAATGGGAAAAAAAGAATAGCGGATAATGCGATGACACCCACTAAGCCAACCGCGATTAGCTCCCAATACCGGCGCACAACATCCTCTTTCGTTTAGCGGCTTCCGTTCAGCATCAACTGTTAATCATCCAATAGCGATGTGAATATATTGGGAGTCATGGCAAAATTGAAATTACTCCGAGCGCTGGGTAACCTTGTCTCGTGTCTTCCTCGTCCGAAACCCGCGCCACGCTTCTTGCGCTCCTCGACTGGTATGTCGAGAGCGGCGTCGATCTTGCGCTCGATGAGACGCCGCATGACTGCTACGCGGACAGCGCGCGCAACGGCGTGGCGTCGCTTCCCGAAGCGCCGGAATCGGCGGCGGCGACCTCGCCACAGCCGCTAGCCGCGGAACGCCCGCGCCGCGTCGCGCCACCGATCGCCGCGCCAGATGAAGCCATTCGCGCCGCAGAGGAAGAAGCGGCCGGCGCGCGCGACCTTGATGACCTCGCTGCGCGTCTCGGCGAATTTCCCCACGCGCCCTTTCGCGACATGGCGCAGCATTTTCTTTTCGGCGCCGGCGCCGCCGGAGCCCGGCTTATCGCCTTCGACGCCGCGCCGGGCGCGACGGAAGAAGCAAGCGGCGAAGCCTTCAGCGGGCTTTCGGCGAAGCTCCTCGACAATATGTTAGCCGCGATCGGTCTCGACCGCGCAAGCGCTTCGCTCGCCTATGTCTCGCCATGGCGCCCGCCCGGCGATCGCGCGCTGACGCCGCATGAGGCGGCGATCTTCGCGCCTTTCGCGCGGCGGCGTGTGGAGCTGGCGCGGCCAGACGTTCTTTTGCTCTTTGGCGAGACGCCGGCGCGGGTCATCCTCGCGACGAATGAGCCAGTTGGAAAGTTGCGCGGCAAGACGTTCGAAGCGCGCTGCGGCGCCTATGTCGCGCGCGCATTCGTTTTTTCGAGTCTGGAAGCGATGCTGAAAAGCGCGGCCTTAAAGCCTGCCGCTTGGCGCGATCTGCGCAAGGCGGCGGAGGCGCTGCAACAGACGTAAAGCCGTCGCCGCGGAAACCATCACGCGTCATGGCCGGGCTTGTCCCGGCCATCCACGCAAAGCCACGACGTGGATGCCCGCGACAAGCGCGGGCATGACGCGCACAAAGCGCAGACGCAGAAGAATTACTCCGCCGCTTCGCCCTTTTCACCACCAGCAAAGCGGCGGATGACGTAGTCGTCGACGATGCGGGTGAATTCCTCGGCGATGCCCTCGCCGCGCAGCGTCATCGCCTTCTTGCCGTCGATGAAGACGGGGGCGGCCGGCGTTTCGCCAGTGCCGGGCAGAGAAATGCCGATGTCGGCGTGTTTCGACTCGCCGGGACCGTTCACGATGCAGCCCATCACCGCGACATTGAGCGTCTCGACGCCAGGATAATGCATGCGCCAGACCGCCATGCGCTCGCGGATATGCGCCTGAATGTCGCGCGCGAGTTCCTGAAACACGGTCGAAGTCGTGCGCCCGCACCCGGGGCAGGCCGCGACGAGCGGCACGAAGGTGCGAAAGCCCATGGTCTGCAGAATTTCCTGGGCGACGCGCACTTCGAGCGAACGGTCGCCGCCGGGCTCGGGCGTCAGCGACACGCGGATCGTGTCGCCGATGCCGTCCTGCAGCAGCACGCCAAGCGCGGCCGAGGACGCCACGACGCCCTTCGAGCCCATGCCGGCCTCAGTGAGGCCGAGATGCAGCGCATAGTCGCTGCGCGCCGCGAGCATGCGGTAGACGGCGATGAGGTCCTGCACGGCGGAGACCTTCGCCGAAATGACGATGCGGCTTTTGGGGAGACCGATCTCCTCGGCGCGCTTCGCCGACATCAGCGCCGAGCGGACCAGCGCCTCGCGAGTCACGGCGCGCGCGTCGAGCGGCCGGTCGGAGGCGTGATTCAAGTCCATGAGATAGGTCAGCAGCTCCTGGTCGAGCGATCCCCAATTGGCCCCGATCCGCACGGCCTTGCCGTGCTTGGCGGCGAGTTCGACGATCGAGGCGAACTGTCTGTCCCTCTTCTCCTTGAAGCCGACATTGCCCGGATTGATGCGGTATTTGGCGAGCGCCTCGCCGCAGGCCGGATGCTCGGCGAGCAGCTTGTGGCCGATGTAGTGGAAATCGCCGACGAGGGGGACGCTGACGCCTTTCTGGTCCAGCCTGTCGCGGATATGCGGCACAGCGGCGGCCGCCTCGTCGCGATCGACGGTGATGCGCACGAGTTCCGAACCTGCCTGCGCCAGCGCCACGACCTGTGCGACGGTCTGGTCGACATCCGCCGTGTCGGTGTTGGTCATGGACTGGACGACGACCGGCGCGCCGCCGCCAACCACCACGGCGCCGGGTCCGGCGCCGATCTCGACCGCACAGGTGCGCCGGCGGGACGCGGGCTCGGCGGCCACCGGATCAGGCAGGCGGGTCTCGGGGGCCTCGATCAAAGCGGCGTCGGTCATGGTTTCTCGTCGGGGCTGTTTCGTCGGCTTTAGGTCGCCCGTAACGGCGGCGAGGTCAAGCGTCCGGAAAGAACCTAACCGCAGCCACGAGGACGACAGTCAAGATAAAGGCGAAAAGGAGCGCGCCGATGGCGAAACGCCCCTCGGCCACGCCTTCGAAAAATTGTCCAAACCGGATAAAAAGACGATCACAATAGGGCGACATAGTTGCTCCTATGGACGAAAACACTTCCGAGAATAGATCGCATGGCGGCGGCATCTTCCAGCGAAGCTTTGTCTTCTCTGGTAGAGTCGGTGGTTTGAACAAGGAAATATTGTTGGAAGGGCCATGACTGCAAAGCGATCTGCCGCAAAACGCGGGGCTCTCTCTGATTTTCAGCTCGAAGCCGGGCGTCGCGCGGCCCAGGACGCTCTGCTGGATCGGACGCTGTTCGAAGTCAGTCCGCAAGACTATGCGCGCTTCGTCGAGCAGCTTGATGCGCCGCCCGCGCTAAACGAGAGGTTGCGGCGCATGATGACGACCAAAGCGCCGTGGGAGTGACGCCCACTCCACCCCGCCCCAATAGCCGTCGCCTTTCGAGCCCTTGACCCTCATGACGACACTGGCCGACTTGCGCGCCGCACTTGGCTAAATTTCCATGGATTTTGGCGTCATCCAGGCGACCAGGGCGCCGCCCGGCTCCTGCAGCACAGCCATTCGGCCGACGCCTGGAATGTCAAAGGCGTCCTTGCAGATTGTCGCGCCGGCGGCCTTGGCCTTCTTTAGGCGCGCATCAACGTCGTCGACGCCGATGTAGGTCAGCCAGTGTTCCGGAACGCCCTCGAATTCGGGGCCCTTCATCTCGAAAGCGCCGCCGACCCGCGCGCCGTCGCAGCTGATGATCCAGTATGTGAAGCCGTCCATCGGCATTCCCTCAAAGCTCCAGCCGAGGGATTGGCTGTAAAATTTCTTCGCCCGCTCGACATCCTGGACGTTGAGTTCGTTCCAGCAGACGACGCCGTGTTTCGGCGCCGTCCCACATTCGTTCGCGTTCGACATGGGCTTCCTCCTCTTTCAGCTCTATGGTCGCTCGGGCGGTCGAAAGATCGGCCTGGCGCCCGCGTTAGCCTATTTTGGCAACAACCCCAGCCGGCGCGCCGTTAGCCAATCCAGAAGCCGCGCCGGCAATAAGCTGCGCAGCGTATAGTCAGTAAAGCGATTCCTTACGACGGGAATACGGACGGGCGGCCGCCGGTCGGTCAGCGCCCACAGCACGGCCCTTGCGACGACCTCGGGTCCTGGCGCGCGGCGGCCTTCCTCGACGAGCCACTTCAGCATTCTGCGGGCCGGGGCGGCATAGGGCGTGCCCGCGAACATGCCGAGGTCGGTTTCTTCCGCCTTGTCCCAGATGGGCGTCGCGATCATCCCCGGCTCGATCAGGATGACGTCGACGCCATAGACCATCAGCTCGCGGCGCAGCGCGTCCGACAGGCCTTCGAGCCCGAATTTCGAGGCGTTGTATGCGCCCATGAAGGGCGCGGCGAAGCGCCCGGCGACCGAACTCATGTTGACGATGCGGCCTGGGGCGCCGCGTCGCTGTTCGCCGGCGCCGAGCAGAGGCGCGAAGGCCTGAATGACGCGAAGTTGTCCGACGAGATTGACGTCGATCTGGCGCTGGAAATCTTCGATCGGCAGATGCAGCAGCGGGCCGGGAACTGCGACGCCGGCGTTGTTGACGAGGCCGGCGAGCGTTTCGCCGCCGAGCCGCGCCTCGACATTCCTGGCGGCGGCCGCGACGGCCTCGGCGTCCGTCACGTCGAACGGCAGCGGAACGACGGACGCGCCATGCCGCGCGGCGAGCGCGGCCGCGTCCGACTCCTTGCGCACTGACGCGAAGACGAGAAAGCCTTTCTCAACCAACAGGTCGACACAGGCTGCGCCAATACCCGTCGAGGCGCCCGTCACGACGACGGCCCTCACACGCGCTCTCCCAGAGTCGCAACGAGACGCGCAAGCGCGACGCGCGTTTCGCCGTCGGCGCAACCATCCACTTTCGCGCGACGGAAATGGCGCTGGAAGGCCTCGACCACCTGAACGGTCTGGGCGTCATAGACTCCTGTCTGCTCTACGCCATAGCCGTAAGCCGCGAGGTCCCGCTGGAGCGAGGCGACCTTCGCCCCCTCGTCACCGAGCGCGATCGTCGTCGCGCCCGCGCCCAGATTCTCCTCGACGACCCGCCCGACGCCGCGGCGGGCGAGCTCTTCCCAAGGGAAGAACTCGCCGGGATCCCGCTTGCGGCTGGGAGCGATGTCGGAATGCGCGAGCACGCGCTCGGGCGGTATCGCGTGGCGCCGGCAGATGTCCCCGGCGAGCGCGGCGGTCGCCTCGATTTGCGCCATAGGATAGGGACGCGGGTCGAGGTAACCGGGGTGAACGATTTCGATCCCTATTGAGGCGGAGTTCATGTCGGTCTCGCCGGCCCAGAAGCTTATTCCAGCGTGCCAGCCGCACCGCGACTCGGGCACGAGCTGCAGCACGCGCCCATCCTCCTCGACGAAATAATGCGCCGAGACCTTTGAGCGAGGACTGCAGAGCAGCGCGAGCGCTGACTCCGAAGTCGGCATCCCGGTGTAATGAAGGATGAGCGACGAGATCGGGCGCAGCCGCTCGCCGTGATTGGGCGAAGGGCACGCTCTCGCGCCGGCGTAGTCCGGCTCGAAAAAAACCTCGCCATCACGCCAGGGCTGCGTCGCGGATAGCCATTCCCGCGTGCGCGCCTCTGGTTCGGGGTTGCGCAAAATGTCGGTGACGACGCAAGCGCTATCCGCGCCCGCTGCGAGCGCCGCGATCGCGCGCTCGGGGGTCAATCCGCCGATGGCGACCAGAGGCGTTTCGCCGATCTGCGCCTTCCAGGCGCCGATCCTGGCGAGTCCTTGCGGCGCAAAGGCCATTTGTTTCAGCAGCGTCGGATAGATCGGCCCGAGCGCGACATAATCCGCGCCGATTGACAGCGCCCGGTCGAGTTCGGCTTGGTCATGAGTCGATACGCCGATTCTCGCGCCGGCGCGGCGTAACGCCGGGATATCAGCGCCATCAAGATCGCTCTGACCGAGATGGACGAAATCGCAGCCCTCATCCATCGCGAGCCGCCAATAGTCATTGACGACGAGCTGAGCGCCATGTCGCGTGCACAATTCCCGCGCCGTCGCGATCTGCGCGCGGACCTCCGGCTCGGGGCGATCCTTCACGCGCAGCTGCACAAGCTTGACCCCCTGCGGCAGCAATCGGGAAAGCCAATTGGCGTCATCGACGATGAGGTAGAAAGGGTCGAGCCTCAGCGCCGCCACCAGCCGTTTCCTTACGCCAGTCTGTCAAAGGGGCGGCCGATGACCGGCGTCGAAGGTTCCGCCATGTCGCGCGGCGTCATCGGCTTGGCGAGGAAGCCCGCGCGGCCCGCTTCGATTGCGAGGGCGAAGGCGCGCGCCATCAGCACCGGGTCGCCAGCGCGCGAAACTGCGGTGTTGAGCAGCACCGCATCATAGCCCATCTCCATGACGAGCGCGGCGTGAGAGGGCGCGCCAAGCCCCGCGTCGACGATGAGGGGCGTATCGGGAAAATGCGCGCGCAGCGCCCGCAGCGCGAAAACGTCGTTGACGCCGCGCCCTGAACCAATCGGCGCGGCCCAGGGCATCAGAACGCGACAGCCGGCGTCGAGCAGTCTTTCAGCAACCACGAGATCGGCGGTCGTGTAAGGAAAGACCTTGAAGCCGTCGTCGGCGAGAATGCGCGACGCTTCGACGAGCCCGAAGACGTCAGGCTGAAGCGTATCCTCCTCGCCGATCACCTCAAGCTTGATCCAGTCGGTCGCAAAGACTTCGCGCGCCATTTGCGCCGTCGCGATCGCCTCCTTGGCCGTGCAGCAGCCGGCGGTATTCGGCAGCACTCGCACGCCGATGTCCCGAATAAGGCTCCAGAAGGCTTCGCCCGCCCGCGCCCCGCCGGCCTCCCGCCGCAGCGAGACCGTGACGATTTCGCAGCGCGCCGCGCGAATGGCCTCAGCGAGGATCGCCGGCGAAGGATAGCGCGCCGTGCCGAGCAGCAGCCGCGAGGAGAGCGCGACGTCGTAAAGCCTCACCGAGTCATTCATCAGGCCCGCTCACCCGCCTTGCCTCGGCGTTACGATCTCGACGGCGTCGCCTTCGCGAAGCGGCGTTTCGGCGCGGTCCCTGGCGCGCACAAACTCTTGATTCAAGGCGGTGCCGACCGTCTTGTCGTCATACCCCAGTTCCTGCAGCAGCAACTCCAGCGTGGTCGCGCGGACGTCCTGCGATCGCCCGTTGATCTGAATGAGCATCCATCACCTCTGGGAAATACTCGCCGTTGACGACGACCTCAGCAGCGCGGCGCGCCAACGCCGGCGCAAGCAGGAACCCGTGGCGGTAGAGCCCATTGATATAGAGAGTGCGATCCCGTTTCAAAAGACGGGGCAGATTGTCGGGGAAGGCCGGCCGAAGGTCGGACCCCATTTCGACGATCTCGGCTTCGGCGAAGGCGGGGTGGATGGAGAAGGCCGAATTGACGAGTTCGACGACCGAACGCGCGGTGACCCGCGCGCGCTCCTCATTCTCGATCATGGTCGCGCCAACCATGAACAGTCCTTCGCCGCGCGGAACGAGATAGACCGGCCGGCGCGGATGCAACATGCGCACAGGACGCGAGAGGGAAATCTCCTCGCTGCGCAAAATCAGCATCTCCCCCTTCACGCCGCGTAGTCCAGAGAGGGCGTCGCGCGCCGCGAAGCCGCGGCAGTCGATGATCCAATCGGGGGTAGCCGCCAATTCGGCGGCGTCACATCCAAAATGCAGCGTCACATTTGGCGTTCGAGCGAGACGCTCGGTCAGCGCGACCAGCGCGGCGCGGGGATCGAGATGCGCTTCTTGCGGAAAAAACAGCGCCGTCTCGAAGCGCCCTGCGAGATCGGGTTCGAGCGCCGCAATCCCTTGTTCGTCGAGCCTTTCGAAATGGCTGGCGCGCCGGGAAAAATCGACGAGTTCGGCGCGCTCGCGCTGGGGAGCGACCACCAGGCTGCCGGCGGCCGTGGCGACGCCGAGTTCGCGCGACCAGAAACCGAGCGCTTCTTCGCCGAGCGTCGCAACCAGAGGCTCGGCGCTTTCCAGCTCGCACCAAGGCGCGATCATGCCGCCGGCGAAACGAGAGCAGCCGAGGCCCGGCGACGCCTCCCGCTCAATAATTTCGACGTCGACGCCCTTCCGAGCGAGCGCGTAAGCCGCGCAGAGTCCGGCGACGCCGGCGCCGATCACACGCGCGAGCACGGAGCGCGCCTTTCGGAGAAATTTGCTGACACCATCCCTCCGCCAGTCTCAACTGGATCAGGTTCGAAGGGTCGCCGCGCCCGCGCCTCGCGGCGCTCTTGCGGCCTCTCAGCCCCTTGCGGCGAACTTTGAAGCGCGCCGCCGGGCGGGGCTCCCCCGGCGCATCTAGGCTCGCGCGAAAGAGCGCCGGCAGTCAAGCGTTGCGCCCGGCATTCTCATTTCGACCGCAGCGCATCAGGACTTGCCAGAAATCGACCGATAGCCCAGTTTGAGCAAGAAAAGCGCATGGAAAAAGCGCTGCATAGGGAGAGAAATCATGAGCTTCCGTCACAAAATGGCGCGCGTCCGCGGGACGTTGGCGCTCCTCAGCCTGCTCGCTTGCGTAACACTGGCCGTACCGGCCGACGCCGCGCAGCTTAACAAATATTTTCCCCTTCCCAATTCCCTGAGCCTCAGCGGCGTTCCGCGCGACGCGCTTTTGAAAATTCAGTCGAATTGGCTGCAGAACGGCCTCGACAATCTCAAGAAGGCGCGCGCCGAGGCCGAAGCGGCGCTGGAAAAAGCGAAATCCGGCGCGGCCGATCAGGTCGCCGCTGCGGAAGAGGACGTCAAAAAACTCGATGGAATGATTGCAGAGGCTCAGGAAGAACTGGCGCTCTCAGCCAACAATGACTCGTCGCATGAGATCCAAAGAGAACGCAAACGCAAGCTGATGCTCCATCTCAATCAATGGATCAATGAACTTAATCGCCTCGCCACGGAGCAGATGAAAATCGCGATCCTGAAGGACGGCGCCGAGGCCATGGTGGCGCAAAACCGCAATTACCAGTTGTCGGAACAGGCGGACAATCTCGAAAAGGCGAAGCGCGACCCGAGCATCGAAGACTGGGCTGCGAAGTAATCGCGCAACCGCCTTAGAGAATATCGTCCGCGGACGCGGCAGGCCTGGACAGGTCGCCGTTGAGCTTCACGAGTCGACGCGCCGCGTCGGTGAGCGCTTCGGCGGCGCGCACAGATAGTTCGTCGTTCGCGTTGCGCATAGCTTCGAGTTCGGCGCGCAGCGTGGCGAAGTCGGTCTCCATCCCCAGCGCTTTGGCGCGCGCGTCCGTCGCTTCGTCTGCGATCGCCAGCGCGGCCATCACGATGATGCGCTGCTCGCCAATCTCGCCGAAGCTCTGGCGCATCGACTCGATCTTGCTTTCGACATAATGACCGAGCTCTTCAATGCGCTGCTCTTCGCCGTCTTCGCATGACATGCGATAGGTGCGCCCGGCGATCGAAAGGACGACTGCGCCCATATCAATTCTCGCGCGCCGGCGTTACGACCGCCGCGCCAAGAGCGGCGGCGACGCCTTCGCTCGCGCTTTCGAGCCGTCGCAGCACTTCATCGCGGCCCTTCTCCAGAGTGTTCTGTCGCGCAAGCGCGGCGTCGAGATCGAGCGCAAGGCGCGAACGGTCGTCTTGCATGATGGCGAGTTCTTCTTCGAGTTCGGCGCTGGAAAGTTCGTCTTCGAGTTTATCGGCGACCGTGCGCTCCAGCCGCGAGAGCGCAGCTTGGAGCCCGGCGATCGCGGCCTCGAGCCTCTTGGAGTTTTCCTCGTCGCGCTTATCTGAATGCTGCATCGCCGGTTGCAAGAGTTGCAAGGCTTTCTGGCCCGGCGAGCCTGCCGGGCGATTCGCTTGCCAGCCTGTACCTAGCATGAATCGGCGAAATCGAAACCGCGCCGAATGGCGTAAGCTTGGCGCGTTGACAGGGGGGCGCGAGGTGCTATCACACGCCAGCCTTCAGAGGCGGCGGCTCGAACGGCGAGAGCCGCGCAGAGTGCTTGCGGCGCAAGGAGATTTTGCAAATGACGGTGAGAGTGGCGATCAACGGCTTCGGGCGCATTGGCCGCAATATCCTGCGCTACATCATCGAGACCGGGCGCACGGACCTCGAAGTCGTCGCCATCAACGATCTCGGCCCCGTTGAGACCAATGCGCATCTTCTGCGCTACGATTCCGTGCACGGCCGCTTTCCGCATGAGGTGAAAGTCGCCGGCGACACGATCGACGTCGGCCGCGGTCCAATCAAAGTCACCGCCATCAAGAACCCGGCGGAGCTTCCTTACAAGGATCTCAAGATCGACATCGCGCTCGAATGCACCGGCCTCTTCACCGCGCGCGACAAGGCGAAGCTGCTCCTCGACGCGGGCGCGAAGCGCGTGCTGGTTTCTGCGCCCGCCGACGGCGCGGATATCACCGTCGTCTACGGCGTCAATCACAACAAGATCACCAAGGACCATCTCGTCATTTCCAACGCGTCCTGCACGACGAACTGTCTCGCGCCGGTCGCCAAGGTGCTGCATGAAGCGATCGGCATCGAGAAGGGGATCATGACGACGATCCACGCCTATACGGGCGATCAGCCGACGCTCGACACAATGCATAAGGATCTCTACCGCGCCCGCGCCGCGGCGCTGTCGATGATCCCGACGTCGACTGGCGCGGCGAAGGCCGTCGGACTCGTGCTGCCCGAACTCAATGGCAAGCTCGACGGCTACGCCATTCGCGTGCCGACTCCCAATGTCTCGGCGGTCGATCTTAAATTCCTCGCGAAGCGCGCGACGACGAAGGATGAAGTGCACGCCGCGATCAAGGCCGCCGCCGATGGCCCTCTAAAAGGCGTGCTCGGCTATACGAGCGAGAAGCTCGTCTCGATCGACTTCAACCACAATCCTCTGTCATCCTGTTTCCATCTCGACCAGACCAAGGTCATGGACGGCAATCTCGTGTCGATCCTGTCCTGGTACGACAATGAATGGGGCTTCTCCGGCCGCATGACCGATGTCGCAAGCGTGATCGGCAAGCTTCTCTAAGCTTCAATCCATCATATGAGCGCGGACTCTTGGGTCCGCGTTTCCTTTTCAGCCGCGATTGGACATTTCATATGGCCGCCTTCCGCACTCTCGACGACGCCGACGTCAAAGGAAAGCGCGTGCTGCTGCGCGTCGATCTCAACGTGCCAATGGAGGAAGGCCGCGTTACCGACGCCACGCGCATCGAGCGCGCGCTGCCGACGATCAATGAGATCATAGAAAAAGGCGGCAAAGTCATTCTGCTTTCGCATTTCGGCCGGCCGAAGGGCCAGCGCGTCGATGAGGATTCGCTGCGTCAGGTCGTTCCAACGCTTGAACATTTCCTCAAACGCAAGATCGCCTTCGCTAACGATTGCGTGGGAGAGGACGCCGCTCGCGTCATTGACGCGCTCAAGAACGGCGACGTCGCCTTGCTCGAGAACACACGCTTCCACAAGGGCGAAGAAAAGAACGCCGACGACTTCGTCGCGGCGCTCGCCAAGAATGGCGACATCTTCGTCAGCGACGCTTTCTCCGCGGCGCATCGCGCGCATGCGTCGGTCGAAGGAATAGCGCATAGACTGCCCGCGTTCGCGGGCCGCGCGATGCAGGCGGAGCTCGAAGCGCTTGAATCCGCGCTCGCCCATCCGCAGCGCCCGGTCATGGCGATCGTCGGGGGCGCGAAAGTTTCAACGAAGCTCGAACTCCTGGGCAATCTCGTCGAGAAGGTCGATTATCTCGTCATCGGCGGCGGCATGGCGAACACCTTCCTTGCGGCGCAAGGCAAGGCCGTCGGCAAGTCGCTTTGCGAACATGATCTCGCGCAGGCGGCGCGCGACATTCTCGCCAAGGCCGAAAAAGCGGGCTGCGCCATCGTTCTGCCCATCGACGCGATCGTTGCGCAGAAATTTGAGGCGCATGCGCCGTCACATATCGTCTCGGTCGATCATGTCGGCGAAAACGATATGATCCTCGACGTCGGACCGAAATCGATCGCCCATGTCGAGTCGCTTCTCGCCAAGTGCAAGACGCTCCTGTGGAACGGGCCGTTCGGCGCGTTTGAGTTACCGCCCTTCGACGAAGGCACGAACGCCGTCGCGCAGACGGCGGCGCGGCTCACGGTCGAAGGGAAGCTTCTCTCGATCGCCGGCGGCGGCGACACTGTCGCGGCGCTCAATCAGGCGCATGCAGCTCAGGAATTTTCCTATGTGTCGACGGCCGGCGGCGCCTTCCTCGAATGGCTCGAAGGAAAGACGCTGCCGGGCGTCGCCGCGCTGATGCGATAGTCGGCCTGCCGCTCTCTCAGAGCGCGCTACAGATTGGCAAGCGTCGCTTCGGCGGTTGAGACGGTGGCCTCGCCCGAATTCTCCTCGACGTGGATCCATTTGACGACGCCGTCGTCGATGAGCGCCGAATAGCGCTTGCCGCGCACGCCCAAGCCCGGCGCGGTGAGATCGAGTTCGAGTCCGAGCGCTTTGGCGAAGGCCGCCGAGCCGTCCGCAAGCGCATCGATCTTGCCGCCGCCCCCCGACTCCTTCACCCAGGCGTCGAGCGCAAAGATGTCGTTGACCGCCGTGACCACGACGGCGTCCACGCCCTTCGATTTGATTTCATCCGCCCTGGCGATGAAGCCCGGCAAATGTTTCTTGTGACAGGTCGGCGTATAGGCGCCTGGAACGCTGAACAGCGCCACTCTGCGCCCCGCGAAATAGTCCTTTGTGCTCACCGGCTCGGGGCCGTTCTTGCCCATGACGGTCAGCTTTACGTCGGGGAGTCGGTCGCCAGCTTTAATGGTCATGCCTAATCTCTCGCTCTGATCTAAAGTGAGGCTCCGTCTAGATAGCGCGTTTCCTGTTTTTGTGTCGCGTCTAAAGCCCGTCTGTTTATCGCCGCACTTGTGAGCGCCGCGGAGGCGAGGCAACATGCCGGACGCGGCCCGTGCAGACGATTCGTCTCTGGAGGACAGGCCAATGTCAGATTCTCGAAACGACGGAGGCGGAAAGACGCCGACCGGCGCGTGGGTATGGAGCCAGTATCGCGGCGTGCTGCCGGATTCCCCCACTCCGCCAGGGCCGGCGCCCACGCAGATGAGCGAGGAAATGCCTGTGCCGGGCCTGGCGCGCGCATCAAAGAGCGAGGAGCCGTCGACTACTCGGGCCGCAGTTGATCCGCCGCCGCCTCGGCGCGGCGGCGCTGGCGGCGGAGCGATCGCCTTTATCGTGGCGCTCGCCATTCTAACCCTCGCCGCCGCATCCTGGTGGCTCGCCGCCTCGCGTTCGCCGCCGCCGCCCGCTGCGCCGCCCGTTGAAGAACGTGGCGCGCTTCCAGCGCCCGTAGACGTCCCGCCGCCGCCCCAACGTGAGGCCTCGCCGCCTCCGTCCGATGCGGCGCCGCCTTTACAGCAGGACGCGGCGCCGGCCGCCGAGCCTTCCCCGCCGGCCGCGGCGCCGGCCGAACAAGGCGCGGCCCCTGGCGCAACGTCGGAGCCTGAGCGGAAAAAACCCAAGAGACGGCGTCACTAACAAGCGCCCGTCAGGTGCGCCAGGGATGCTCGGGAAGATCGCAAACGCCGAGCGTTTCGACGCCGGCCCATGCGACCGCGTGATCATTATCGACGGACGAGCCGCTAACCCCAATGGCGCCGATCATCACGCCGTCAGCATCGACGATCGGGAGGCCGCCCGGAAAAGTGATAAGCCCGTCATTCGAATGCTCGATGCCGTACAGCGGACCGCCAGGCTGTGACAGCTTGCCGATCTGACCGGTCGGCATGCCAAAGAAGACGGCGGTCTTCGCTTTCTTCATCGCAATATCGATGCTGCCGACCCAGGCGTCGTCCATGCGCTCGAACGCCTTTAGAACGCCGCCAGAATCGACGACGGCGATACACATCTGAGTTTTAAGCTCGATCGCCTTCCGACGCGCCGCGGCGATGGCCTTGTGAGCCTGTTCGATCGAAACATGCATCCGCCGATCTCCCCTATAGAAAAGGCTTCTGGCTCTTGGCGTAAAGCTAGAGCGCCGAGCGCTTGAGTGCAGACCGAGCGATTAATTCGCGGGAGTCTCCAGCGCGCGCGCGATCAGCGCCTTCGCTTCTTCGCTATCCCACGCGGCCGGGCCGTTCATCAGGCCGATCTGGCAGCCGTCGGGACCGATGAGCAGCGTGGTCGGCAGGCCCAGCGCTTTGCCGGACTGCTTCATCTCGTAAAAGATGTTGGCCTTGGGGTCGCTGTAATAAGTCAGCGACTTGACGCCGGTCTCGGCGAGAAACGCCTTCGCCCTCTCAAGACGCGTCGTGTCGACGTTGACGGCGACGACCTGAAAATTCTGTCCGGCGAACGCCTCTTGCAGCCTGTCGAGCGCCGGCATCTCGGCGCGGCAGGGCACGCACCAGGTCGCCCAGATGTTGAGAAGCGTCGTCTTGCCCTTGAAAGAGCCGAGCGAAACCGGCGCGCCGTCCGGCCCGTCGAAGGAATAGTCCGGCAGCGGCTCCGGCTTCGCGGCGATCGTCATCGCCGCGACCTCGCCCTTGGCGAGATCCTTCATATTGGCGGCGATCTTGGCCGATGTCGCACAAGCGGCGTCGCTGTCGGTCGCCGGGGTCGCGCTCTGCTGCGCTGTTCCTGCGGGACTGACGCCTTCGTCAACCGCGCTTCCGGGCGGTTTCTTGCCGCCCATGCTGCCGATCACGTATAGAAACGCCACGCCCACCGCCATTGTGATCAGCGCCGCCTTCGCGACAAACAGGAACGATCGCTGGGGCGGCGGCGGTTTCGACATCAGGCGCAGTCTCCGAGGCTAAAAATGACGAGCAAGATATGGGGCGGACGCTTCCAAAGCGCAACCGACGCGGTTCTGGAGGCGATCAACGTTTCGATCGACTTCGACAAGCGCCTCGGCTTGCAGGATGTCCGCGGCTCGCTCGCCCATGTCGCCATGTTGGCTGAAACCGGAATCATCTCGCGCGACGACGCTGCGAAGATCGCTGAAGGATTGGAGCGGGTCAAAGAGGATATCGAGAACGGACGTTTCGAATTCTCGCGCACGCTCGAAGACATTCATATGAATGTCGAGTCGCGGCTTGCCGAATTGATTGGGCCAGCGGCGGGTCGCTTGCACACGGCGCGCTCACGCAACGATCAGGTGGCGACCGACTTCCGCCTCTATATCCGCGATGAGATTGATGCGCTCGATGGCGAACTCGCGGACCTGCAAACTGCGCTTGCGACCCGCGCGCTGGAAGAAGCGGCGAGCGTCATGCCCGGCTTTACGCATCTCCAATCGGCGCAGCCGGTGACGCTCGGCCATCATCTTCTCGCTTATGTCGAGATGATTGCGCGCGACCGGGGACGACTGCGCGACGCGCGCGCCCGCTTGAACGAATGTCCGCTCGGCGCCGCGGCGCTCGCCGGCACGAGCTTTCCGATCGACCGCACGATGACGGCGCAAACGCTTGGCTTCGATCGGCCAACGGCGAATTCGCTCGACAGCGTCTCGGATCGCGACTTCGTTTTGGAGACGCTGAGCGCGGCGGCGATCTGCGCGACGCATCTGTCCCGCTTCGCCGAAGAGATCGTGCTTTGGACGACGCCGCAATTCGGCTTCATCGCGCTGTCCGACAAATTCACCACCGGCTCGTCGATCATGCCGCAGAAACGCAATCCCGACGCCGCCGAACTGGCGCGCGGCAAGTCGGGCCGCGTGATCGGCGCGCTCGTCGCGCTGCTCGTCGTCATGAAGGGCCTGCCGCTCGCCTATTCGAAGGACATGCAGGAGGATAAGGAGGGCGCCTTCGACGCGCTCGATACGCTGTCGCTGTGCGTTGCCGCGATCGCAGGCATGGTGCGCGATATGCGCGTCGACCGGGCGCGGATGAAGGCGGCCGCCGGCGCAGGCTATGCGACCGCGACCGATCTCGCCGATTGGCTGGTGCGAGCCCTGTCGCTTCCGTTCCGCGAAGCGCACCACGTCACCGGCCGCATCGTCGCGCTCGCTGAAGCGCGCGGCGCGGATCTCGAGGAGTTGACGCTCGGTGAAATGCGAAGCGTCGAGACGCGCATCAACGCCGAAGTGTTCGACGTGCTCGGCGTTGAAAAGTCGGTGCAGAGCCGCAAAAGCTTCGGAGGCGCGGCCCCCGATAATGTGCGCGCCGCCGCGCAGGCCTGGCTCGACAGGCTGAAGGCCGAATGAACGAGTACCCGGCGCGACTCTATCTCGCGACTCCGCCGCTGGCCGACGCGGCGGGTTTTGCGCCTGCGCTCAACGAGGCGCTGGTTGCCGGCAACGTGGCGAGTCTGCTCATTCGTTTCGCGGGCGCCGATGAGCGCGCCAATGAAGTGATTGTTCGCGCTCTGGCGCCAACAGCACAAGAGAAGGATGTCGCCGTTCTCGTCGCCGCGGCGCCTAATGTCGCGCTGCGCGCCGGCGCCGACGGCGCGCATGTTTCGGGTTGCGGCGAAGCGCTTACCGACGCGATCAAGAAATTGTCGCCACGCTATATCGTCGGCGCCGGCGATCTCGAGACGCGCGATGACGCGATGCGCGCCGGCGAAGCAGGCGCGGATTATGTGATGTTTTCGAATCTCGATCGCGAGACGCTCATTGAACGCGTCGCCTGGTGGGCGCAGCTTTTCAATACGCCCTGCGTCGCCGGCGCCAATACGCTCGCTGACGTCTCGCCCCTCGCCGAAGCCGGCGCCGACTTCGTTCTGCTCGACGACGTTGTCTGGAGCGACTCACGCGGACCGGCAGCCGCCGTTGCCGAGGCCCAGGCGAGGCTCAAGGGAGAACAGGAATGATCCGAGGGCGATCGAGCGAAAGGCTTCATCATCCTGAGGAGGCCCCGAAGGGTTCGTCTCGAAGGACGAGAAAGCCGCTCATTTGTTCATTTCCATTCGCTCTCGTCCTTCGAGGCTCGCTTCGCTCGCGCCTCAGGATGAGGGCGAAGATTGAGCGCCTCCTGGCGGCGCTCGCCATCATCGCCATTTTGGCGCCTACCGTCGCGCGCGCGGCGAATGGCGCGGCGTCAGCGCCCGATCTCGCCTTCGGCGCCTATCAGCGCGGCGATTACACGGGCGCGATGAAGGAGGCGAAGAAGCGCATCGCCGCCAATCCCAAGGATGCAGCGGCGCTCACCCTTATCGGCCAGCTTTACCTCGAAGGCGCCGGCGTGCCGCGCGATCTCTCGACCGCGATGGAGTGGTTCAAGCGGGGCGCCGACTCTGGCGACAAGGCAGCGGCATATATCTACGGCGCTGCGGCGCTCAATGGCTCAGGCGCGCAGAAGAACCGCGCCGCCGCCCGCGCCTATCTCGAAAAGGCGGCGGCGCAGGATCACCCTGCCGCCCTGCATCTCCTTGGCGAGCTCGCGCTCGAAAATGAGGGCGCCACGTCTGACTTCGGCAGAGCGGCGGATTATTTCCGCCGCGCCGCTGCGAAGGGCAACGCGGATTCGCTCTACGCCCTTGGCGTTCTCTACAAGACCGGCAGGGGCGTTGCAAAGGACGAGCGTGAAGCGGCTGAATGGTTCAGGCGCGCCGCTGAACTCGACTTCGCGCCGGCGATGGTTGAATTCGCCGTTCTCCAATTCAGCGGCGTCGGCGTGCCGCGAGATCGCAGCGCCGCGGCGCAATGGTTTCGCAAAGCGGCGGTGAAGGGCAATGCGGTCGCACAAAACCGTCTCGCGCATATTCTCGCCCAGGGCCTCGGAGTTGAGGCGAATCTCACTGAGGCGCGGGAGTGGCGAGATAAATCGCGTGAAGCGGGTCTGAACGATCCCTCGCTGGATTATCTCTCAAACGCGTCCGAACCGCCGAAGCCGACCGTCGACAAATGAGCGCGGGCGTCGCGAGCGCGGCGAGGCGCCTCAACGAAGGTCCGACGATTTCAGGAAAGGCCGAATAGGGGCCGCCTTACGCCCATCATTCGGCGGCCACAGGCAGTTCCTCTGGCGTGCCCCGTCCGGAACGTGTGAGAAAGCGGCGGCACTGCTGCTCGCCGTCGTAGCCCAGAAGCGTGCCGAGCATGAAGTCCTCCTCCGGCGTGAGCTTGTTGAGAGGGCGCGTTACAAAGGAACGCGCCACGGCGACGAAGGCGGACCGGCCAAAAAAGAGGTTCACCTTGACCGGGCTCAGCTCCTGGACGAAGTGATGAATGCCTTGCGCCTCCAGCTTGCCGAGCACGGCTTCCAGTTCCCGGCGGCTGATGGTCATCAGGAACA
>Ga0233425_10003734_pt1 | contig 26961 bp, 17 predicted proteins | sample Watercolumn_Towu_2_FD_181712 | JGI IMG/M metagenome (GOLD analysis project Ga0233425, IMG submission 181712) | Freshwater microbial communities from Lake Towuti, South Sulawesi, Indonesia - Watercolumn_Towuti2014_140_MG | ecosystem: Environmental > Aquatic > Freshwater > Lake | place...
GTAACCGTTCCGCTCGAAGGTGCTCTTGAACACAAAGACAGTATGGGGCACATAGAGGTTTTAAAGCCGGATGAAATTCAGATAATGTCTGCAGGTTCGGGTATCACACACTCGGAATATAATGCATCGAAAAGTGCTCCCGTAAGCCTTCTGCAAATTTGGATTTATCCGAAGGAAAAAAACATAAAGCCGCGGTATGACCAGAGAATATTTGATAAAGACGGCAGGAAAAATAAAATTCAATTACTTGTTTCACCTGATAAGAGTAATCATACATTATGGATAAACCAGGATGCATATTTTTCAAGATGCAGTCTTGATGCAAATAAAGAGATAGCATATAAATTAAATAAATCCGGTAACGGAGTTTATATTTTTCTGATAAGCGGAAACATTAATATCGAAAGAGATGAACTGAATTCAAGAGACGGAATCGGAATATGGGAAGCGGAAGAAATAAAAATATTTTCAGAATCCTCAAGCGAAATTTTATTAATTGAAACTCCAATGAGATAATAACGGTTATAAAAAAAAAGAAAAAAATTATTTTATAAATTAAATAAAAAAGAAATGAACAGAACAAAATCAGTAATACTTGCAGTATTTTTAACCGGCATTATATTATTTTCCGGCTGTGGAAATAATGCTGTTGACCCGGGAAACGGAATTGATAATGTTTCTTTGAGTGTTAAAACAGTGAATTCTACTTTAAATCCCAATTCAATTATTATCACTGAAGCAAAAGCATTAATCAGTGAAGTTGAAGCCGAAAGTTCCGACGGCACATCAAGCGAACTCAAAATTGCTCCTTTTGTAATAAAATTTGATTTGAATAATATTCTCAGGGAGGTGTTCTCTACAACGCTGCCCCTGAAACAATATAAAAAAATCAAATTCCAGATTCACAAACCCGAGGATAATGAAATACCTCCCGACCCGGAATTTAAAGAAGGAACGAGCGGGAACCAGAGATATTCATTTATAATTAAAGGAACATATAACGGGAATCCTTTTGTATATAAATCGAAAAAATCTGTCAACCTTGTTTTAAATCTGAACACCCCTGTTAATATTCAAAACACAAAAACGAATATTACAATGCTAATTCATAAAATGGGATGGTTTCTGCAGTCGGGTTCCGAAATCGACCCGCGCGATTTATCTAAGGAAAATATAATAGATGACAATATAAAAAATTCCTTCATATCTGTCTTTGAGGACAAAGACCGTGATGGGGAACCTGACGGCAAATAACTGAATTTATTTTTGTCAGATAAATAAGCCCGTATATTTAATTATATACGGTTTTTTTTCTGTAATTATATCTTTGCTGTTTATGATTTCATTTCTTCTTTTATTTTTTCTTCTATTTTATTTTCTTTAAGTAGTTTAAAACTCTTATCACCCCTGTAATTCCGATTCCTCCGCCGAACTAGTTAAAGAAATTATGAAAAAGAAAATCATTCAGTTCCGATTCGACCCGTTCTTATCCAATGTGTGAATACAAGAGGTCGGCATAATATCCGTTGCAATTTTTTGAAAATTTTGGTGACAAAATGTATGCGATGATTTTAAAATTGAAACTCCAATGAAATAATTTTGGTTATAGATATTGAGGGAAAAGTTTATTAACAATTAAATTCTAAAAAAATGAAAAAATCAAAGTGGTATTTATTAGCTATTTTATTTTCCGTTATAGTCGTTCAGGGATGTGGCGATAAATTAGCCGGTCCGGTAGTAACACAGGATGGAAATGTTCTTGTGAATTCAAAAGTAATCAGCACCACCCAGCTTCAGGGTATTCAAATAACTTCTGCAAAAATGATTATAAGTAATGTGGAATTTGTTGATGTAAGCGGGAATTCATACCCTATAAATAAAAAACCATTCGTTACATATTTTGAGGTCAGCGGAGGGTTATCAATGATGATTGCGGTATTTCTTCCGGGTAAGTCATATCAAAAAATCAGATTTCAGATTCATAAATATGAAGATGGAGATAATCTGCAGGACCCGGAATTTAATGAGGGACCTGATGCAAATCACAAGTATTCGTTTATAATTAAAGGCAGGAAAAACGGGAATTATTTTGAGTACAAATCAAAAACAGCCGTAAATATGGAACTTGTTCTGACCAATCCCGTCAGGATTGAAAATACCCAGATTAATCTGACAATGACTATTGATAAGTTTTTGTGGTTTATACACGGAGGAATTGAAGTTGACCCCGAAGACCCAAACAATGAAAATATAATTGATAATAACATAAGAAGCTCGTTTGTTTCGGTTAACTGAGACGAATTATTAAAGAACAATAGAGAACGACTGAAGACACAACATCCTAAGAATGAACCCGTGAATTAATCACTCACGGGTTTATTTTTTACTCTTCCGGAATTTAGGCGTGCAGTTCTATTTCTATTTTTTCTTCGATTTTATTTTCCTCAAGAAGCTTTAAAGCCCGTATCATCCTTGTAATTCCGATTCCTCCGCCGAACCTGTTAAAGAAATTATGAGAAAGAAAATCATTCAATTCCGATTCAACTCTTTCTTTTCCAAAGTGCGAATACAAAAGGTCGGCATAATATCCGTTGCTTATAGAGTGAAACCTGTCGTGCATAATTTTAGGGTCGCATTCCCTTTCTGCCGAGCCGATTGTTTCTATACCGTAAAGTATGACATCGACTTTTTTTGCAAGCCCGGTTTCTTCATCCCGTTTCATATTCCAGAACGGAGAAGTATATTCGGGAAAATATTTAAGGAAAAACACTTCGCTGAAATTTTTCCAGATTAATTCTTCTTCATTACCGGTTATTTCAAGCTTTCCGAACCTGTTTGCAGTTTCAAAGTAATTTCCGGATTTAAATTTCTCTTCGTCAAATCCGATACCGACAAGCAACTCTTTTTCAAGTTCTATAAGGTCATTCAAATCCCCCCTGCTTTCGAATTCGAACATCGGGAAGATTAAATCGTGCCTGCCTTCGACAGGATGCGGTTCCTGGCGGTATGAAGTGGACTGGCAGAAAACACCCGGGTAATCTTTGTTGTTCAGCAATTCATATTCAAGCCACATTTGTCCCGTCTGGGGAAGAGGCCAGACGTTGCCCGAATACATAAATGCGGAAACAGTTGCAGGGTCTTCACAGGCGGCAAGAATACTGAGACGGGATTGTGTATGCACTTCAACGAATCCTTTACTTTCAAAGAAATCACGGATTTTTTTTACGGTGTAATGATAGTCCCTTGAATTAATTAATTTCATTTTTCTTTCCTTTCTTTTTGATTTGAAAAAATATTTTTTGAAAAAATTTCTTTTTGAAAAAAATAAAGATGGGATGAGATTTATATAATTGTTTATGGGTATAATTTTTAACTATACCCATTAAGTCTCCTTGTTAAAATTATATCTTGTGGCTCAGATGTTGTCTTTAATGCAACAGAGATTTTTTTGAGATTTGAAGTTGAGAAAAAAACAGAAACAGATATTTTAGAAATTGAAACAATTATGAAAATTGTTTCAATCACGCCCATCGGCTCTCCCGGGACTGCCGCAGGGGCAGTTATTAATTTGCGATATGTAATTTTTTCTATTCACTTCCGAATAAAATTCTACAAATATCCGAATAATGAATTTAAAAGTCAAGAGGGCTGAAATTATTTCAGGAGCATCATTCGTTTTGCATCCGTGAAATCTCCGGCTTTCAATACATAAAGATATATTCCGCTTGCAAGGTTTGTTCCGTCAAACGTCACTTCATACGTTCCGGGAATTAATTGCTCGTTTACAAGAGTTTGAATTTCGCGGCCGGTGATGTCGTAGATTTTAAGGGAAACACTTTGGGATTGCCACGTCGCTTCGCTCCTCGCAATGACAGTACTATTTGGAATGTTAAATTTTATATTTGTTACCGGATTGAACGGATTTGGAAAATTCTGAAAGAGCTGATAGGTTTCGGGAGGATTGACCTTAACATCGCCTGATAAATTATGATATTCAAAATTTCCGTTAAAATCATATTGTTTTAATCTGTAATTGTATTTTCCGACAGAAAGATTTTCATCAGCAAATGAATAATATTTTGTTTCATTTGTTGTGCCGTTGCCTTTGACAGTCCCGATTTTAAAATAATCATTATTCGATTCATCAGATTTTTTTCTTTCGATATCAAAACCGCTATTGTTGATTTCCTGCTGTGTCGCCCAGCGAAGAGTTACGCTGTTATCATTTACAGAGTAACTGAAAAATGCCAGAATCACAGGAAGCGGGTCATCTGCGAGTGTCCAGCATCCTCTCCCATGAGTAGCAGCCATTAAAATTCCTCCGCTTGCTGCAATATGATATTTCAAATCGTATACTTCCACATTCGGCAATCCTGCATTGTTGCTTACCCAGTTAACACCTTCGTTAATTGTGTAAAATACACCCGCATCCATTCCCACTACAAGTGTCCGTGTTGATGCTGTTTTCAGAATCAAACTGTTTGCGGAAATATTTGGTAAACCCGCAGAAATGTTTGTCCAGTTAACTCCGCCGTTAGTTGTTTTCTGAACGTGATTACTTGATGAACCGCCAAAGGATGCATAGCATATATTGTCATCGACGGGGTCAACGACAAAATCCGTTACATAAGGAAATCCTGTGTTTACAGCCCAGTTTGTTCCGTTGTTTGTTGTTACAAGAATCCTTCCGCCGGATGTTCCTATATAAATTTTATTTGTTGTGAGCGGACTTATACCAATTGCGGAAACACTTCCCCCGACAGTGGCCGTAGAAGCAATGCTTGTCCAGCCGCTTGAACTTGTAGCTGTTTGTGCAGTAGTTGTTTTCCATACATCTGCACGGGCAAATATTATTGTATTATGGTCGCCGGGTGCCATCTCAAAAGGATTATAAAATAATCCTCCCGATGACGCTGAAGGTCTAATTTCCGTAAAACTTACTCCGTAATTATTCGAACGGCGTATAGAACCATTTACGTACTGGCTGTATATATAATTTGTGTTGACAGGGTCAACAATAGTATATCCTCCGTCACCGGTCGTTCTTTGTAACCAATTCGCCCCGCCGTCGGTTGTAGTTTCCTTATCGTTATCCTGAGTTCCTCCGTACATTTTTAAAATGTCTGAAGGATCAAAATCTGCTCCCTGAAACTGTAAAGTTGAAAGCGTTGAGTTCAGGTCTGTCCAGTTTGTTCCGTCGTTGGTCGATTTGTAAACCCCTCCGTCAGAACCGCAATATAATACCGTTCCGTTATACCCCAGATAATGTATGTCTGCGTGTGAAAACTGGTTTGTATTTGTAGTTGACCAGGAAGATTTTTGTGTAAAGTTTGTTCCACCGTTTGTAGATAAATAAATATCAAGCCCGCCGGCAAGTATAGTATTGGCATCCGAGGGTTTTACTGTAATTGAATTATCATACCAGCCCTGGCTTCCGAGATAATTCGGGGTTGTTGCCATTGTTGTCCAGTTTGTTCCTCCATTGGTAGTACGGGATAATGCCAGTAAATTATATGAAACAGCACTTGTACCTGCGATACTTGCATAAATGACCTGAGAATTGCTAGGAGCCATAGCAAGTTGAATTCTGCCTTTATTTGAAGCAGGTAATCCATTAGATAAAACATTCCACGAACTTCCTCCGTCGGTAGATTTATTAATAACTCCGGCAGTGTATCCACCTGAAGATGCAAAGATTATTTGTGTATTGGTAGGGTCAACCAATACACTAACTACATTTGTAAATGTTCCCATCTTTGTCCAATTATTTCCGCTGTTAGTCGTTTTATATAATCCTGCACTTGTTCCTGCATATATAATCTGTGTGTTTGTAATATCAAATCTCATTTCCGAAACGTAAGAACCAACAGTCGCGGTTGTTACAACTTTCGTCCAGGTAGAACCTGCATTAGTTGATTTGAAAATTCCGTCGCCATACTGGCTGTCTAAAGAAAAATTTAATTCACCCGTTCCGTAGTAAAGGATATTAGGATTTGAAGGGTCAACTATTATTGAACCGCTGGAAAGAGTTGTTAATCCTTCTGTTAGGGCAGTCCAGGTGACTCCGCCGTTTATTGTTTTCCATACACCGCCCTGTGCCGCCGCAATATAAATTGTATTTGGGTCTGTTGGATGAAATGCTATTGAATTCGTTCTTCCTGAAATATAATTTGCACCTGTTCTGCCGTAAAACATTCCGTTCGGATTTACACTTACCCAGATACCCGAAAGGACATTATTGTTCAACTGATTCGAGGTCATCATTTTCTGTTTGAATTCAATCGCTTTCGAATAGATATCGACGGGCAACACCTTGTCCGGGCCTCCGGCACGCCTGTCGCGAATGAAAAGGTCCCGTTGTATTATTGTTTCGGGGGTTTCCCAGCTTTCATCTTCCTGAGAAAATAAAATTCCGGGTATTGAAATAATTAGAATTAAAAACAGTATAGTTAAATACTTGTATAACATTATATTTCTCCTGTGGCAATGATAAATTTAATCAAATATTTAAATAAATATAATAGCAAAGCAAAGATATTTATTTTATCAAAGTCATTCTTTTTGTCTGAACGAAATCACCGGCTTGCAATTTGTAAAAATAGATACCAGAAGTCAGGTTACTACCGTCAAATGTAATTTCATAATTTCCCGGGGTCAATTCTTTATTTAACAGTGTTGTAATTTCTTTTCCAAGAATGTCGTAGACTTTAAGGGAAACACTTTGGGATTGCCACGTCGCTCCACTCCTCGCAATGACAGAACTGTTTGGAATTTGAAATTGAATTTTTGTTGTCGGATTGAAGGGATTCGGATAATTCTGAAACAGCACAAAGTTTTCCGCGTTGTTTTCATTTTCATTCACTATAGGAGTGAGAGTGTTTATTGATGAATCAAGTATTGTTGTAAAGTTTTCAATTATCACCTGACGCATATTACCGCACAAATATCTTTTAAGAAACATAATCGAACGAAGCTGTATATATTCAAGAGGATAAAAATTTTCGTGTCCGCCGCCCGGTACATAATCAAGTTCAAATGCTTTTCCGAGAGTTCTGAATCTTTTTGTTATTTCGCCTGAACCCTGTGTGCGTACGTAATTAGGACACATATATGCAAAACCCGTCATATAAGGTACTATACTGTCCATTGTGCCGTGAAACATCAAAGTGGGGATTGTGTTTGCAGGTTTCATATAAGAAGTATCGAACATTCCGCCCGAAGCACTTAACACGCATTTTATTTTGAAAGAGTTTCTCAATCTGTTTGATGAGAAATCAAGCCGTCCGAGTTCGGTTACGAGTTTGGGATAAAGGGCGTTTATATCTGCCTGAGTCATATACGGAATTAACTGGCTAACAACCGCTCCTGCACTTATTCCAGCAGAAAACATATATGCAGTATCAATCCTGTATGTATTTGCTCTTGATGCAAAAAATCTGAATGCGGCTTTTGTATCCTGCATTGCTCTGTAAATTGCCTGCACCATTGAATAATAATTTCCTGTACAGTGCAGAGGGTCGGGTCCGATGTTCCAGCCGGTTCTGTAATCAATTGACGCACAGACATATCCTCTCATTGCCATATCGAGCATTACAGGCTGCATTTCATACATATCACCTGACATAAATCCGCCTCCGTGAATCAATACAACTAAAGGTCTTTTTGTAAGAGGGTCAGCCGAAAATTTCGGATATGCCATTATGAATTTTAGATTTACGGAATCACCAAGAAATGTTTTATTTCTTCCGTAGATTGTTGCTCCGATAGTATCTATCTGAAGCGGGCTGAATACGTAATTTGTATCGAATCTTCCCGGGATGCAATAGGGTTGGGAAAATAAATTTTGAAACCCTGTAACTGAAAGAATCGAGATTATTAAAAACAGTCGAAATTTTTTCATAGTCTTATAAATTAGTTTTTTAAATTTAACACTCTTCAGGTAATTAAAGTGCAATTATAATGCCAGAAAAACATCTAAAATTAACAAAAAAACAATGTTTTCCGGAAATATTTATTCTCAAAATGAGAAACCCGATAATAAATTGAGACTAATATATACTAAATTATTTCTTCATTTTCCGGAACAGGATTAAATGAAGCATTAATTTCAAATTGAGGATTAGCAATGATTAATGTAAAAGTTATTTTTTTCATATTAATATTTTTAAATAAAAAACTTTACAAATCTTAAGAACGTTATTAACTTTAAAAACTCACATAATTAAATTCACAAGAGGTATTGAAAAAAGTGCAATAATGATATGTGAATATGAAATTACGGAAGCAGTTTCGGGGGCGCAGTCATACCTTACCGCGTAAACTGTTCCGAGTATGGCTGCCGGCATTGAACTAATGAACACAAGAATTTTTTTGTGAATTTCGCCGATCCCGAAGATATCTGCCTGCACTGATGCTATGAACGGCTGAAATCCCATTTCGATTATTGCAGAAAAAATCACAAGCAATATCACACCCCTGAAAGATTTTGGCTTAAGATATAATCCAAGAATGACGCAGGAAAGAAGTCCAAGCCCATTGCTTAAAATCTGTGAAAGCATCTTGATTGGAGCAAGTAAAGAATTCTTGAAATCGACTTTCAAAACTGAAAAAAATATTCCCAGAATCAAAGCAAAGAAAACGGGAGATTTTATGTATGATTTCAGAAATGTAATAAATTTATATTCTTTATTTTTACCTGCACTGAACAATTTTGCAATTACCGGGCAGAGTGTGTAAAGGGGTAGCCCGACCCCAAATTCGCTAATCAAAACAGCATCTGTAAGTGCATCCGGGTTATGCGGAAAAACCATTTTTATCAGCGGATATCCAAGCAGTGCCGAAGAGCCAAAACTCGACGTAATCATAAATGCTCCTATTTTCTGTCTGTCTTTTGTCAACAGTTTTGCTATAAAGTATGAAAGCGTGATTGTAATCACACCGGATGAAAACATAATAAAAATTAAAACAAACTGGTTTGCCGTAATTTGATGAGAGGCAAGCTGGAAAAAAATCATAGTAGGAAGAACAACATCAATAAGTAACTTTGAAAAACTCTTTCCTTCTTCTTCTCTGAAAAAATTTTTTACTCTAAGAAAATAAATTATTGCCACTAAAACCGCGAACGATATAACACTTTCAAAAATCTGTAATTCTACATTCATTTATTTTCCGGATTGGTTTTAGATATTATTTCAACAGCAATAATTTTTTTGACTCTATAAAGTTATCGGTTCTCAGCTGATAAAAATAAATTCCAGATGGTAAATTACTTCCATCAAAAGTGGTTTCATAAGTCCCGGGCTGAAGTTCTTCATTTACGAGTGTTTGAATTTCACGACCGGTAATGTCGAAAATTTTTAATGAGACCATCATCCCCCCTACCCCCTCTACCTGAGCAGACAGGCTTCCAAGGGGGAGGTTTCCGTCTTGCGTCTTGCGTCTCACGTCTTGCGGGATAGAGAATTTTATCTTCGTCACTGGATTGAACGGATTTGGGTAGTTCTGATAAAGAACAAATTTTTCAGGAATCTCAGAAGATATAGGCTGTATTCCGATTGTAAAAGTATCTACTATTGCGGTATAGATTGTAAATGATGTTCCTGTCCAGATTGGTCTTATGTGTCCGTTTACTGCGCTAATATTATTGTAATCACCAAGAAAATAGTTACTATACAACTGAATTGTATTAGTATTAATTTTGACATTCTGGAAGGTTTCTCCTCCATCTGTTGACCTTGCCATATAAACATCGGTATTCATTATTGATGTGTTTCTCTGATCATAAAATATAAAATATAAATAACCCGTCGATTGATCAATTGTCATCCACGTTAAGAACTGGTGCTTATTGGTTACATCGTTATTTACACGCTTCACCTGACTCCAGTTTTGTCCGCCGTTGGTAGATTTTGTAAGCCAGATATCGGTATTGTTTACCCCGTTTCTCTGGTCAGAAAAATTAATGTATATTGTTCCTCTGTGCGGACCGTTGCTAATGTCGCAGCATGTTACCGGAAGTCCATTGCATCTTGCTGTACCGGGAATAATAAAAGTCCATCCGCCCGGTTGACTTGTCGCAACAATCTCACTATCAAGCCACGTATTTCCTCCGTTAGTGGATTTGTTAAAGAATATTGCATAATTGTTACTATATAATGTTACAGGACCCGACCAGGAAACATATATCTCCCCGTTTGGTCCGGTGCAGGGTACTGCTCCTTCAACCGTATTAGAGGAATCTCTTGCATCACCCTTACGCTTCGATATACGTAAAGGCTGACTCCAGTTCAGTCCTCCATTGGTTGATTTTATAAATAGTATAATTGTACTGTCTGACGGCACTGGATCCAGAATATTAGAAAATTCTGTCCACGTTATATAAATATTATTTCGCCATACACTGTTGGACCAGTCAACACATCCCCATGGCTTGTCCTGAACTTTAGTTCCGTTCTTACCGTATGTCGTCGCGATTGGCCAGTTAATTCCTCCGTTTGTTGATTTCATTACCAGTTGTCTGTCCCACCAGGGAACAATTGCATAATTTGCAATTTGTATAAAATAAAAACTCCCGGCTGTATCAACTATTATTACTGGGTCACCTGAAGGCCTGGCAAGGGTTGAATGTAAAACGTTTCCGTTCCAGTTTAAACCACCGTTAGTAGAGTAATAATATCCGCTTATAGATGTATCAGATCCGAAATAATAAACACAGGAACCTGCAACAACCTGATTAATATTTTTGGGGTTTATCATTATTGATACCTCATGCGGAAAATATTGGCTGCTGATTAGCACATTTTGATATTGACAGAATAAGATATTTTGTGTTTTCGGAAAAAACAAAATAAGCAAAATTAACAAATTCTTTTTTAACATTTTATTTTCCCATAAATTTTTTGTTAATTATTATTTTACTAATAACATTTTTTTTACTTCAATATATTCACCCGTTCTTAACTGATAAAAATAAATTCCGCTCGGCAAACTACTTCCATCGAAAGTTACTTCATAACTTCCCGGCTGTAACTGTTCATTCACAAGTACTGCTACTTCTTTTCCGAGGATATCGAAAATTTTTAATGAGACCATCATCCCCCCTACCCCCTCTACCTGAGCAGACAGGCTTCCAAGGGGGAGGTTTCCGTCTTGCGTCTTGCGTCTTGTGTTTTGCGGGATAGAAAATTTTATCTTTGTCGTTGGATTGAACGGGTTTGGATAATTCTGGCTCAGCGAGTATTTGCCCGGAATTCCTCCATGATCCGTTTTCTTTATTCCGATAATATTGTTAGGTATTTCAAAATAATATACTGTATTTGGTCTTATGTTTACTGTAAATACCGAATCACTGATAATCCTGTTAGATAGATTGAAATATACAGGATTATTAATTAAATAATTTACTGCCTGATTATTTGAGTATCCTGCTGTTCTTAAAGAATCATACCTGAAAACATTATTGTTATGTGTACTATCAACATAGAAATATTTTATTTCATTTTGTCCCACAAGCCCGGATATATGAATCTGGTATTGTGTATACATATTGTTATTATAGCGGGCTGAAACCCAGTCATAATTTGCATTGGCTGCAATAAAAGCATTTACCACATTCGGAGGCCCTATCGGAGGTATTAAGCCTTTTATTGTATTTTCAATTTGAGCATTAGAAGTGTATCCTGCGTTTATCAGGTCAAATGTGTTGATGTTAAAACCGCCATAGTATAAAACTTCATAGCCAGCGGTAAGCGGCAAAAACATTTTATTCGCAACTATTAATTTAATTTTTCCCTGATTTTTATAAGCAATTGTTATCAAGGGTTCATCACAATATGCTTTTATCCTTTGGTTGCCTGTAACAGTTTTATCAATCATATAAGCGGCCAAATAAGCAGGCTTGATTATTGCGTTACGGGATATAATTCCATAGTCATTAAAGAATTCATCGTTCGGATTTGCCGAGAAATCCTGAAGTGTTGCTATTGCATACCCGTTCAAACCGACTGAATCCAAACGGTTCATTGCATTTATCATATATGGTGCGTGAACCGTTGCTTCCCTGTAACTTGAAGTACTGTTATATTCTGTAACAAATAATTTCGTACTTTGCATTCCATAGTTATTAAGTTTCTTTCTAAAGTATTGATAACCGTTTACCATTAATTCCGGTGAAAAGGCGAAATTGTGATAAGTTATAAAATTAAGAGGTGTATTTGTAAGATAGCATGTGTCAATTAACTTTCCTGTAACAGAATATACATTTGCCAGAGAATCGCTCCACCACCCTGCTATTTGCGGCGTTGTTACTTTAATTCCTTTGTACCAGTAATTAACGGCAATACCTCCAACATTACAGTAAGGATTTCCGGATTTCATCGCATTTGCTGAGTGGATATACAATTCCAAAAATTCTTTTTGAGAGCCATTCCAGTAATCAAGCAAATCAGGTTCATTCCAGAACTCAAAATTAACCTGAAAACCCCAGTTCTTAACAATCAAAGATATAGTTTTCATTAAAGAATCCCAAACTTGATAATTGTTTGGTTTGACTGTACTATAATACCTCCATCCTGACCCGGAAAGTGTTGTTGTATCAGTTGAAGTGCTTACCCATTTAGGTGTCTGAGCAATTTCAATGATTAAATTCTGAGTCTTTGTTGAAAAGTAAGTTAATCGGTTTTGATATAACATGATTCTGGAAATAGCATCACTGAAGCTTGTCGAATTCATAAGTGAGTAACCAAACCCGGAACGTATAACATTCGTTGAGGAAAATGAAGTATCGAATACATTCAGTCCGTTGATGGTAACACTGCTGTGTATAAACAATCCCGCACCGGGATTGCCGTAATTGTTAAGAGGTTCTAAGGGCTTGACATATATATGCTGGGAATACAAAATCTTGGTTACCAAGAAAAATATTATAGTTAGTTTTGCTGTCAAAATTTTTCGGATTGTTATTTTAATAATACTAATTTTTTTGTATCAACAATATTATCGTTTACAATGAGTGAATAAAAATACATACCTGAAGAAAGCATTGAACCGTCGAAATTCATTTTATAATTTCCGGGATTAAGTCTCAAGTTTCTTATATCAGTAAAATATTCCCGTCCTGCAATGTCAAAAATTTTAATGGTTATATTTCCCTGTTTCGGCAGGTCGAATTCGATTGTCGTTACGGGATTAAAAGGATTGGGATAGTTTTGTTTTAAAGAAAATTCCGATGGTAATTTATGTTCATAAATGAAACCGCCTGAAACAAGCCCTTTGGAATATTTGAAAATCTGAGCCCCGACAGAATTTCCCGCAACAGCGAATATTGTATCCGGATGTACCATTTTAATACCTTTAATAGAATAACCTCCGTTATTAGATATCTGCCACGTCTGACCCCGGTTCGTAGTTTTTCCGACAATTCCTATTACACCTCCAACACAGCCTGTTTGGTTATTATACCAGTCCATACAGATTATTGCCCCTGCATTTACAGGGAAGTTTAAGGAATCCCATGTTGCTCCACCGTTTGAAGTAGCATATACTTCAGAGTTAGAACTTCCGGTAAATGCGTTTACTGCGTCTGCAATCCCTATCGTTGGATATGCAGTTAAATATGGTGCAGGATTTGGGAGCACTATCCAGTTATTTCCACCGTTTGTTGTCTTCAAAATGTTCATATTATCCGACATATAACCTGTATTAGCATCATACATTTTTATCTTCATTCCGCAATATACACCTGAGCCCTGATAATATGCCTGTTGAGTCCAGTTGACGCCACCGTTTGTAGTTTTTGATATTTTCATATAAGCACCCACACCCCGAAAGCCACCTACTATCCAGCCGGTCGTACTATTTACGAAATCAATCCCATTGCATTCAGGATCTGAAATAGCTGGATTGCCTGATAATGAATTATCCCACGTCATTCCTCCATTCGTGGTTTTAGCAAATCTGCCACTTGCCCCGCAGATAAAACCTGTTAACGGATTCAGCATTTTAATATCATCTATACTTCCGGATGTGCTGTATACGTCGCTTATCCAGTTATTACCCCCATTTGATGAAATTATAATTGATTGAGTAGAAGGATTTGTTTTTCCAATAGCTATGACACGCCCGTTATTACTTTCTGCATATATTCCGGTCAGGTCTGATTCGGATACTTTATATGTAAGATAAATCCAATTTGCACCGTTATTTGTTGATTTCAACATATCCCCGTAGTTACCTGTAATAAGCATAAGTGAACCGATTTTGTCAAATCCATAAGCCCACATTGTGTTCATTGTATATCCTGAATATGGAATAGTTGTCCAGGTAGTACCGTTATCTGTACTTTTAAATAAACTTTGACCTGGGTCTGTACCGGAGATATACACTTCAGAACCCGATAAAACCATCGAATAAGGAAATCCGGTGGAAGGAGTAGTAGACCCTGTCCATGTTAAACCTGCATCTGTTGTGCGCCCGCAAAATGCTGCAGCAGCAACATATCCTGTCGTTGCGTTTACGAATTTCATAACAAACAAATCCTGGTTTGTTCCTGTATTAATAGTTGACCAGTTTTGTCCTCCATCAGTAGTTTTATATACGATACCTGAATAAGAGCTTACTATTATATTATTCGTATCAGAAGCATAAACATTGTATAATGAATATGTTGTAAATCCTGTATTTGGAAGGAAAAACCAGTTATCCCCGCCGTTCGTAGTTTTCATAACTTTAAAGTTTGTTGTTCCTGCAAAATAACCGGTCATAGAATTCAGAAAATATATACTGTTAATAGTACCCGTACCAGACGCAAGAATTTTAATTGTGTCAAAAGTAAAACCGCTGTTTGTAGTTTTGACTATACCTCTGGCACCTGTTACTCCAAGAAAACCTGTGTTCGCATTAAAGAAATAACCGCATTTGAAACTATTATAAGTGCCTGCTCCGGGATAGGATGAATTCTGATATCCACCCACAGAATTTCTCCAGGTTACACCTCCATCTGTTGTTTTTAAAAAATTGCCATAATCCCCGGCGATAATCCAGTTATTTGCATCAAACATTTTTACATATCTCATTATTTGTCCGACAGGTCTCGGATGAATCCATTTCCAATCAGAATTTGTCTGAGCCAAAAGTCCTGCGGCTACTAAAAAAAATAAAACAATTAGTAATAATTTTTTCATACACTTCTCCTCGTTCCAATGCTCCAGCGTTGGAACGTATAAATATTTTATTCCAAAGTGTTACTACTCTGGAGCGTAGTAACAAGAAAATAATGTAAAATCTAATTTTTTCATAATTTTTAAAATTATTTAGACAAGGGGTCTACGACCCCTTGAGCAAGAGAGCAAGCCCCCTGTCTATTTTAATAATACGAGTTTTTTCGTATCTATATAATTTCCACTTCTCAACTGATAAAAATAAATTCCGGATGGTAAATTACTTCCATCAAATGTGGTTTCATAAGTCCCGGGCTGTAATGTTTCATTCACAAGTACTGCTACTTCTTTTCCGAGGATGTCGAAAACCTTGAGAGAAACACCTTGGGATTGCCACGTCGCTCCGCTCCTCGCAATGACAGTTGGGTTTGGAATTGAGAATTTTATTTTTGTAATGGGATTGAATGGATTCGGATAGTTTTGAAAAAGTTTAAACGAAGTTGGTACTTCTGTTGATATATTTCTCACCGCAATCGTACTAATATCAATCGGAGCAATCCACACCTGATATAATCCCGAAGATGGATAGTCGTCCATCCAGAGTGCATAAAGTTTATTCCCCGATGCCTGTAGTGCTATGTGGTCGCCCTGATATCCCCCCGAAGCTCCGTAAATTGGTTTTGGTTGAAACCTGTGATTACTGATTACATACTCCCTCCATGTACTGCCGCCGTTTTGTGAACGGGCAAGGATAATTTCTGCTGAATCGGAAGCAGTATTTCTGTCGTCATAAAAAAGTATATTTACCGCACCTGTTGAATCCACATCAATTGCAGGGAAATATTGTATTTTTCCGTTATTCAGTGCATCCTGATTTACGCGGATTCCCGGCGACCAGCTTGTTCCGTTGTTCGATGAATAATGCAAAATGATATCAGGGTCGCTGCCCGCAGGTGCAAGATTTTTTTCGGTAGTAACAATATAAATCCAACCGCTGCGTGGTCCGTTGGTTTTATCTACAGCAAGATGAGGAAGTCCATTCACCTTAATTCCGTTTTTTGAAGGAAAAGTTCCGTTAATTCCATTTACTGAATATACATTTTGGTTTACACTCCAGTTATCTCCGCCGTTTGTACTCATTGCAAATCCTACAAAATTTTCGGTATATGGTGTTGTTGCTGCAACTCCTGCCCATGTGAGATAAATCTTGCCGTCTTTTCCGGTTTTTATAAATCCGCCGGAACATCTCTGCGGAGGTGGATTATTAACTGCAAATGCGGAAATCCAGTTCAATCCGCCGTTTGTTGAATAGGAAAAATAAACCGGGTACGAACCTGAAAGAACTGCACGGGCATTATATATTCTCCCATAATACGGACTTGAAGGGATATAGTCTGCGGTTGTTGTTCCCTTATCGTCCGTTAATGTTGAGAATAGTGTATATGCATTCGACCAGCTGGCTCCGAAGTTTGTCGAGTAATGACTGAAAACTCCGGGGAATGAAATACCTACATGAGTGATAAGAAATGTTCCGTTGTTATCCATCGCTATTCCCGGTGAACCGCCGTGATTTGCAACCGACTGCCCCGTGCAGGTGTCATTGCCGAACCACGTTGTTCCTCCGTTTGTAGAAAAATAAACACCCTCGCTCCTGAACGGTGCATTGACAGTTACCGCACTGACGAAAAGAATTTGCGGGTTCAGCGGGCTGATGCAAATGACGGGTTCCGTCTGGGTTACAACTGACGGATGAATTTTTATATTACTATATCCAAGATATTGCTGGGAATTGCAAATCCCGATGAAAATTAAAAAAAACAGGAAACTGAATATCAAATGCTTCATAATATAGATTTACTTTGTATAAAGTAATAAATTTAAACTAATTTTTCTTCTGATTTCTCTGTCTTAGAAAAAGTTATCATCCCCCCTACCCCCCTTCAAAGGGGGAGCAGTAGTCATCCCTCCAACCCCACTGCAAAATGAACATTACTACGCCTGACTGCAGCAGGCAGGCTGAAGCGTAGTAACGAGAGTGTGCGTTCTTAAAAAAAGTTATCATCCCCCCTACCCCCCTTCAAAGGGGGAGTAAAGGTCATTCCCCCAATTCCTCTTCAAAATGACAAGGGGGCAAGCCCCCTTGTCCAGAAACTTCTTTATTCTGAATTCTGACTTCTGATTTTTTAGTATTTCCAGCTCAAATTCAATCCCGTATAAAAATTTCTCGGTTCGCCCATACTGTAAAATCTTCCGTAGAAATCATTTGTATTCACGTATCCTGCATATCGTTTATCAAAGATATTATGAATACCTGCGTAAAAAAGCACTCTGAAATTATCATAATCAAAAGTAATCCCGCCCATTGTATTTCCCCAGAAGAATGAAGGAGTTGACTGAGAGTTCTTATCATCTACATACATCTTCGTAATATAATCGCAGTCCCATTGAAGCAGCCCGGAAATTTTTTCTGATATTTCAAATTCGAAATTTAAAATAAAATTAAAAATATTCTGCGGAACTGCAGGTACAAAATTTCCGCTGTAATTTTCTACAGTATTTCCCGAAGGTCCGTATATAGTGGCAAAGTATTCATCGTATTTAAAGTTTGTTCTTGTATAATTCACAGTCACTTCAATTCCTTCAAATGGTTCGCTCATTACACCGCACTCGAGCCCGAGCCTGTTTGTCTTTGCAGCATTGCGGAAATAGGCAATATTATTTATAATAAATGGGACGATTTCATCTTTGAGTTTGTAATTGAAAAATGTAACTTCAAAAAAGAGTTTACGCATAAATTCTGATTTCGGATTTAAAACGTTTCCTTTGATTCCAAGTTCAAAATTATTCGACTGCTGTGCATCCAGATCCGGATTCAATGTGTATTTAATATTTGTTGAAACAGGTGTATTATTCAGTTCACTTAGTGCCGGAATGTCAAAACCAAATCCGTATGATGTATAAAGTGCAATGCTTTTTGTCAGTTTATAATTCAGTGCAATTTTTGGAGTGAACTTCTGAAACACCCTGAACGTGTCAGTATATCCATATGGAATGTAGTTTTCCCTGGAGAAAACATTTTTGTCAAAGCGGGTTGATATGAATAAATCTGACTTGTTTTCATACAGGTTGAACTGTTCGAAAAAGTAAAATCCGAGATTACTTAAACTGGAATTGTAATGGTTCTGAACATTAATATCTCTGTTGCCCCCGAGATTCGGGAAATCAGTTACTGGACCATTCTGATATGCATAGTCCATTCCACAGGAAAATATATTTCCCCGGTCAAAAATCATTGAGCGGTTTGTGAAACGCAAAAGAGTTCCAATTGAATATCTTGTTGAATATGAAACAAAATCAATATCTGCTTTCATAAGTTCTTTCATTCCGCCGTATCCTGTAAGTTCAATTTCGTTGTTGAAGTTCTTACCGAATGAAGTTCTGTATTTTACAGCAAGCCGTCCTTTTTCTGTTTTCTTTCTGAAATTCTGGGATACTGCAAGCGGATTTGACTGAAACGGGTCGGAGTTGAATTCATCAATTGTCAGTGAGCCGGGTAATCTTGTAAAACTGTTCACGTAATTTCCATGAACGGATATAACGGTTCTTGTTCCGATATAGCCTTCATAAACAGAATTTATCAGATGCTGGTCTTCGAATGAATGTTTTCTGAACCCGTCGAGAGTTCTGTAAAAGTATGAAGTGAAAAACCTGTTGTCTGTATTCTTCAATCCGAACTTAAATCCATTCTGCAGAAAGCCGTATTTACCTATTTGATTTGCTGAGGTTAAAAAGTTTTTTGTGAAATACATATCCGATAAAAAGTTCACAACTCCTCCGGGGGCATTTGCATACAGCGAAGATAAATTACCTTTTACAACTTCAACTCCCCCGAGTGAAGTAAAATCCACCGCATCAATTGTTGTTTCACCGTCGGGTTCTGATTCCGGTATTCCGTCCTGAAGTATTCTTATTCCCCGCACGCCTGTATTCGACCTCATACCGAACCCTCTTATCGACACTCTTATATCATTACTTCCAAAGCGTGACTGCAGAAATAATCCGGGAACATCCATCAGCACATCCTTTGCAGAAACTTTCTTGCCATATGAAAGTTCTTTCCTGTCAACACGGAAAATCGAATATGGTATATCAATTATTTTTTCGTAAGTTCTTGTACCTGTAATAACAAGTTCTTCAGTCTCATATTTAAGTGAATCTTTTTCCTGAGGGAAACAAAGGGTTGGAATTAAAAGCAATACAAACAGTATCATCTTTTTCATTGCGGAGTAAGTATGATAATGCGGACTTTTCATATATCTTCTTTTTTAATTGCAGATAACCAAAATTAGTTTATAATAATCAAATTAGAAATGTAATTTCATACAAATTAATTCTTCGGATTATTGACCCCGGATAAATAAATTTTTAATATTCGTTTTCATAACAGCGGAGTCTCCCATTACCTGAGAGACTCCGCTGAATTTAACCGAATGAAGAAACTAAAATTTTTTAATTTACAGTAAGGTCACTTTGTTACGTAAAGGACCCTACTGTCATGTCTGAATGAAGAAACTAAAATCTGATTTTCAGATTACCGAAAAATTCATTTTTTGCTCCGGGTTGATATGCATTTCCGCCTGCATCAGGTTCACTGAATGCAACGTAAATCTGATTTGTCAGGTTTCTGCCGATTAAACTGAATTGTCCGTTTATTCCGCAGAAATTGAAATTATATCCAAGTCTCGCACCAAGAAGAGTATATGCTTTTACTGCTTCAACATCAAGGTTTGCACCGTCTATGAAATATTTTGAGAGAGTTTCTGTGTTGACGGCAACAAAAAATCCTGGATAGAAATCCCATTCAACATCTACATATAACTGATGGTCGGGACAATTCGGAAGCTTGTTTCCGTTCTCTATGTATTTTACAATTGTCGTATCATCCATAATTACCCGAACCGGAGTGCTGATATCATATTTAAAGCTGGAGAAAGTATAAGCTGCCTGAATTATTAAATTTTTAACGGGGCAGTATTTTCCATATAATTCTATTCCGATTCTATTGCTTGCTCCGGTATTTTTGTAAAATGTTTCCTGATTTCTCGGGGCGGCAATTCTATATCTATCGAAATCATTCTGTGTCTTTAGATAAAAACCCGTAACATCATAAGTGAAAATATCCTTGTAACTTCCTCTGAATCCAAGGTCAAATCCTGTTGAAGTTGCGAACGTGAGGTCTTTATTGAATCCCGTATAAGATAAAGGATTCTGAGTAAGTTCTTCGGTTGATGGAGGAATGAACCCTGTTCCAAAACTTGCAAACACATTCAATTCGGGCATAAAATCATAAGTTATTCCGAATTTTCCGGTTGCCCTGTTGAAGTCTGCAGTCTGCTTTACGGCTGTAGTATCCATTAAATTCAGAAGACTGTTGTTCATATTGTCATATCTTAATGAAACCATTAATCCAAGTTCTTTTGTAAGGGAAATCTGGTCGATTAAAAATACTCCGTAACCACTTTGAGTGATTTTTTCGTTAGACAGCAGTGTGGATAAATCCTGGATTGAATAATTGTTCGGATTTTTGTGCTGGTAAATTGTCTGCCACTGTAAATCCGCACCGAGACTGAATTTGTTTGTAACAGTTTTGCTGAAAGCGGAAGTGTTTGTATATTGAATTGATGTACCGGGAGTGCTTATTGTTCTGTGATTAAATGTACGATTGTTTGCTTCAACAAAATAGGTATTCTTAATTGAACCGCTTACATTAAGTTCATTGTTATTATCAAAAACGAACTTGCCCAGCAATCCAAGAGTTTTTCTGTTATTTTCGATGAATTCATTGAACGGAATTGCATCCGGATTTGAAAGTTTTGGATTTGTATTGTAAGTAGCAAGATTTATTCCTTCGGGATTTTCGTGATATAAATCGCTCCATCCCATTATAGGAGTAATTTGAACACCGCTTACAGGATAATATGTTGCTTTAGCATAAATGTTATTTCCCCAGAAATGAGTATGGTCTCTCCATCCGTCGCCCATGGTTCTTGAAAACGAAACCAAATAATTTACATTTCTTGTGTTACCACCGAATTCGCCAAATCCTTTCCAGAAATTATTCGAGCCGAAGCTTGCAAAACCTCCTCCGAAAAGAGGAAGATTAGGAGAAGTTTTTGAGATGATATTGATAATTCCTCCGTTCGAACTGCCTCCGAAAAGAGATGCCGAAGGTCCGCGGAGTACTTCAATTTTTTCAACCCGGTTGAAGTCTACATCGTAAAAATCCGATACAAATCCGCTCGGGTCGTTTAGCGGGAGTCCGTCAAATAATGCCTTAATTCCTCTCGTGCCCCGCTCAGTGAGGATTCCCTGTCCCCTGATTGAAAGATGAAGTCTTTCGCCGTCTGCCTGGTTGTCAACTTTCACACCCGGGACGAGTTTTAAGGGTTCATCAATTGCAACGTATCTTTGAAGATTGTTAAGGATATTGCTTCCGACAATGCTTATCGGAGACGGTATTTTAATTAGAGGCAAATCCAGTCTTGGTGCACGGACTATAATTTCAGTTGGCAGAGTATATGTAATGGTATCTTTATTAAATTCATACTGTGCACAGACAATTGCCGGTAATAAGAAAAATGCAAGTAAAAATGTTTTTAAAATTTTCATATAATAAAAATTGAATTAATAAAATAAATTTTAAATTAAATCAGAACATATATGAAATAATCAAATCCATTGTGGATTTAAATCATATTTTGAGAAATATTGAAAAAATTACGCTTGATTGCGGGGAGGAGGGGTAGGTATTTCGGGATAGCTTTGTAAAACGTGGCATTTAGTTATTGCCACCGGCAGAAAATCTTTCTGTATATACGTATCAGTATTTAGTGACGAAATACAGCAGATAGTTATTAGATGATTAAGAATATTACCAATTGGATTATTACTGTTTGAAGGTTTTGTGTTTTCGGAAATGTATTTGTTCAGCGTTATATTAAGTATATCTTCCTTTTCGTCACTGTAGCAATAAAAAGTAACAGCAGTTTCATTTTCAGTTCTTCGTGAAATATCATACATTTTCCCGTGATACTTTATTTCAATATCATCAATTAATTTAACATCGGGATTGTTGTATAAATCTGTTTTCAAAATGGTGAGAGCAATAAGTTCTTCATTATTTTCAGAGCCCAGATTTTTTGATTTCTCAAATCCTTCCTGTTTAAAAATTAAACTCAGTTCAAAATATATAAACATATACCCAAAGGAATTGAATAGCAACAATAGTGTGAGTAATATTGAAACAGTTTTCCTCAAAACTAAAATATAAATTTGTATAATTTATAAACATTTTTCAAAACAATCAATCTATGAAAAAGTCTTAGAAAAATCAGATTCTTTCTATTATTATAAATTATTTAGAGACTTCTGAATAACGATGATTTCATTAAAACGACAAATAAAAAACTGTGATTTTCTTCTGGATTCCAGTGTTCCCAGCCTTCGCTGGGACTGGAATGGAAAGTTGTGGTTTTATTGTTTTTCAGATGTTTCTATTTATTTAATAAATAACATCCCCCCGTAAATCTTTAATGCGTAACTCCGCTGCCGTTTTGTTTGTTAGCATTCCAGAAACCAAATAATGAATCCGGCCAGCTGGTTGCATAGAATTTTACAACATAATTACCGACAGCCGTATTTTGAGTTCCCATTCCCGAGACTTTTAATAAAAACGGTGATGTTTGAAACCCGGGCGGAAGATATGAATTAGTAGCAGTTCCCGTAGAAGAGAAAGAAATGAGAAATGTACTGTCGATAATTGTGATAGATAACGGACCTTCATTGAACGGGCAGGTAACAGAATACGTGCTGTCAATTTTTTTCCATTGTCCCGCAATGGTTTTTGAACTGTCTGTTTTTTTGTAAAGATACCAGGAGCCCCCGTTTACAGTGTCCCCGTCTGCATAGGATTTCCAGGTTTCACTTGCAGCGTTTGTAACGGGAGTTACTGTATTAGAATCATTTTTACAGGAATATAAAAACAGAAATAATATAAACGGAATAAAGATAATAATTTTTGTTTTCATAACTTTGTTTTAATTGTATAAAGTTATTACAATATCAAAGTTAATTCAATGTAAAATAAATTTAAATTGTTCAGGATGCACACACACAAAAATTTATATAAAAACAACCAATTAGTACTGATTTATTTCATATTTCAGAGATTGCCGCGCCTTCGGCTCGCAATGACATTATGGATTGGATTTTTTATATTTTAAAATTATCAGTTCATATCCGTTTTTTCCGTGTGCATCAGTGTCAAAATAAGAAGGGCGGATACCACCGCCCATGCTGGATTCTATATTCTAACTTCTAAATTCTGATTTTTACCAGATTTTCACCCGCTGTTCTTTGGAACGCATCATCTTATCACCTTCCTTACAATTAAATGCCTGCATAAATTCATCCATATTTGCCAACGGTCCAAGTACTCTGAACCTTCCCGGAGAGTGCGGGTCGGTATTCACCTGCAACAGTGCTGCCTGCGAGGTCTGATTGATTCTCCAAACCTGAGACCAGCTTATGAAAAACCTTTGTGCCGGTGTGAATCCGTCAATCAGCGGAAGGTCTTTCCCATAAATTGCTTTCATTAATGCATAGTATGCAATTGTCAGTCCGCCAAGGTCAGCAATGTTTTCTCCGAGTGTGAGTTTTCCGTTGATGTGAACCGTATCGTTTATCGTGTAATTATTGAACTGCTCTTCTATTATTTTTGTAAGAGCAATATATTTCGTTGTATCTTCCGGTGTCCACCAGTCGGTCATATTTCCGTTACCGTCAAATTTTCTTCCTCCGTCGTCAAAACCGTGAGTGATTTCATGTCCTATTACAGAACCGATTCCGCCATAGTTAAGGGCATCGTCTGCTTCTACATCAAAAAACGGAGGCTGAAGAATAGCGGCAGGAAATACAATTTCATTTCTGCTTGGACTGTAATACGCATTGACTGTCTGCGGAGTCATCATCCATTCGGTTTTATCAACCGGCTTGCCTATTTTATCTATGTTCCTGCTGAAATTAAAATTCCCTGCGTTAATCATATTCTCAATCAGATTTGTGCGTGTGATTTCCAGTTTCGAATAATCTTTCCATTTATCGGGATAGCCGATTTTTACCGTGAACATTTCAAGTTTTTTCAGTGCCTGCTGTTTTGTAGCATCGCTCATCCAGCTTAACTGCAAAATTCTTTCCTTAAGGGTGAGTCTTATAATATTCACCATTTTAAGAGCCCTCTCTTTTGCTTTCGGAGGAAACATTTTTTCCACGAACACCTGTCCGAGAACATCTCCGAGATATCTATTGATAAGTCCTACTCCTTTTTTCCATCTCGGCTGCTGTTGCTTAACACCGCTGAGTACAACTCCTGAAAAATTAAATTCTTCATTTACAAACGGAGAACTCAATAAATCAGCGGTTCGTCTTATCAGATTCCATTTCAAATAAACTTTCCATTCGTCTATAGAAACATCAGTAAACATTTTTTCCGCTTCTTTAAAGAAATCCGGTTGACCGATGTTAATTCCGTTTGCAAATTTTTCTTTATCCGCCAGTCCGAGTTCTGTAAAATATAAATCCCATGGAAAACCGGGTGTAAGATTTTTCAATTCGTCAAAAGTCATTTTGTGATAGGTGGCTTCGGGATTTCGCATTGCTACCCGTGTCATCGATGCACCGGCAAGACGCGTTTCAAGTTTCATGATAATATCCGCATTTGCTTTTGCACTTTGTTCATCGAATCCCATTAGTTTAAACATATTTCCCGCATAGGTAACATACTTCCCGCGGATGGATTTTGATTTTTCGTCATCTTTAAAATAATAATCCCTTTCGGGTAAACCAAGTCCGCCCTGTCCGATTTGCGGAATAATCTGTTCGCTGTTTTTTGCGTCAGTGCCTGCATAAAATCCGAAAAACCCTCCGAGCCCGTGTGAATGAAAATATGCAATAAGTTTAATTACGTCTTCGTTATTTTTGAGACCATCGATTTTTTCAATCAGAAATTTTATAGGGGATATTCCAAGATTTTCAATTGAGGTTGTATCCATATAAAGCGAATACAAATCTCCGATTTTTCTCCAGTTAATATCCTTCGGGTTGTTCAGATTAGCAACCGCTTCTTCAAGAATTATCCTCAGTATTTTATTATTTTCCTCGCCGAGAATAATGAAACTTCCCCATCGGCTGAATTCAGGCGGGCAGGGATTATTCTTTAGCCACGTGCCGTTTGTATATTGAAAAAAATCTTCATTTGGCTTAACCGTCAAATCAAAATTTTCAAGGTTTACACCACGATACTTATTTAAATCAACCTGTGCCTGTACATTCAGTGATATAAAAGTAAGAACAAAAACAGTTAAAAGAATAAAGATTTTAAATATATTTTTCATAAAATTAATTTAATTAATTCAATATTAGATTTTACGAAATTAATAAGAATAAGTTATAGTAAATATACAATGAATAATGACTAATGAGCAATTAGTAATGAGTAATTAGTATTTGTCTGAACCCATTTTTGTCACTCCAATCCCGATAAATCGGGATAAACTTCAGCTGCCTGCCACGAGTAGAAGCAGATGTGCTCGATTCTAATTTACTGTTACTGGCTGAAGAGCGTCTCGATTTTTTTGAGGGTTTCTTTGGATGGGGGAGAGTCGAATTCCTTTTTCATTGCGGCGGTGAGCTGACGGTTTACTTTCCTTGCCGCAGGTTTGTTGCCAAGTCTTAAATGTGATTCAATTATATTTACATACACATCCTCGTTCAGATTATCAACTGAAAGAAGTTTTTCACAACAAGCAATCACCTCCTGATAGTTTCCTTCCTCCTTCATTAATTCAATCAGTTCTTCGAGCAGTGTTATAAACATTTCGGAATATTTTTCGCGGAGTTTTTCAACCCAATCCTGATAATATCCCTCGAGGAATGGTCCTTTGTAAATTTCTATTGCTCTCATTAGAAGAGGTTTTTTATCGGATTTCTGGGTTGTTCTTGCTGTTATTTTTTTAAATAAATCTTCAAATTCATAAGCGTCGATGTTGTAGAAATAATAAGGATTAAACTGAAACATTTTTTCCGAATAATTCAGATATGTGGGCGGATGTTTTTCCGATGAAGAAGGTTTTATTGCCGAACGGATATTCGAAATTGTCTGGTGGAAAATGTTGTCCGCATTTTCGGGAGCGGATTCGGGATAAAAAAGTTCGATGATGTTATCCTTTGTGATGTTCTTTTTGTAGTTCAGCATAATGTATGCAAAAATCAGTTTCCTCACCTTTCGTATCCATTTATCATCGCTAATCAGCTCCCCGCGAAGCCGGATGTTGAGTCCGCCGAGACATTCAAGTTTTATGTCATAAAGTTTTTCCACTGCTTCGGTGATTCGTTTTTTGTTGTGTTCCGAAAGCCAGAGGATATTCTTGATTCCCACCGCAGATACAAGCACCTGCTGAATGAATTGTTTGTTGATATCGTTTTCGATTGCAAAATCGAAGATGGCACGGTCAGTAAAAATTTCTGGAATGATGATTGCAACGTATTCCTTTTCCGCAATAATATGGAAAACTTCTTCGAGGTATTTTTTTACTTCAATAATTTTATCTTTTTTGAAAAGAAAATCCGCATAGTGGAATCCCGCCTGCACCTTGTTGTATATAAGATTGTGCTTGTCGAAATAGTCGTAACTTTCCTTCAGTATTTTTCCCGTTTCATCGGTGAGGGAAGATTTATTCATCACCGCTTT
>Ga0233425_10003735_pt1 | contig 26955 bp, 20 predicted proteins | sample Watercolumn_Towu_2_FD_181712 | JGI IMG/M metagenome (GOLD analysis project Ga0233425, IMG submission 181712) | Freshwater microbial communities from Lake Towuti, South Sulawesi, Indonesia - Watercolumn_Towuti2014_140_MG | ecosystem: Environmental > Aquatic > Freshwater > Lake | place...
TAAGAAGTGAAGCTCCATGGCCTTACGGCCATGGCATCTTTTAACGCGGGATCCCGATCTCTGCCATGGAGCGGAATCCCGCCCGAAGGCCATTCATCCACACCCTCACGGGTATGGCCTTCTGGCTACGGGGTAAAAAGGAGGCCGGCAGGTGAAGCCATTTTTCAGATCATCCGTTTCCGTTTTTTTAACGACCCTCTTTCTATCCCTCATTCATAGCGTCTCATATTCCCAGGATATTTCCAAAGAAACCGCTTCCAAAGAGACGTCATCCCAGGCAGGTTCGATAGCCTCTCCCGCGCCATACGCGTTCAGTATTCCGGACTCAGTCAGAAAGACCAGCGCGCCGGGCTCCGTAGACAGCGGCTCGGGCTCGGAAGACGACTCCGGCAAGAGGTCGATGATAAAGATGCGCGGTAATTACGGCTTGAGCATGGGCTTTACCACCGATAAGTCTATATGGAAGATGGCGAACGGCGACTGGCAGGAGAAGAACTGGCGTTACTTTTCGCATGACCAGGACGTCAATATATATGACCCGAGGATATTCGACCGCTACGAGCTGGAGCTGGAGACGGATACCAATACCGCCTGGAACGGCTATTGCGATATCATTATGGATCCGTGGTCATTCATCCAGGTCAGCAACCAGCAGAACATCGTGAACACGGCCGGCGGCGATAATGTCGATGTCAGATATATGGCATGGCAGAATACCGGTTACACCACAAACCAGATGCTCCGCACGCAAACGGGAAAGACGATATTCATACCCGAGCAGAAGATAATCGGCAACCAGGTCACGCAATACACGGGCGATCCTGTATTCTGGGGAACCGGCACCGCTGCAGGCCCGAACCCTTTCGTCTTCTCGGCAGGGAGGAGCACGGACCTCGAATATATAGTGAGGCCCGTGCGAAAACTCTGGGTGGAGTACAAAGAGTCGCCTTTTCAGCTGAAAATATTTCCCATATCCGATCAGTTTGAAGCGCTCACTTCGGACGATCCCCTCACCTTAACGAATAATCACGTATATTACGCGCCGAGCCCGTGGCTTTGGCGCTTCGATCCCGGAATGCAGTTCGCTTCCGGCGACGGCCTGCCCGCGTTCGGCCAGCAGCCGGCTATGTGGAACTGGGACGAGGCGTGGTTCGCCGAGGATTCGAACCGCCGGTACCTCACCTTTTTGCGCGGGGCAAGCGCCCAATGGAACTCGGAAGATTTCGCGAGCCTCAACGTAACGGCCGCTTCGCCTCTGGGGCTCTGGGACACCTATGAGACTGTGACGAGCGTTCCGATAGCGGCGCGCTTCAAGATGAATCCGAGCCAGAAGCTGACCGTGGGCGCCACCTACGCGTCAAAGTACGGCATCGCCGAACAGCAGTTGAGGGCGCAGAATCATGTACTGGGCGGGGATGTCACGTATAACGTCTGGGACAAGACCTCTATATTCGGCGAGATCGCGGGCAGCCTCATGAACATAGAGCACGCGGATCGCCAGATGACAAAAGATACCGGGGAGGCCTATAAGATAGGGATAAGGTCGGACGCAGACTTCAACGCCGAAAACGCTTTTAAAAGCGACGTCTATTTCGCGTATATGAGCGAGGACTTCTCCCCCGGCCTTTCCGACTACCGGGATACGAGAGAGGACCGCGACTGGGGCCGCCACATCTGGTTCGAGCCTCTGTCGGACTACGACCAGGCCTGCAGGATAGGAGACGGAATAGATATCAACAGATATACCGTCGGCGCGAACGCGCGGGCAAGGATCAAGGACGGTCTGTTCGACGTGTATTTAAATTTCCGCAACGTCCATGACGCTACGGAAAGTAATAAGTTTATTGAAAATACCGCGCGGGCGGAAGTGACTTACAATCCGGCTAAGCGCGTGCAGATGAAAGGGCTCGCGCTCGTCCGTAATTATCACGACAGCATAGGAGGGTACGATCCTCTCCTGCGCAACAGGTATACCGATCAGTTCTATTTCAGCCAGAGCAAGCTGACGACCTGGCCCGAAACCCTTGTTTCGGCGGTCGGGGACGGCCAGGATGTAAATATAATGACTTTCTCGGGCGCCGCCAAGATCGACATAGTGCCCGACAAGATCACGGCGTACGGTATCTACGAGGCTACGAATGACCCTCAGGATTTCCCGAGGCAGATACTCAACAATCCGTACGCGGCCGGCCCCCATCCTGCTAATCCTGCGGTTCCCGGAGGCCGGTACCCGGCGCCGTTCCAAAATGTCCCTATAAACTCTTTCAGCACGGACTACACCCATGACAACGTGCTCCTCAATCAGATAAACAACGCCCTTTACGGCCAGGACATTTTCAGCCAGCCGCCTTATGATCGATGGTTTAACATGGTCAAGGCGTGCGTTACCGTCCGTCCGGTCAAAGAGGTCCAGATAAAGTATACGCATGTGACGAATACCAATAAAAATTACGCCGCCCTTTTCGACAATAATCATACCCACGACGAGGTCGTATTGACCTACAGCCCTGTAAAAAGCGTTGTCTGGACGACAGGTTGTTCTATTTCGAGGGTCATAGATCTGGCGCGCGCCGTAGACACGTCGCATGGCACCGTTTGGCCTTTCGGGGCGACAGCCACCCAGGATACGCAGTATAAGCAGCATACGAATATCTATAGCCAGCTGCACTGGGACTTCAAGACGGATCAGCGCCTGACTTTCCAGTTCGGCGAATCGTGGTTCATTACGCCGGTTGCGGATGTCTTCGGCCCCAGGTGGTACAGCACGAGCAGTTCTGTCCTGGATACGAGGGCCATATTCAGAGTATGGTACCAGGGAAAATTCTGACCGAAGCGTTATCAGTGAAGATAAGATGCCAAAAAGCGAACACCTCGAGCGCAGGAAGTACATCCGCCTCAACTCCGTATTTCCAGTCGAGATATACATACATGACCAGAACAGCGGAAAACCCGCCAGCCTGACGCAGGCCTTTACGCGCGACGTCTCCTTCGGCGGCCTGCGCCTGGCCGTGAACGACCCCGACCCATCGCTACTGTCCGCGGTGACCACAGGCTCGCCCCATCTGGATCTGGCCATAAATATGCCTGTAGGAAGAAAGCCGATAGAGGCCCGGGTCAGGGTGGCCTGGCATGAGATAAGACAGCTTGCGCGCCACCGCCACCTGACTCTCGGCGTTTCCTATACGGATATAGATCTGCGCGACAGGCAGAATATATTTATGGCGGCGCAGCGTATAAAATGGCTGCCGAGGATAGGGGTATTTTTTGTCATACTTCTTATATGCATGCTTGCGGTATCCGGTTACAGTTCGTTTCAGCTCAAAATGCGTAACGAAGAGCTGATAGAGCGTTTCTACAGATCACAGCAGGAGGGGGAGTTGTATAAACGCAGCGCCGACAAGATGGGCCAGAGATACTCCGAGCTTAAGGTCAAGCTCGCGGAGAACGGGACTTTGGCCGAAACGCTCAGGTCGCAGCTGGCCGGCCTCAAGATAGAGGATCCGCAGGCTCTTGCGAAAGAGCGCTCCAGGCTGGAGGCGGAGGTGGCTGCAGCCGCGGCCGCGAAGGCGGTTCTCGAAGAAGAGCTGGCCGGGATAGCCGAAAGGAAGTCCAGAGCGGCGAAACTTTTCGACGCGGCGAAAGGGCAGAGGCTGCGCCTGGATGAGGCAACCACACAGAATATGTACCAGTGGCTGAAGTCGCATCGAAACAGGCTGACCGGGCTCGTCATGAGCTTTGAAGGGGACCCGGCCATAAAAGACTGGGCGTTCACATACGACCAGTCCCTGGTCTCCCAGGCCTTTCTCATATCCGGAGATAAGGATATGGCCGCCCAGATACTCGGTTTCTTCAGCCGCAAGGCCGCCCGGAGGGAGGGCGGTTTTGTAAACGCCTACAACGCCCTGTACGGCGCGCCCGTGGAAGAGGTCGTGCATCTCGGGCCAAATATATGGATAGCTATCGCCGCGGTACACTACGCGAATAATTCCGGCGACAGGTCTTACCTGGATATGGCCGAGAATACGGCCGACTGGGTCGTCTCCCTGAAGGATAAAGACGGCGGCGTGCGCGGCGGGCCAGGGGTCACCTGGTATTCGACCGAGCACAACCTGGACGCTTACGCGTTATTTAAGATGCTTTACGCCGTTACCGGAAAAGATATGTATCGCAAAGAGATGGCCGGTACTCTAAAATGGATAAAAGAGAATACCTACTCCCGGAGCGAGGGCAGGATGAGCCGCGGCAAGGGAGATTCGACGATAGCCACGGATACGCTGGCGTGGGCTATAGCCGCTATAGGGCCACGGACGCTCGCCGGCGAAGGTATGGATCCCGAGGCTATAATGAAGTTTGCCGAAGAGCACTGCCTTGTCTCCACAAGCTTCAACAGGCCTGACGGGGAGGCTGTGAGCGTGAAAGGTTTTGATTTCGCGAAATCGCGCAATATGGCGCGGAACGGCATCGTCTCGACCGAATGGACCGCCCAGATGGTCATGGCCTATAAGATGATGGCCGGCTACTATAAGGAGCTCGGCGAGGACGTCAAGTCGGACGAATACGCCGGTAAGGCTTCGTTCTACCTGGGCGAGCTGGACAAGATGATAATATCGAGCCCTTCCCCGAGCGGCCAGGGGGCGGGGTGCCTCCCGTACGCATCCCAGCCCAACGTCGATACCGGCCACGGCTGGCGGACGCCGGCAGGCGTTCAGACCGGATCGGTTTCGGGCACGGCGTATACTATATTCGCCAAGAGGGGATATAATCCACTGTCTCTTGACTGAGGCATGTCAATCGTTCATGGTCTACCTTTACCGTAAATAGGAAAATGGCATGAAACCAAAGTATTATCTCAAGGACGAAGAGTTTATAATAGAAGACTATAACCGCGCGAAGCCTTTCGCGAGCTTCCTGCCCGGTATAGCGGGCCTGCGCGGCAGGCCCCTGTGGGCTTTTTACGTCAACAGGGGGCAGTGCATGGCGTCCTTCGGGCAGACGAGCAAAGAGCTCGCCATAATGGAGTTTTATCCGGCCAATACCAGCTACCGCAGGACGGCCCTCGAAGGCTTCAGGACTTTTGTGAAGACCGGCGGCGCAGTTTACGAGCCGTTCCGCCTCTCGCCCGGCCTGGCCGACGAGCCGGAGGGGGCTTCTCAGAAGATGTGCATATCGATGGGCGAGCTGCGCATAGAGGAGCTTTGCGCGAAGCTCGGGCTGCGTTTCGAGGTTGTATATTTTACTGTGCCCGGCGAAAATTTTCCCGCCCTGGCCAGGGTCCTTAAAGTGGAGAACACCTCCGGCAAGGAGCTCGAGATCGAGCTTATCGACGGTATGCCGAAGTTATGCCCCTACGGCATGAACGACTGGTTCATGAAACACATGTCGCGGACCATAGAGGCGTGGATGGAGGTCTCCTGCATCGGTGATGGGACGCCATTCTACAGGCTCAGGGTGGACGCCGCAGACACTTCCGAGACCAGGTACATCACAAGCGGTAATTTTTATCTCAGCTGTCTTGCCCGCTCGAAAGACAAGCCCGGCAATTTCATAATAGTCGATCCGCGCGTCGTCTTCGGCCATTTCACGGATCTGACCTATCCCGGCGCCTTCGCGTCCGACGGTTTCGCGGTTCCCGCCCGGCAGATAGACAAGAATATAACGCCTTCGGCCTTCTCCTATTATAAGATAAAGCTCCCGCCCGGCGGCTCCGAGTCGGTCCTGAGCCTGATAGGCCACGCGGCCTCGGCCGACGAGCTGAAAGAGATACGCCAGAAGGCCGACGCCGCCTACTTCGAGGACAAGCGCGCCGAAAACGCCCGTGAGACGGCGCTCAGGGCGTCGTCGGTATCGCTATTCTCTGGCGTGCACGCCCTGGATATGTACACCCGCCAGACCAACCTGGACAATATATTGCGCGGCGGATACCCTGTAAAACCGAAAGGCTCCGGCAAGCTCATATACGTGTTTAACCGCAAACACGGCGACCTGGAGCGCGACTACAACAACTTCGTGGTGAACCCGGAATTTTATTCGCAGGGCAACGGAAATTTCCGCGACACGAACCAGAACCGGCGTACATCGGTATGGCTTAATCCCGAGATCGCCCAAAAAGATATAAAAGATTTTTATAACCTGATACAGCTCGACGGCTACAATCCGCTCGTCGTAAAGGGCGACAAATTCTCGATAAAAGACAAGAGGTCGGCGAAAAAGCTTTCCGAAAGGTATTTCACAAGGAGCCTCAGGAGAGAGGCCGCCGAGTTCCTGTCGGGCGAGTTCACGCTGGGCGAGCTTGTCAAATTCGCCTCCTCGCGCTCGGTCCGGCCGCAAGATCTCTTCCTCGGAGAGGTCATAGAGACGGCCTCGTCGAGGATAGCGGCGGAGCACGGCGAGGGATTCTGGATCGACCACTGGACGTACAACCTCGACCTCGTCGAGAGCTACCTGGCCCTCTTCCCCGAGAAGCGGCATGAGCTCTTGTTCAGGGACAGGGACTACGTCTTCTTCGACAACGACCACCGGGTAAAGCCAAGAAGCCAGCGTATAGTGCCGGGGCGCGACAATAAGGCAAGGCAGTATCACGCGGTCTGCCTGGACGAGGAGAAGAGGCGCCTCATATCTTCCAGGAGATCCGATCCGTTCTGGGTGAGAACCCGTAACGGCCGCGGGGATATATACAAATGCACCCTCGCGGTAAAGATGCTGGCGCTTGTGGCCAACAAGATAGCTACCCTCGACCCGTCGGGGATCGGCGTGGAGATGGAGGCGGACAAGCCCGCCTGGTGCGATTCGATGAACGGACTGCCGGCGCTCATAGGATCGTCCCTTTCCGAGACCCTCGAGCTCGCGCGGCTCGTGAATTTCCTGAAGAGCTCATTCGCGGATGCCTCCGGCGTATCGCTTCCCGCCGAGCTGGCGACGTTCATAACGGCCCTGACGAAAGCCCTGGAGAAAGACTCGCGATCCACCGATCGCAACAAGAATTTCAGATACTGGGACGTATCGAACTCCATCAAGGAGAAGTACCGCAACGCGGTGCGTTTCGGGATAAGCGGCAGCGAGAGGCCGACGGATAAAGAGGACGTCATGAGATTCCTTTCGCTCTGCTCGAAAAAGACGGAAAACGGGATAAGGCGGGGATGCGACAAGTCGGGCGTGCCCTATACCTATTTCATAAACGAGATGGGATGTCCGTCAAAAGGCAAGGCGTCCGCTCCGGCGGTGTCGAAGCCGCTGCCGTTATTTCTGGAAGCGCCGGTCCACGCTATGAAACTGACCGCCGACCTGTTCGACGCGAGATCGCTTTACGGCAAGGTCCGCTCGAGCGAGCTGTACGACAAAGCCCTCGGCATGTACAGGCTTAACGCCTCCCTCGAGAGCCAGCCTCTGGAGATCGGCCGCAGCCGCGTCTTTACGCCGGGCTGGCTGGAGAACGAGAGCGTCTGGCTGCATATGGAATACAAGTTCATGCTCGAGACGCTCAAGAACGGGCTTTACGAAGATTTTTATAAGGACTTCAGGTCCGCCCTGATACCCTTCCAGGATCCGGAAAGGTACGGCCGGTCCACCATGGAGAACAGCTCGTTCCTGACGTGCAGCAGCTTCTTTGACGAAGATCTGCGCGGAAACGGTTTTGTGGCCCGGTTGAGCGGCGCCACAGCCGAATTTCTGCACATGCTGCTCATCATGAACCTCGGCAAAAGGCCGTTCGCTTTTGAGGCGAACGAGCTTGTCTTCAGTCCGTCGCCGGCCCTGCAGGGCGCGCTCTTCACCGACGCGCCGCGGGATATAATATTCAATTTCCGCTCCGGCCCGAGGAAGGTAAAGCTCGCGGCCGGCTCATACGCGTTCAGCCTTTTCGAGCATACGCTGGTCATATATGACAATCCGAAAAGAGAAGACACCTTCGGCCAGGCCGGCGTAAAACCGGTGCGGTATACGGTCTCTTATAAAGACGGCAGGGAGAACGTGGTGGATTCGGCCGTCCTGGGCGAGCCGTATACGAAGGATCTGCGGTCGGGACTGGTCGAAACCGTAAGGATACTCCTGGATTAAAATGAAAAACAAGCTTTGGAAATTCGTCGATACTTTCGGGACTTTTGAGTCGAAGACGGCCGACCGCATAAAGACGCTCTATTTTCCGATAACCAACGAGCGCCTTATGTCGTCGATATCGCCGGACCTTCACGGGGACATTAAGACGGGCCAGGAGTCATTCCTGCTTACGCCCGCCTCCCGCATAGACCTCGTAAACCTCCGCTCCTCCAGGAATTTCTGGATACGCTCGGGTGCCGGAAAGGTCTGGTCCGTCACGGGCGTATCGAAGGACGTCAAACAGATCTCGTCCGACGATTTTACTCTACGGGCGGGGCTCCTGTGGCACGAGGTGGTCCGGCGAAACGACGGTATGGGCCTCGAAGCCGCCACGCTCTCTTTCGTGCCGGCCTCCGGCGCGCCCGTCGAAGTTATGCGCGTGACGATCACCAATATCTCCCCGCGGAAGATAGATATCACTCCTACCGCGGCCATACCTGTATACGGCCGGGGCGCGAACAATCTCAGGGACCACAGGCACGTCACGTCACTATTGCAGCGCCCGTTGATACACCGCTTCGGAGTAACGACCAAACCCACCCTCGCTTTCGATGAGGCCGGCCACAGGCCGAACAAAAATATATATTTCGTCCTCGGATGGGACGACGCCGCCGCAGGGCCCGAGTATGTATATCCGACCGAAGAGATATTCTGCGGTGACGGCGGAGACCTGGAGGCCCCGGAGTCGGTGTTGAAAGATACTCTCCCTCCGAAAGGGCGCATCGAAGGCGAGGAGCCGATGGGCGCTCTGCGGTTCCGCAAGGTCGCCCTGAAACCCGGCCAGAAGGCTTTTTATACCATAGTCATGGGCACCAGCACCAGCTACGGCGAAATAGACGGCATAGTGAAAAAATTGAAAGACCCGTTAAGGCTGCAGGCCGAATTGATGAAGACCAGGGAGCGCTGGACGGCCCTGAGCGACAAGATAACGGTCGATATGGGCGGCGGCGATTTCGCCAACTGGTTCAGGTGGGTCTCTATACAGCCCACATTGAGGAAGATATACGGCTGCTCCTTTTTGCCGGACTTTGATTACGGCAAGGGCGGCCGGGGCTGGCGCGACCTCTGGCAGGACTGCCTCGGGCTCATCCTGAGCGGCCCCGACCATGTAAGGGATATCCTGATAAACAACTTCTCCGGCGTCAGGATCGACGGCTCAAACGCCACGATAATAGGCAAAAATCCGGGGGAGTTCCTGTCCGACCGCAACAACATAAGCCGCGTGTGGATGGATCACGGGGTATGGCCGCTTATCACTCTCGATCTTTATATGAACGAGACCGGCGACCAGACGATATTGTTCGAAGAGGCCCCTTATTTCCGAAATCATGAAGTCGACAGGGCCCGTCGCGTGGATACCGCCTGGCGGGCCGCGAAAGGCTGCGTCCTCAGGACCCGCTCCGGAAAGATCTACAAGGGCACCATACTGGAGCATCTTCTGGCGCAGAACCTCGTCCAGTTTTTTAACGTGGGCGCCCATAATCACGTACGGCTGGAGGGGGCCGACTGGAATGACGGGCTCGATATGGCCCGGGAGGACGGCCAGAGCGTCGCCTTCAGCGCCATGTACGCCCACAATCTGGCGCTCCTTGCCGAGATCGTCGACAAGACGGGCGCCCGGACCCTGGAAGTGGCCGAGGAGATGAAGGCGCTTTTCAGGAAGATACCGTACGAAGATATCGCCGTCAAGCACAGGGTACTGGATGAGTATTTTGCCGCGACGCGCCCGGGCGTATCCGGCAGGAAGGTCGCTTTAAGCGCCAGGGAGCTCATCGCGGACCTTACCGCCAAATCGGAATGGATGGCCTCTCATATACGCCGTAAAGAGTGGCTTAAGGAAGGATTCTTCAACGGATACTACGATAATAAGAAACGGCGCGTCGAGGGCCGCGGCGGGGCCGCGGTGAAGATGATGCTGAGCTCCCAGGTATTTCCCATCATGGGCGGAGTGGCCGAGGACCGGCAGATAAACGATATACTTAAAAGCGCCGGCAGGTATCTGCGCGACAAGTCATTGAAGGGCTTTCATCTGAACACCGATTTCGGGAGCGAGCAGCACGACCTCGGACGGGCGTTCTCTTTCATTTACGGCGACAAGGAGAACGGCGCCTTCTTCAATCACATGGTGGTCATGTTCGCTTACGCGCTTTATAAACGGGGTTACGCCAGAGAGGGAGCCCGGGCCCTGGATTCGATATATTCGATGGCCCTCGACACCGAAAAGTCGAAGATATATCCATGCCTTCCGGAATATTTCAATCTTGAGGGCAGGGGGATGTACACGTACCTGACCGGCTCGGCCAGCTGGTTTATCCTGACTTTACTTACGCAGGTTTTCGGCGTGAAGGGCCGCTCAGGAGACCTTGTCATAGAGCCAAAACTTTGCCGCGGCCATTTCGCGCACTCCGGAAGGATATCCGTGACCAGGACGTTCGCGGCCAGCAAGATCCGCGTCAATTTTTCAAATCCCGAAAGACGCGAATGGGGATCTTACAGAATAAGGAGGGCGCTATTGAACGCCCGCGAACTGCCCGTCATGGAGCACGGCCGGATAGTGATTCCGCGCGAAGTCATATCGAAACTGCCTGCCGGCAGGACCAGCAATATAGACGTTCTGTTGAAATGATCCGACCGGCACTTTATAACACAGTTTATCCTCCTTCGCAGAAAACCCCGGGCTTTTAAGCCCGGGGATGAATGCGCCGGCTGCAGCCGCAGTATTATGTGGCCAATGGGTTTTCTGCTTCGGAGGATTCCGCCATCCTTCGACAGACTCAGGGTGTCATCCTGAGCAATGTCGAAGTATGACACCCCTCGGTCTTCGAGGCGATAGTGATAATCTTATCCTCCTTCGCAGAAAACCCCGGGCTTTTAAGCCCGGGGACGATGGTTCGACAATAGCTCACCATCATGCTGAGCCTTGTCGAAGCATGAATGCGCCGGCTGCAGCCGCAGTATTATGCGGCCAATGGGTTTTCTGCTTCGGAGGATTCCGCCAACAGGCGAATGGAAACCCCGGGCTTTAGCCCGGAGAGCTTCATTTAGTGGGTGGGCAAAAATCCGCACGCGGGTGACACGACCGAGCCTTTTTCGCAACAAGGGCGATTACGGGGTGGGGTTAGCCAGCTCCCGTGGGTGTAGCGGCAATGGTTTAAGCTACGTGCAAGAGTCGGACAAAGCCCTTAAAAGAAAAAGGCGAGGAAGTGACACCTTTCGACAGACTCAGGGTGTCATCCTGAGCAATGTCGAAGGATGGCACCCTTTGACAGGCTCAGGGTGTCATCCTGAGCAATGTCGAAGGACGCCAACAGGCGAATGGAAACTCCGGGCTTTAGCCCGGAGAGCTTCATACACGCTTTTACAAACACGTTGACACCATTTTACGCATCTGTTAAACTTCTAATTGACCGGATATGACGCTACAGGCGGACTTCATAATGACGGCAAAGAAAGAAGCTGTCAAAAAGCACCAGGGCGGCCCCAGGAGAGAGGCCCATCAGAAGAGCCGTCTCTACGACTCTTTCCAGGAAGAGATAGCCAATACATATTTTAAAACCTCCCCTACGGGTAAAAAGGCCTCCAGGAAGAAGAAGGCTTCGAAGGCGCCATGGATCGTAGCGGCGCTGGCGGCATCTATAGCCGTAGCGGTATTTATTTCCAAAAGCAATTTTGATATAAAGGTCAGGGTCGTCAGCGGAACGCCTTTTATAACCAGCGACGGCGCGGCCGCGTCTCCCGACGGCGCGCAGTTCCTGGTCAGGGGCGGAGAGCCGGACAGATCGGTCGCCGCCAAGGCGTTCTTCGTGGGTGACGGCCGCTTCGCCAGCTCGATGTCGGACAGCCAGATAACGCTATCAAACGCCAAGGGGCAGGGGATCTCGAGCTTTATCATAGAACTGAAAAATCCGGCCGATCTGACGAGGTTCAGCATAAGGTATTCGGCCAGGGGCGCGGTCGGGGCGGAAAAGATAGTGCCGGTAATCACCGACTCGCAGAACCGGTCATACAGGATAAGCGACGCCTCGATCACGTCGCTTTCCGACTCCTGGCGCACCTATATCATAGACTTTAAGCCCGTAAGGGCCGACATAGACCTGAAGAGCGTATCCGCGATAAAGTTTGAATTCGGGACGGAAACCGCCGGCAACGACCAGGCGGCCGTCATGTTCGTCAAGGACATATCCTTAGTAAAAGCGAAAAGGATAAAATGGCTATAAAGAACGACGGCGTATTTACGTATCATATACTGCAGGACCGCGAACGCAAAAATCTCGCCATACTGGAGCTGATCCGCAAGCGCAGCCCGATATCCAAGGCGGAGATATCCCGCACGCTGGGCTTCAATATAGTGACCATAACCAACTACCTCGACTACTACATCAACAAAAGGATGGTGCTGGAGGTTGGCCTCGACGTATCTACCGGCGGCAGGAGGCCCGAGCTCCTGGAGCTCAACGCCAGAAGCGGTTACGTCGCAGGCGTGGATATGGGGCCCGAGGCCGTCTCGGCTGTTGTGGCCGACCTCAAGATAAAGGTCGTCAGCCAGATGAAGATAGCCAGGCCGTCCGGCAGCATGGAGAACCTTATCCCCGAGGTCATTAAGATCATAGCCGATACCGTCACGAAGTCGAAGATCGACATAGCGCTTCTTAAGAATATCGGCATAGGCATGTCGGGCATAGTCGACTACTACTCCGGCACGATACGCGATACCGATCCTCTCCGCGGGCGGACGAGGGTGGGTTTCCTGAGGTTTATAAAGGCCATCGAGGACAAGTTCAATATACCCGTCTACATAGGAAACGACGCCTCCTGCGCCGCTTTCGGCGAAAAGGCGCTCAACCCCGGCGCCGACGTGGACAACATGCTGTACATGTATTCGGACGTCGGGAGCGGGCTTGTGGTACACGGCGACGTATATGTGGGCTCCAGCGGATGCGCGGGCGAGACTCAGCTGGCGTTCGAGAATTCTCCGAAAGATGAAAAACTGCACGGCAAGGAATACGCGTATCTCCGCCCGGCAGGCACAAGCATCGACCTGGGCGTGGTCGCGGCCGCCAGGAGGGTTCTTGAGAAGGGCCTGGCCACCGACATCCTGAAGCTGGCCGGAGGCAGCCCCGACGCCATCACCAAGGAGATGATCATCGAGGCGGCGCGAAAAGGGGATAAGGTGGCGACCGAGATAATACAAGAGGCCGGAAGGATACTCGGCGTGAAGGCGGCGTACCTTATAAACTTTTTCAATCCCGCGGTCGTGGTAGTAGGCGGCGGGCTCGAGAGGGCCGGCGATATATTCATGAACGAAGTGAAGGCCGGCATCAAGAGGTTCGCTTTCGAAGAGCCGGCAAGCATCGTAAAGGTGGCGCCGAGCATGATAGGGGATAACGCGGTGGTCCTGGGCGCGGCGGCGCTGGCGGCCAGGGAAGTATTTATACAGGCGTAAGTACAATTACAAATAACAAAGCACCGATGACAAATGAAATTCAAAATTCAAATAATCAAATGACCGCCGCTTTTCCGGACGTTTGTCGTTTAAATCGTCGTTTGTGCTTTGACGTTTGACATTATAACGGGGAGTTTTGTATGTTGGGATTGAAGATAAGGATGTTCCTTCTTACGGCGTTATTGTTCGCCATAGTATACGCCATAATATCGGTTATCAGCTACCAGCTGGGAGTCACGAACTTCTATTTCTATCTGGGCGTGTCGCTGGTGATGATGTTCATACAGTACATGATGGGCCCGACGATCGTAGACTGGTCCATGAGGGTCAAGTACGTAAAACCCGGCGAATATCCGCACCTCGAGGGGATGATACGGAATCTCGCCGCCGCGGCGAAGATACCGGCCCCGCGCCTGGGCATAGCCGATATCGCCATACCGAACGCGTTTGCTTTCGGGCGCACGATAAGGGACTCCAGGATATGCGTGACCAAAGGCATCATGAACCTGCTCGACGAGAAAGAGATGCGCGCGGTCCTGGGGCACGAGATGAGCCATATAAAGAACCGGGACGTCCTCACGATAACGCTGCTGTCCGTGATACCTATGATACTCTACCGCATCGCGTGGCAGTTTATGTTCTACGGAGGAGACCGCCGCGACCGCGGCCAGAACGCCGCCCTCATGGGCATGGCGGCGTTCCTGTTCTACTTCATCACGAACCTTCTGGTGCTATACGGCTCAAGGGTGAGGGAATATTTCGCCGACAAGGGATCGGTCGACATCGGCAATGAGCCTTCATGGCTCGCCTCGGCCCTGTATAAGCTCGTATACGGCTCGGCGCGCATGGACCGGGAAGCGCTGAAGGACGTAGAGGGCATGAAGGCCTTCTTCGCAAACGACCCGTCCCGGGCCGCCACGGAGCTCAAGGACCTTCGCGACCTTGACCTCGACAGGAGCGGGACCATTTCCAACTCGGAGCTTCTGGCGCTGCAGAACAAGCCCGTCAAGCTCGGCTTCGGCGACAGGCTTATGGAAGCCCTGAGCACCCACCCCAACATGCTAAAGCGCATAAAGCGGCTCAGCGAATACAGGGCGCATTGAGGCCCGCATGATATTTAAATTCGACGCCACCGGCATAGGCAGCGTTCCGTTCAAAGACGCGAAGTCCGCGTGTTCGGCCATATTCGACACCTTCGACACCATACCTTTCTGGCCCCAGCTGCCCAGGCGGTCATTCCTCGAAAACATGTACGCGCAGTTTGCGGAGCATCTTCCCGGCGTCGTTATCGACGAGGCCAACAGGACGATACACGTCGATTCGACGGGCGTGGCGGAGACGATAGAGGAGGTCTACCAGAACTATCTCGACAACAACGTGGAGTTCTTTAAGATATCCGAGAAATTCGCGGCCGGGTTTTACGAATTTATCGGCAGGCTCGGCAGCGCTCCCAAAGGCCTTAAGTGCGTAAAGGGGCACATAACGGGCCCTATAAGTTACGCGCTCCAGGTCACCGACGAGAACAAGAGGGGGATAATACACGACAAGGACCTCTTCGAGGTCCTTACCAAAACCCTAGCCATGAAGGCCAGGTGGCAGATACGCAGGCTCAAAAAGCTGTTCCCGTCCGTGATAATATTCATCGACGAGCCTTATCTGGTATCGATCGGCTCGAGCTTCATCAATATCAACAGGGAAGAGGCGTTCCGCTCTCTGGACGAGGTGATAGCCGCCATAAAGTCCGAAGGCGCGCTCGCCGGCATACACTGCTGCGGCAATACCGACTGGCCGCTCCTTCTGAAGCGCGGCATAGACATACTGAATTTCGACTCCTACAATTTCTCGAAAGAATTTTCTCTCTACTCGGCCGATATCAAAAGTTACGTTTCGCGCCCCGCCACCATCGCCTGGGGCGTCGTCCCGAGCTCCGAGGATATCGATAAAGAGTCGTCCAAGTCCCTCGCCAGGAGGCTCGACGCGTCGGTGAAGATGCTCGCCGAAAAGGGCGTCACCGGACCCATATCGTCCGTAATCACCCCGAGCTGCGGCCTCGGCACCCTTGAAGAGGACCGCGCCAGGAAGATCCTCGCCACCATCCGCGAGCTCTCGGATACGCTCAGGAAGTAACCCGCCTGCCCCGCAATACCAAGCTCCGCACCATACAGACCCATCGGCGCTACGAAAAGCAGGTCCCTGGCCATTCCGTCCAGATGTATGTTAAATTCCTGTTCTTTACCCGCGATTGATGACGCAGCAAGGGTCGGGGCGCTGAAGATATACAGGCGCCATACCCGGGAAAATGCAATCAGCTTTGTCGATCACATTATCGAAAAATTCCAGTTCAGGATCAATACCGTAAGAACTGATAACGGTCATGAATTCCAAGCGCTCTTCCATTGGCATTGCCACGACCGCGGCATCCATCACGTCCATATCAAGCCCCGGGCGCCGCGCCTTAATGGCAGGGTGGAGCGTTCTCACGGAACGAACGATCTTGAATTCTATCAGTTACTGGATTATACTGATGACGTGGATTTAAACGAAAAGCTTAAAGAATGGGAAAATTATTATAACTTTGACCGGCCTCACGGGGCTTTTAACGGTAAAACGCCCTATGAGGTCTTAAGGGAACGTATGGGGACCCGGCCGGTGTCAACCGTAGTATAGGCTATTACAGCTCAAAGCCTTTCAGCTTTGAGCTTCGTAGAGATAAAAATACTCATTCAGGAAAGTATGGACAATCCCTCAGATTTAAAACTCACCCCCCTGACAGACGAACATAAACGCCTCGGAGCAAAGCTTGCGCCGTTCGGCGGATGGCTGATGCCGATACAGTACGAAGGTATAATAGCCGAGCATAACTGGACCCGCAAAGAGGCGTCGGTATTTGACATCTGCCACATGGGCGAATTTGTCATCCGCGGCAATGCAGATAAGACGCTCTTCAATAGAATAGTCACATTCGACCTGAATAAGATCCCGGAAAAGGCGTGCCGTTACGGTTTTATCCTGAACGACGCCGGCGGGGTTATTGACGACCTGATCGTATACAGGATAGCGCCAGAGGAGTGGATGATAGTGACCAACGCTGCGACTATCGGGGGTGATGAGGCGAACTTCAGGAAGCACCTGGCGAAGGGAACGGACTTCAGGAATATATCCGCCGCCACCGGCAAGCTGGACCTGCAGGGTCCGAAATCTCTGGAGGTAATGAAGAAGGTGGCGGGGCAGGGGGTGGCCGGGCTCGGATATTACACGTTCGGACATTTTAACGTGCTCGGCGAACGCGTGATAATAAGCAGGACCGGCTATACCGGCGAACTCGGATATGAGATTTACATATCCAGCGCCAAGGTGGTAGAATTGTGGAGGCTCCTCCTTAGCGCCGCGCGCGTGAAGCCGGCCGGTCTCGGGGCCAGGGACACGCTCAGGCTTGAGATGTGTTACCCGCTATACGGCCAGGACATGACGGCCCGGACGACTCCGTTTGAGGCGGGGCTCGGCAGGTTCGTCGACATGGGAAAAGATTTTGTAGGCAGAGAGGCGCTTGTCAAAGGCCGCTCCGATGAAAAGCTGATATGCTTCAAGGCCTTGTCGCGGCGTTCGCCGAGGCACAATTACCGTATCATATCCGGCGGGAAGGATATAGGCGTAGTGACGAGCGGGTCGTTCTCGCCCAGTCTTTTGTGCGGCATAGGGATGGGTTATGCGGCCGCCGATTGCCCGGCCGGGACGAATATAACATTGAAAGAGAATGAAGTGGAGATACCGGCGGTCGTCACGGATAAGCCTTTTTACAAAGGCGGGACCGCAAAGATACCGGAGGGCGTAAATGCAGGTTCCTGATAAGTTTCTTTATACAAAAGAGCATGAATGGGTAAGCATAAACGGCAGGACGGCGACGATCGGCATCACCGACTACGCGCAGGGGCATTTGGGCGACATAACTTTCGTAGATGTGCCTAAAGCCGGCGCGGTTGTTACGCAGTTTAAACGGTGCGCTACGGTGGAATCCGTGAAGGCGGCCTCGGACGTATACGCGCCCGTTTCGGGCAAAGTGGCGAAGGCGAACGCCGAACTTGCCCCGCATCCCGAATATGTGAACCAGTCGCCTTATGAGAAGGGCTATTTCGCGGTCATCGAGATGTCCGACGAAAAAGAGACGGCGAACCTCATGAAGGCGGCCGAATATAAAAAATATGTCGAGGGATTGACTTAGTGTCAAACTACGTACCGCACACAGCCAAAGACATCCGGGAGATGCTGGAGGCCATCGGCGTGAAGTCGATCGACGATCTGTTCCGCGATATCGCGCCGGCTTTGCGGCCGAAGTCGTTCGATATCCCGGAAGGAAAGTCCGAATTTGAGGTATGCCGCTCCGTCCAGAAGCTCGCCGGGAAGAACGCCACGGATCTCACAAATTTCGTAGGAGCGGGATTTTACGACCACTATATACCGGCCGCGGTCGATGCGCTCGCATCCCGCTCCGAATTCTACACCGCGTATACGCCTTACCAGCCAGAATCGTCTCAGGGATGGCTCCGGGCCATCTATGAATATCAGACCGCTGTCTGCGAACTGACGGGCCTCGACGTCGCGAACGCGTCGCTCTACGACGGCGGTACGGCCCTGTATGAAGCCGCGATGATGGCTGTCCGGCTCACCGGCAGGCACAAGATAATAGTCGACCAGGGCGTGAACCTCATCTACAGGACGATGCTATATACCTACACGACGAACCTCTCGATAGAATTTGTGGAGACGCCCGTCGTCCACGGACAGAGCGCGCGCGCCGAGATACTAAAACACCTCGATGACAGGACGGCTGCCGTAATAGTGCAGAATCCGAACTTCTTCGGCGCCATAGACGACTATACCGACGTGGCCTCGAAGGCGCACGCGGCGGGGGCGCTGGCGATACTCTCCGTATATCCGATAGCGCTGGGCATGCTGAAGTCTCCCGGAGAGATGGGGTTTGATATCGCTACGGGGGAGGGGCAGAGCCTCGGCATACCGCTGTCCTTCGGCGGGCCGTATCTCGGGTTCATGGCCTGCAAGCAGGAACTGGTCCGGCAGATGCCGGGCAGGATCGTGGGCGCGACTGTAGATTCGGACGGCAAGCGCGGGTTCGTCCTTACGCTGCAGACGAGGGAACAGCACATCCGGCGCGAGAAGGCGACGTCAAACATCTGCTCCAACGAAGCGCTCTGCGCCCTGCGGGCAGTGATATACCTTTCGCTTATGGGTAAGACCGGACTGAAAGAGCTGGCCCGGCTTAATTACGACAAGGCCGAGTTCGCCAAGTCGATACTGGAAAAGGTGCCGGGCGTCACCGTGAAGAGGACGTCGCCGACATTCAATGAATTTACGATATGCCTGCCCAGGAACGCCGATGACGTGGTCCACAAGATGATAGATAAGGGCTTCGCGGCCGGATTTCCGCTCGGAAGGTTCTATAAAGGACTGGACAACTATCTCCTCATGGCGGTTACCGAGAAGAGGACCAGGGAAGAGCTCATGAAATTCAGGGACAGCCTGGAGGCGGTGCTATGCGACTGATATTTGAAAAGAACGTGGAAGGCCGCCGGGGTATAAAGATACAGGCGCCGGATGTTCCGGCCGCGAAACTCCCGGACGGAAAGTATCTGCGCAAAACCGCCGCGCATCTGCCGGACGTCTCAGAGCTCGACGTCGTGCGCCACTACACAAACCTTTCGAGGATGAACTATTCCGTAGACACGAATTTCTATCCGCTCGGCTCCTGCACGATGAAGTATAATCCGAAATTCACCGAAGCGCTCGCCTCTCTCGAAGGGTTCACGGCGGTGCATCCGCTCCTGCCGCAACTGGCGGGCGGCGGCGCGCTGACGCAGGGCTCGCTCGAGGTCCTGTATCATACGAAGAAGCTGTTGTGCGAGATCACCGGCATGGCCGACTTCACGACCCAGCCGCTGGCGGGCGCGCACGGCGAGTTGACCGGGGTAATGCTGATCGCCGCGTACCATCGCCACCACGGGTCGCGCAGAAAATATATAATCGTTCCGGATTCGTCTCACGGCACCAACCCGGCGAGCGCCGCTATAGCCGGGTACCAGGTAGTGGTGATACCGACCGACAAAGACGGCTATATGAACATGGTCGAGTACAAGAAACAGCTTAATGACCAGACCGCCGCCGTCATGCTCACCTGTCCGGATACACTCGGAATATTCAATCCGCGCATAAAAGAGATAACGGACCTCGCCCACGCGGTGGGCGCGCTCATGTATTACGACGGCGCGAATATGAACGCTATGCTCGGCAAATGCCGCCCGGGGGATATAGGCTTTGATGTCATACACCTTAACCTGCACAAGACGTTTGCCACGCCGCACGGCGGAGGCGGGCCGGGCGCCGGCCCGGTAGGTGTTTCGGAAAAGTTGGTGGATTTTCTGCCGATAGCGCGGGTGGTAAAGCGCTCCGACGGCACATTCGCCCTCGACTATCACAGGCATAAATCGATAGGCTACATAGCGCCCTTTTACGGAAATTTCGGCGTGATACTGAAGGCCTACGCCTATATACTTATGCTGGGAAGGCAGGGCCTTATCGAGGCGACCGAGTACGCGGTCCTGAACGCCAATTATTGCAGGGCGCGCCTTAAAGAATACTACGACATACCTTACGACAGGATATGCATGCACGAGTGCGTGCTCTCCGCGTCTCGCCAGGCCAGGAACGGTGTGCGGGCTGTCGATATAGCGAAATATCTTATCGACAAAGGCTTCCATCCGATGACGATATACTTCCCGATGATAGTAAGGGAGTCGATGATGATAGAGCCGACCGAGACCGAGTCGAAAGAGACGCTCGACTTATTCATAGAAACCATGATAGAGATAGCCCGCCTCGCCGAGACCGATCCCGAGACTATAAGGCGAGCGCCGCTCACCCGCCCCGTCAAGAGGCTCGACGAGACCAGGGCCGCCAGAGAGCCAAACCTCAGATGGCGACCGAATGGAGTATGGCAAGCTGAGGCGCCGGGAAACTGATATGAATAGACGCTGGCGCGTGATAGATACGGCTCCGGCCGATCCGTTCACCAACATGGCGCTCGATGAAGCGCTCCTTCGCGAATACTCCGCGCATTCCGCAGGCCCTACATTGAGAATATACGGCTGGGAACCGGCAGCCCTGTCGCTTGGGTATTCGCAGGACGCGAGGGCCGAGCTCGATATAGAGCGCTGCCGCCGCCTGGGGCCGGATTTTGTCAGAAGGCTTACGGGAGGCGGAATAATCGCCCATGGAAGCGAATTGACCTACAGCCTGGTATGCTCCAGAGAGGACCTTGGCATTCCTGAAAGGGTAGCGTCGTCTTACAAGATAATCTCGTCGTTCCTTATAGAGTTTTACAGGCGTCTCGGTCTGGAGGCGTCGTTCGCGTGCGATGCCGCCGCGCCGGGCGACCGGCTGGGCGGCAGGTCCGCGCTATGCTTCGCGGCCAAAGAGAAGTACGATATAGTCGTCGGCGGCCGTAAGATAGGCGGCAGCGCGCAGAAACGCACGCGCGAGGTTATATTTCAGCACGGGAGCATCCCGATAGCCGATCCTTTCGGCGGGCGGTCACCGCGGTTTTTGCGTCTCGCGCAGACGGGAGTGTCCAAGGCGGCAACGCTTGCGGAGCTGGTGGGCACAGGGATCGGCGCGGCGGATCTTGCCGGGACGCTCGTAGATTCATTTGAAGCGACGTTCGGCGTAATAGCTCAGGCGGGAAGTTTGTCGCGGTCGGAAGAGAGCCTGGCCGCCGCGCTCGCCGAGCGTAAGTATAAAAGCGATGAGTGGAATTTAGACCGTATAGATCCGATGCCCGTTATTGAGGAAGAGGATGAAGCCGGAGCGGCCCTCGTGGGTCAATAAGAAGATAAACCTGAAAGATTGCGCGAATCTGAGGCAGGCGCTCAAGGGGCTCGATCTCGGGACCGTATGCGAAGAGGCCCTCTGCCCGAATATAGGAGAATGCTTTAAGAAGTCGCAGGCGACTTTCCTGATCCTGGGAAAGAACTGCACGAGGCTGTGCAAATTTTGCGCGGTCAAACGCGGCGCACCCGTCCCGGTCGACCCTGACGAGCCGCGGCGAGTGGCGGAGGGGGCAAGAAGGATACGGCTGGCCCACGCCGTAATAACGAGCGTGACGCGCGACGACCTGCCGGACGGCGGAGCCCAGGCCTTTGCAGATACAGTAAAGGCGCTGAGAAGTTTGGAGCTGCCGCCCGTGGTGGAGTTATTGATACCCGACTTCCGGCTCAATAAGAGTGCGATCCGAAAAGTGATAGATGCGAAACCCGATATGCTGGCTCATAATATCGAGACCGTGCCCCGCCTGTACAGGGAGGCCCGGGAAGGGTCCGACTACGCGCGTTCTCTCGGCGTGTTAAGGTTTATACGCGAGTGCGACCCCGGGATGCCTTTAAAGTCGGGCATAATGCTCGGGATGGGAGAGACTGAGAGCGAAGTGCTGGAGACTTTTTCCGATATTGCGGCGACAGGGTGCAGCCTTCTGAGCATAGGGCAGTATCTGGCGCCAAGCCGATCGCATTTCCCCGTGAAGGAGTATATAGTTCCGGATAAGTTCGAATATTACAGGGAAAAAGCCGTCGAGGCCGGGTTCCGGATCGTGTTAAGCGGCACATACGTGCGCAGTTCTTATATGGCCGGCGAATATTCAAAAACCGATATCAAAACCAGGGTAATTGCCCGCGAAAAATCACAGACAACGACCCGGGTTTTATGAGCCACATGACATTATGATACGATTCCGCGATGTCTTAACAGACCGTAACTTTCTTTTTCTCTGGCTCGGGCAGCTGGTCTCGAACTTCGGCGACCGACTGAACCAGATGGCGCTCGTCGCGCTCGTCTATCAGCGCGATCCCGGCTCCGAGATGGCCCTCGCCAAGCTCATATCGTTCACCATCATTCCCGTATTCATAATAGGCCCGATCGCGGGCGTATGGGTCGACCGCCTGAATCGCAAGGATGTGATGGTCATATGCGACGTCCTGCGGGGCGCGCTCGTCCTGACGATACCGTTATTCATAGCAATGAATGCGATGCTGCCGGTATATTTTGTAATATTCCTGGCGTTCTCGATATCGAGATTTTTTATTCCGTCGAAGATGGCCATCATACCCGACCTCGTTTCAAGGGATAAGCTGCTTATCGCCAATACCCTGCAGGACACCACGCATATGGTAGGTAACGTCGTGGGCCTGATGGTCGCGGGGTTCATCGTGAACATACGGCACGTCGGGGCGATAGGCGGGTTTTACATAGACAGCGCCACATTCTTTGTGTCGGCGGCGCTGATAGCGGCGATAGTGTTAAAAGGAAGATCTGCGCGGGAAATGAAGGAAGAGCTTGTAGTTACGGCTCATGCGCTCGAGAACTCGATCAGGCGTTCGGTGCTGGGCGAAATGAAGGACGGCCTGCGGTATCTTGCCGGGAGCCCGCAGATGCGGTTCATCTCGAAGGTATTTTTTCTCCTGCTGGCCGGGATGGGCGCCATATCGTGCGTGATAATAGTCTTTATACAGAACGCTTTCGGGACATCGACGCGGCACATAGGATTTTTCGGCACATACCTTGTGTGCGGGTTGTTCCTGGGGACCGTGTTATACGGAAGGCTCGGGCAGAAGCTGGACAAGAAGCGCACTATATATCTAAGTTTTCTCGCGAGCGGATCGGCGATAATACTCTTCGCGCTTCTGGTGGGGCGGTATCCGAATGTATATCTCGCGGGGCTGCTCTCGGGCTTGCTGGGGCTGTCCGTAAGTCCGATGATGGCTTCGCTCAATACGTTGACGCATGAGACCATATCCGGGGACGTGAGGGGCAGGATATTCAGTTCGCTCGAGGCCGTAATACACATGGCCTTCCTCATATTCATGTTCGCGGCGGCTTACGCGGCCAAATTCGTCGACAGGTTCTGGATACTGGCGGCTGTAGGTGCGGCGTTCGCTGTGTGCGGTGTCGCGGGGACTTTAACGGCCTCTAAACGCAAATAGACTACTTCGACTTAAGGCCGCATTCCTTCTTTGCTTTATCCAGGCATACGTTGTAGTATTTGCAGACCGGGCAGCATATATTCTCTTCGCCCTTTTCGCCCCTGTACCACTTGGTCTCGCAAGTCCAGTAGACCTGGCATGTCTCGCAGCAATTTATCTTCGTCTGTGCCATTTTTTGCTCCTTATGGCGCTATATTACAGCATACCGTTTGCATTGTCAACCAATTAGACGACATGGTATAATACGCCCCAGATATGGAATCCAAGAATTCTGCAGGCATACAAGATGTCGCGTAGCTTCTACGGCGGCGTTCATCCTCCGGCGTCCACCACAATAGCCTCAGACAGGCCCATCAGAAGAGTTTTTATCCCAAAAAAGGTCATCATACCGCTTTCCCAGCATACGGGATCTCCCGCCGAACCGGTGGTAGGCGTAGGAGCCTCCGTGAAGGCGGGCGAGCTTATCGCCAAACCGTCAGGATATATCTCCGCCGCCGTACATGCCTCTATAAGCGGCAAGGTATCCAAGATCGCTTATTCCCACACGCATAACCAGGCACGCGTTCTATGCGTGACCATAGAATCCAGCGGCAGCGAGGACCAGGAAGTGAAGGCGCGAGCCGTCGAAAATCCACTACTTCTGCCGACAGAAGAGATCCTCAATATGATACGCGACGCCGGCATCGTGGGCATGGGCGGCGCGGCTTTTCCCACGCACGTAAAATTATCCCCGCCTAAGACCAGGCCCGTCGATACGGTGATATTGAACGGGGCGGAGTGCGAGCCCTACCTGACCTGCGACCAGCGCCTGATGGTCGAGAAGTCCAAGGCCGTCGCGCGCGGCCTAGAGATAATAATGAAGACGCTCGGCGCGAAGAGGGCGTTCATAGCCGTAGAGGACAATAAGCTCGCCGCCATATACGCCATGGAACGCGCGCTTGAGAAGACCGAGGATATAAAGCCGAAGACTGTGACGCACAGGCCGAAGCCCGGAGAATACAGGCGCGAGGCCGGAAGCATAACGATGGCCGTATTGAAGACGAAGTACCCGCAAGGGGCCGAGAGGCAGATCATAAAGGCGATCCTCGGACGAGTCGTGCCAGCGGAAGGGCTGCCGATAGACGTCGGATGCGTAGTGCAGAATGTGGCTACGGCGTACGCCATATACGAGGCGGTCTATCTTTCCAGGCCGCTCGTAGAACGCGTCGTGACGATCACCGGCCCGTGCGTAAGGGAGCCGTTCAACCAATGGGTGAGGGTAGGGACGTTATTGAGCGACATAACAGCCGCTTCCGGTACCTTTGTGAAAGAGCCTAAAAAAGTCATAGTCGGCGGCCCGATGATGGGCGCCGCGCAATACAGCATGGATGTGCCGATATCCAAAGGTGTCGGCGGGGCGGTGTTTATGTCCGGTGAGGAGATAGACCGGGCGCGCGAGAGCGTATGCATACGATGCGGCAAGTGCATAGAGGCATGTCCGATGGAGCTGGTGCCGACGACCCTGATGTACCGGGTGAAGAAAGAGATGTTGCCGGAGGCGAAAGAGTTTGGAATAAATAATTGCTACGAATGCGGCGCCTGCGCTTACACATGCCCGGCCAAGATACCGCTTTTGGATTACATGAAGTACGGCAAGGCAAAGATCGCAAGTCTCGAGAGGAAAATATGAGCAAACCTCTGGCGGTCTCTATAGGGCCGCACATAAAAGACCCGGTCTCGACGAAGAAGATAATGTGGGCCGTCGTCGCCTCTCTGGCGCCGGCGGCCGCCGCGGGCGTATTCATATTCGGGCTGAACTCCCTCTACGTAATAATCGCAGCCGTAGCGGCCGCTATCGCCGCCGAGACGGCGGTGCTGTCGATAAGGAAGAAGGATGTCGGCGCCATACGGGACGGCAGCGCTGTCCTGACGGGACTCCTTCTGGCTTACAATCTGCCTCCGCAGGTGCCTTTGTGGATGCCGATATCCGGTTCGATCTTCGCCATAGTGATAGGCAAACAGGTCTTCGGCGGGCTCGGCCACAATGTATTCAATCCGGCTCTGACCGGCAGGGCGTTTCTCATGATATCCTGGCCGGTCTACATGACGACCTGGCAGGCGCCGCGCTGGGCGCCGGACGCCGTGACGCGCGCGACCCCGCTCGCCGTCTGCAAGGCCGGCGGCGGAGAGTGCGCCATGTTAAAGGGCGTGACTTATCTCGATCTTTTACTGGGTAACCGGCCCGGATGCATAGGGGAGGTCTGCGTCATAGCGCTCCTTCTGGGCGCGGCGTTCCTTTTTATAAAACGTTATATCACCTGGCATATACCCTTTACCTACATAGCCACGGTGGCCTTATTCAGCTGGGTATTTAACGGGCCCGCGCTCTTTAAGGGCAGCGCGGTATTTTTCGTGATGGCAGGCGGGCTTATACTGGGCGCGTTCTTCATGGCGACGGATTATGTTACCAGCCCCTTGAGCGCCAGGGGCAAGGTGGTATTCGGTATCGGGTGCGGGGTGCTGACATTTTTGATACGCCGCTTCTCCGGGTACCCGGAAGGCGTCTCATACGCCATACTTATAATGAACGCCATGACGCCGATGATAGATCGGTACACGCTCCCTAAGTGGTTCGGCTTTGTGAAGCGATAACGACAAATAATAAAGCACAAACATCATAGGAATCACAAATACCAAATTTGAAATTCTGTTTGTCATTCGGATTTTGTGATTTGACATTATAGTAGAAGGAGCTTATGAATCAATTAGCGAAATTCGGTATCATCCTCGGCATAATATGCCTGGCCGCGACGCTGGTGCTCGCGTTAACGTACGAAGTGACGAAGCCCAAGATAGAGGAGCAACTGAAGCGTGAAGAGCAGGCCGCGCTGAAGGAGATATTGCCGGACGCGTCGTCGTTTGCGCCCAAAACCGCCGGCGGCATAGAGTATTTCGACGCCATGAAGGACGGCGCCCTGGTCGGATATTGCGTAAAGGTGACGGGCTCGGGTTACAGCGGATACATGCGCATGATAGTCGGCATAGACACGAAGGGCGTGATAAAAGGCGTCAGCATACTCGAGCATCAGGAGACGCCGGGGCTCGGCTCCAGGATAAACGAATCGGCCCCGGGCGAGAAGGCGCCGTATTTCCTCAGGCAGTTCAGGGGCAAGCCCGCGAAGACGGTCGCGATAGGCAGGGATGTCGACGCCATTACCGGAGCGACGATATCGTCGAAGGCCGTTACCGACGCCATAAATAAAACAGTATCCGAATTCCTGGATAAGGTCAAGCCATGAAGATGATGGGCGAGTTTGTCAAGGGCTTGTGGAGGGAAAACCCGACCTTCCGGATAGTGCTCGGGCTGTGCCCGACTCTCGCCGTGTCGACGAGCGTCTC
>Ga0233425_10003736_pt1 | contig 26953 bp, 6 predicted proteins | sample Watercolumn_Towu_2_FD_181712 | JGI IMG/M metagenome (GOLD analysis project Ga0233425, IMG submission 181712) | Freshwater microbial communities from Lake Towuti, South Sulawesi, Indonesia - Watercolumn_Towuti2014_140_MG | ecosystem: Environmental > Aquatic > Freshwater > Lake | place: Indonesia...
CCCGGAACCGGCCAGCTCACTTTCCAGCTCCGCACACCGCTTCCCGGAACCGGCCAGCTCACTTTCCAGCTCCGCACACCGCTTCCCGGAACCGGCCAGCTCACTTTCCAGCTCCGCACACCGCTTCCCGGAACCGGCAAGCTCACTTTCCAGCCCCGCACACCGCTTCCCGGAACCGGCCAGCTCCAACTGCAAGTCAGCCAGCTTCTGCGAGAGGGCTTCGGCCTGGTTCTGAGCGTCGCTCCTCTGGCCCGTAGCTTCCGCAAAGCTCTTTTCCAGCGAGAAGGCCAGCTCCGTTGCCGCCTCGAGGTCACCTTCCAGCCTTCTCGTCTTGAGCGTCGCCTCTGCCAGGTCGGCCTCGAGCTGGGTCCCCCGCTGCCGGGCCGCTTCCAGGTCGTGCGCAAGCCCGTCGACCTCTGCGCGGGCGGACGAGAGCGCTTCCTCCGTCTCGGTCACTTTCGTGCGCAACGCGACCAGCTCCTTCTCGGCCTCCTGTCCCCGGCCCGCGGCATCGCCGCAACGCTTCTCCATCTGCGCAGCAAGCTCGGTGGCCGCTTCCAGGTCCCGTTCCAACGCTGCGCGCTTCTTCCCGGCCGCGGCGACCTCGGCTTCCAGATCGGCCCCCCGCTTGCGAGCTTCCGCAAGCTCTGTCTCGAGGTCCGTGCCCCGCTTGCGAGCTTCCGCAAGCTCTGTCTCGAGGTCCGTGCCCCGCTTGCGGGCTTCCGCAAGCTCTGTCTCGAGGTCCGTGCCCCGCTTGCGAGCTTCCGCAAGCTCTGTCTCGAGGTCCGTGCCCTGCTGATGAGCCGCGGCCAGGTCCCGTGCAAGCCCCTCTGCCTCCTCGCGAGCGGAACCCAGGCCTTGCTCCAGGTCAGCGACCCTGCCGCGCAGGGCGGCCAGTTCCTTCTCCAGGGCGAGGCCCCTGCCGGTTGCGTCGCCGAAGCTCTTCTCCATCTGGGCTGCCAGCTCGGTTGCGGCATCCAGGTCGCTCCGGAGTGCGGCAGCCTTCTTGCCGGCAGCGGCAAGCTCGGCCTCGAGCGCGGCGCGCTGGGCATCGGCATCTGCGAGGGCCTCGTCGGACTGTGCGATCCGGGTCTTGGCTTCGGCAAGCTGGGTAGCTGCCGCGGCATGCCGGGAGGTGGCGTCGTCCAGGTCCCTCTCCATGGCAGCGGCCACGGCCTTGCGCTCCGCGATCTCGTCGCGGAGCTGCTGGACGGAGTCGCTGGCCGCTACCAGGTCGCGGTCGAGCGCGGCGATCCGGTCCACGGCTGTTGCCAGGTTCTGCCGGAGGTCGTCTTTCTCAGCGCGGGCCGCAGCGAGGGAGCTGCCGAGCTCCTCCCCGCGAGCATGGAGCCTGGCGGCCACGTCCATGGCTTCCTCGAGCCGCTTGCGCAGGGTGTCCCGTTCTTCCATGGTGGTGAGCAGCTCGTGCTCGGTGCGACCGATGGTCTCTTCCATGGAGGCGATCTTTGCGACCGCTGCTTCGTGCTCCCTCTCGAGGTGCTCGTGCTGCTGCTGGAACGCCTGGAAGTCCTTCTCCCGCGCAGAAAGCCTCTCCAGCACCTCCTGGAGCGAACCGGACAGCGTGTCGAGTTGCGCGCGTGCGGCCTTCACGCGGCCGTCGGACTGGTCGACCATGGTGGCCAGCCGGTTGATGGCTTCCCCCTTGGCCTGGTCCTGCTCCATCAGCTCTGCGATGCGTGCTTTGGCAGCAGCCGTCTCTGCCATAGACTCGGCCAGGAGGCCTTCCGCCTCGCGCTTCTCCCGTGCCAGGTTGTCCCTGTGCTCCTGGGCTGCGAGCAGGTCGGACTCTGCCAGGCCGGCGCGCTTCTCCAGCTCTGCGGCGGCTCTCGCGGCTGTCTCCAGTTTGCTGCGAAGGTCCTCGATGGTGCTGCTCAACGTCTTGTTGAACGCCTCGCAGGCCGACACGTCCACGCGCAGCTTGTCCGCTTCCGCGGTCAGCTCCTCCACGCGCATCTCGGCTTCTTCCAACGCTTCGCCCTGCTCCTGGACCTGCGTTTCGATGGCCGCATTCTGGTCCACGGCCTGGTCGAGCTTCTGCCGCGCGACGTCGCGCTCGTGGCGCATCTCGATGAGCTCCGCGGACACTCCCTGCAGCCGGCGGGACTCTGTGACCTGAGCCTCCAGATCCGACTTCGTCTTGGCCAGGAGCGCCTCGTTGCGCGCACCGCTGTCACGTGCCTGCTGGAGCTGCTTGCCAAGCTCCTCGGTGGACTGCTTCAAGCGCTGCCGCTCCTCGGTAAGGGACGCGGCTTCCTTGCGCTTCATCTCAAGTTGCTCCTTGAGCGTCTTGAGATCCGTGCGCAGCCGGGTCAGCTCCTTCTCATACCGCGCCTTCTCGCCTTCCTGAGCCTGCGGTGCGGCCGTAGGGTCCTGCCGCACCCGGGAGAGCATCTCCTTCTGCTTCCGGAGTGCATCGTCCAGCTTGGCCTTGAGCTGGTCGACCTGGCCCCGCAGCTTCTCGTTCTCGCGGGACAGGCGGACGTCGGAGACGGCCGCTCCCGACGCGCTTACCGAGACCTCCTCGGTCCTTGCGTCCTCCTCCTCACGGCCTGCGTCCACGCCCTCGGCCAGCAGCGCCTGCAGGGCCGAGCGAAACCCCGCCACCGTCACCGGGCTGTCCAGGAACCGCACCATGTGCCGGTCCCCGATATCGGCTGACACAGCGAGGATCTTGTCCGCGCTGCCCAGCACCAGGAATCGGGTCTCCGGCTCTGCCGCGGCGAGGCACGTGCCCAGCAGCTCGCGCCATCGCGGGAGCTCGGTGTTCAGGACCACGAGGTCCGCAGGGAACATGGCTTCCAGCCCGGCCGCGTCGACGTCCGTCGGAGCAACAACCAGCTCCCCCCCCTCCATCAGGCGCGACAGGAACTCGCCGGACTCCGGATTGCCATCCAGCAGGACCACGCGACGAGAATCCAAAGACATCGATACCTCCTCACTCCACCCAACGACTCAGAAAGAGGATTCTACACCGGTTTCATCATCTAGATGCAAATTTTAAGCGCCGGTGTCGTTCTAGCCCCCCGGGCGGGCGCGCACGGCAATGATGCGGACGGCTTCGGCCGTGCGCTCCCTGACCACCGACGAATCGTCCTCCAGGAAGGCCTCGAGGCGTCGGGCCGTGTCGATGTCCCCGATCTGGCCCAGAGTGGCTATGGTCGCGGCCCGCACCACGTCTCCGTCCTGCCGGCGGCTCCGCTTCTTCAGCAGCCGCTTCAGCATCGATTCCTCCCCTTCCAGCCTCCGCAGGAGCAGCTCCCGGACGTCAACGCCGTTGCTGGCAAAGGGCCCCAACCTCCCGATCGCATCCAGGGAAACCAGGAGCAGCTCGTCCGGAGGAGGCGTCTCCTTCTCCCCCGGCGGCCCCGCCACGCGGGCCAGCATGTCGAGAAAGGGCGGCTCCCGGCAGCCCTTGCGCGCCAGGACCGCGATGATCTTCCGGTCAGGCACCTTTCCTGGCTCGGAGCAGAACGGCAGCAGGAAGTGCGCCAGGTCGTCGGGGGCAAGCTTCTCGAGGGCCACGAGCGCCTCGTCCCGGACGCGTGGGTGCGCATGGCCCAGGAAGCGCCGCACGTCGTCGACCGCGGCAACCTGCTCCAGCCTCCCGAGCATGAGGATCGTGTTGCGGTAGACGAACCATTCGTGCCCGCGTGCAGACAGCACTTCGAGGAGGGGAACCAGGGCATCGTCCCCGAATCCCTCGATGGCCGCCATCAGGTCCCTGCGCGCCGTGGCCGACCGGCTGGAAGCCAGTGCGGCCAGCAGCGCGGAAATCGACTCCTCTCCCAGCGCGCACAGGCACCGGATGACCGGCCCCCGGACATCCTTGTCGTCCGAACCGGCCAGCTGCGAGATCCGCGCCACCATGTCGGGCGTCGCGAACTGCCGGAGCGTGTCCTCCGCTGTCTGGACGCGCCATTCGAGGCCCGGAGTCCTGTCGACCGCATGAGCCCGCAGCGCGGCGCAGATGCCGGCGTACTCAGCGTGCCGGGTCCGGCCGACCAGCTCCGGGAGGATCGCGCCGAACGTCTCGATGTACTGGGCGTACGTCCGCGAGTCGCCGAGGCCGGAGAACCGCGCGATGACCTGGTCGGGGGACGCCAGGAACTGCGTCGTCCATTTCTCCGCAAGCACCTCCTTCTGCAGCACGACGGGCAGCTCCTGGTAAGCCAGGATCCGCTTGAGAAACAGGTACCTGAGCAGCTCGCGGGTGGTCCCCGGGTCCACTTCCCGCAGCCGCAGCGAAACGCTCTTGAGGATGCCCTTGTACACCGTGTCCAATCGCCGGGACGTGGCCCCCTCGGCCACCCGGATCTCGCCCCACGAGACCTGGTCCATCTCCCCGACGATGTCCCACGACACCGCGGTGAGCATGCCGGGATGCAGGCACTCGATGATCTCCCGCTCGATGTCCAGCTGCGCCAGCTCCTCCACCCCTGCGGTCACGAGGTCGGTGTTGGCCAGCAGGTCCTTCAGGAACTGCGGCTTTCTCAGCGGCCGCGTGATGTCCTGGATGAGCATCATCTTGGCGTCCTGGAGCTGCTGCTGTGTGGCTTCGGAGTAGAGCGGCACCGTGCGGAGGTCCTTGCGGAGACGGCTGATGGCCATCTTGACGCGCCAGGGAAGCACCCGGTCGCCGCCGATCACTTCCTCCCGGGCCATGGCCGTGACGTGCACGATGCCCGCCTTGCCAAGCAGGTCCGAGAAGGAGACCACGCGGGCCACTCCCCGCTGCTCTTCGGAGACCCGGTGCTCCGCGAACACGGACACCAGCCGGTTGAACTCCTCGCGGCCGATGCGGGGCTTGACGCTGAACGACACGAGGTGGTTCCGCTCGAAGTAGTTGAGGAACTTCCGGGCGAAGTGCTCCGAGAGGCTCGACTGCACGAGCGAGGAAAACGGGATCCCTTCCGGAAGCAGGCCTTCCAGCGTCAGATCGTCCCCGATGCCCGAAGAGGCCCCCTGGAACGTGAGCTCCGAGGAATGGGGCTCCAGCCGCTTCAGCATGTCGAACGGCTCCGTCGCGACTCCGACGACCGCGGGGTGGTCGGGAGGGTAGATCCCGGTGGTCATCAGGGCCTTCAGGAAGGAGAGCGTGAATCGGCCCATGGCCTGCTTCAGCTCCGCCTCGACCGCCTTGTCGAGCGTCCCGAAATCAACTGTCTCTTTTCCAGGATCCGTTGCCACCAGCGTGCCTCATCCGATCTGTATGAGCCTATTACATACGTCTTATCCGTGTCAATCGGAGTGCGGAGGCTGGGCGTACCGGGCTGGGCTTCCTGAGAGCTTGCCGCCTTCGATCAGGTCCTGGATTGCACCGGGATCGACGGTGCGCTGGAACTCGTACAGCTTGTCGTCCTTGCGGATCCAACCGGGATCTTCAAGGCTGACATCGGCCGCGGGCGCCTGGTCGGCCGCCCTCTCAGTCGGGCTCCCGCCCTGAGACACGGATGCGGATCGGGAAGCGTCCCAGGCCCTCCAGGCGCACACGGCGGCCACGGTCACGACAACCGCCACGAGTGCGGCAGAAGGGAGCGTGACGAGCCTCCACCGCTGCCGGCGGGGCACGGGCTCCACGCACCGGTTGCACCGCACGCAGTCGAGGTCTCCTGGCAGGCGGACCCCGAGGTGGCAGCGGCTCGACACGCGCTCCGGGCTCCAGCCGAGCCGGTCGAGAAGAGCGGTCCTCTCGGACAGCGAGAGCACCGCGCCCAGCGGGCAAAGGTAGCGGCACCAGGGCCTCCACCAGGCGAGAGCGGAAAGGAGCACTGCGGCCAGCACGGCCAGTGCCGGGGCCTTCCAGTCCAGCCGGAACAGGTAGCCCAGCGGGTCGACGCCGAGGACGGCCCTGTCTCCGGAAACGAGGAAGCCGGCCAGCAGCGCCGCGGCCACGACGTACTTGACGTTCCGGAGCGTTCGGTCCAGCGCGGGGTTGACTCTAAGACCCAGCCCGAAGTCCGAGGCCAGCTCCTGCAGCGCTCCCAGCGGGCACACCTGGCCGCAGTGGAGCGGCCCGGCAAGCACCGCGGTCACCAGCAGGGCCAGGATGAGCCCCCAGGCGGCCGCGTTGCTCCACGGGGGAAGGGTCGCTGTCAGCAGCTGCGCGGCAAGGCCCAGGGAGGCAAGGCTGTTGAGCCACACGCCGGCAAGCCCCGCGGCAGCGACCAGCAGCGCCCTGCGAGCTCGGCCGGACGGGCGCAGGTAGAGCCACACAGCGGCGATCGCCAGGAGGAGGGGCACCACCCCCTCGGTCATACCCGCGATCTCACCGATGCCGCTGCCCGCGCTCCCGTCCGTGGCTGCGGAAGCGGGCTGGCCGCCGGCCATGCACACCACGGAACGCACTGCGGCCTTGCCCGTGACCGTGGCGCCCGTCAGCGCGTCGACCCCGTCCTCGCCTTCCGACGCGTAGCGAAGGGTCGCGGCGGGCTTGCCCCTGAAGGTGTCGAACCACCGGTCGATGCCATGGACGTACTCCGGCGTCTCGCTGTTGCGCCCCATCCGGACCCGCTCCACGCGTCCGTCCGTGGAAAGGTCGAGGAGCACCTCCATGGGACCTCCGTACGCCTCCACGTCCGGACACAGGTCGTACGAAGACAGGGTGCGGGGACGGTCTGCGGCCCCTTCCCGAGCAGCCGGTCCAACCGGCTGAGCCCCTCTCGGGCCGGCCGGGGCGGGAGGACCGTGGGACATGGCCCCGGACAGCGCGAGCCAGCACACGACCATGCACAGGACGGCCAGAACCGGCCCGGACGGGACGCGGCGAAGCGACGCTGCGTCGGGCACGAACCCCACCACGGACAGCAGCCGCATCAGGGCGCACGCGGCGACCAGGGCCGCGCAGGCGATGCCTGCGGCGGGAAACCCCGCCAGCGGCACCAGCACGAGCCCGCCGACAAGCGCTCCGGCCACCGCTCCGAGGTGGTCCAGAGCCTCCAGCCACGCGGCGGCCGATCGGGCCGAAAGGCCCCGCTCGAAGAGCTCCCTGCTGGAAGCTGCCAGCGTCAGCCCCGAAAGGAGCCCCAGGCCAAGGCTGGAAGCCATGTAGAGCCACTTCGGGCCGCCTCCTGCCAGCAGCAGGCACACGAGCCCGAGCAGGGCAGCGAGACCCGCGGGCGGAAGCGCCCCGCCTGCCCGCCGGAAGCCCACCGGCGACCGCGAGGACGAACCCACAAAAAGGCCCAGCATGAATAGAGAGTTTATTAGTCCGAATTCAGAGTATACTGCGCCGAATGCGGCCTGGTAGCCGAAGACCACGAGGGTCTGTCCGCACATGGCGCCGAACCCGGTAGCCAGCAGGGTGATGGCCGGCAGGACAAGGCCTCGGCCGCCGGGGGTCGATCGCCCACCCAGCAGCAGGGCCATGACAAGGCCCAGGAGCGCTGCGTAGAACGCTGCGAGAGCGTTTCGACGCGCCGCGTCGAGGTCGGGGAATCGCCGGTCCGGAAGCTCCTGCGCCAGCAGGTTGAGAAGGAAGACGGCAGGGGCCGTGTCGTGGGCTACCAGTGCGGGGCCGGCGGCCCCGAGCAGGGCCTTGCGTTCCTGGATCCGCCCGGTCTCGAACAGGGTGGAGAACGCGCGCTCCGGGAACTCGGGGAAGTACCCGCGGACCGTTTCGAACCGGTGCTCCAGCGTTTCCGGCGTGTCGGTGACGACTCCGTCGGCCAGGGACGCGTACGCGGCCATCGTCTCGCCCGCGGTGATGGCCACGTGGGGGAACACGGCCGCCAGGGTTGCATGCACGGACCGCGCATAGGCCAGCGTGGCCGGTCCGAGCACGTTCTCGGTGACCGTCACGCCGGTGGACAGGACCCCGTCCGGCGCCATCCGTGACGCAACCAGCCGGTAGAACTCCACCGTGTGGAACCGGGCGGCCTGAACGGTGCGCGGCTGCCGGGCCTGCACCACGGCCAGGTCGAAGCCCGCGCGTTGGCCCTGTCTCAGAAAGCGGGTGACGTCGTCCCTCACCACGGTGACACGGGGGTTGGCGATGCAGGCGCGGGTGGCATCGTCCGCGACGGACAGGATCGTGTCCAGCAGGCGCCCGTCGTGGCCGACTACCGTGACCTCCACGTCGGGCTTGCGCAGCAGCTGGCACACGAGCGCTTCCGCACCGAAACCGAGGACCAGCGCTCTGCGGGCAGCGGGCGCCATCGCGAACAGGGCGGCGGCTTCTTCCACGGCCTGGCCGCTTGCCGGGAACGCGGCGACCAGCTCGCCGTTGGAGTAGACGGCCACCGTGCGGCCGGACCGCGCGACTGCGGCGGCCTGGTAGGGGGTGTCCACGGTCCTTTCGACGGCAAACGTCTCCGGCACCGGGAACGCGGCGTTCCTCTGCGTCTCCACCCACGGCCCCAGGCCTGCGAGCCACGCGGTGACCAGCACGGCCGCGGTGGCCGCGTGGGCCGCCGCGACCAGGGGACGCCGGGCCGTGAAGCTGAACAGCAGGGCCGATGTTTCTGCCACAAGCAGCAGGAGGAGCAGGGCCGTCCCCGCGGACAGGCCCGCGAGGAATGCTGCGGACATGGCTGCGCCTGCAGCAAGGCTTCCTGCGGCTTCAGCCCCGTAGCCGCGCGCGGCCGCGGACGCCCCGCCGGCCCCGGGCGTCCGGTGCGCTTCCTCGGCCGTCGCACCAGCCATTGCGTGCACCGCAACGGTGAACAGCGCACCGGTCATCAGCCCCACCGGCAGGGTCACCGGGAGGGTCCAGGCCACCAGGAGCCCCAGGGGAAACAGCTCCGTTGCGGGCACGCCAGCCAGCCCCCGCAGGCTCCACGTGGCCCCGAGCTGAAGGGCCAGCGCCGCGGGCTGGAGCCACAACAGAGCGGGCAGGCTTGCACCGGCCCGGGAAGCGATGCCGCGGCCCGCAAGCGCCCCCAGGGCGATGGCCAGCATCCACGCGGCGAGGAACGCGGCGAGCCCCAGCTCGTTGCCGCCGGCCGCGACCAGGTGCTCCCGCAGCAGCAGCGTCTGGGCCCCGAAGGAGAAGAAGCCCATGGAGAAGAGCAGTGGCAGGTGTGCCGGCCCCCTCCGCCACATGCGCATGGCTACTTCTGCTCGTGGAAGACGATGGCCTCGAAGACCTCGAAGGAAGCGCCCGACTTCCATGCGTCCGCGGGAAGCCGGGCCTTGAGCGACAGGTGGGTCAGCGTGTCGGCAAGGGTCCATCCCTGCTCGGGTGCAACCTGGGGCAGGAACAGAGCCATCCTGCCGTTCTTCTCGAGGATGACGCCGTCCCGGCCCAGCACGATGTCCTCGTACCCCTTGACCGGCACCGGGGGAGTCAGCACGGACACCTCCACCTCGATGAGGGGCAGCTCCGCGGGAGCAACGGGCTCGAACCGGCCATCGTTGAGCGCTGCGTTGACCGCGTTGTCGATCACGGCCCGCACCAGCGGCTTGACCGGCGGGATGGTGCCGATACAGCCGCGCAGGTCCCCCTCCTTCTTGAGCGTGACGAATGCGCCGGACTTCTCGGAGAGGCGCGGGGTGGCCGTGACGCCCGCTTCCTGAGCGGTGAGCACCCTGCCGGTGGACACCACCTCGTTCACGACGGCCCTTGCCAGCTTGAGCAGCTCAGCCTTCTCAGCTTCCGAAAGCCCCTGGGCTCCCTGCACGGAGGAGTACGGCCACAGGCCGGTGAAGGCAGCGGCCAGGTAGCTGACCGAGTTGTCCCAGTCCCCGGTCAGCGCTCCGGACGTCTGCGTGGCAAGCAGCGACGCACCTGTGTCCGGGGGCAGCACCGACAGGAGGATCGCGATGGGGAGGAGCCCGCAGATGCTGTCGTGGGTCTCCCGCTCGTAGGCGAGGAGCTTCGAGACGTCCCGGGTCTCCACTGCGGACCACGCCCGGGCAAGGAGCGCGGGAAGCTTCTGGGCCGCGGTAGCGGGCGTGATCGGGTCGGAGGGCGGGCCGAAGTAGCCGAACCGCTGGCCGTAGTGGGTGAAGTCCGACGACGCGACGTAGAGGTCTCCGGGCCGGATCACTCTCCTGAGGGAAGCGGCGGCCCCGGCCACTCCCTCCTCGTCGAGGTCGGAGACCATGAGGGGCACCAGCAGGAAGCGGCCCAGGGCCACCTGGAGCAGGGGGATCTGGATCTCGATCGCGTGCTCGCGGTCCTCTGCCGCGTCGCACGTGCTGAAGCCCGGCTCCTTGAGCAGCTCCCGCACCGCGACCGTATCGACGTTCACGTTGCCCAGCGGTGTCGTGTAGTGCGTGTAGCGGCTTGCGCAGACACCGTCAAACGCGGCCCTGTGGGACGGCGCGACGACAAAGACCCTGCCGTAGGTACGGCCTTGAAGCTGGCGGTAGGCATGGGCCGCGGTCGCGCCGGAGTACACGTAGCCTGCGTGTGGGACGATGAGCGCGATGGGATAGCCGTGAAGCGTGCTTTGGGCGGCCGCGTCGATGAACCCGGTGACCCGGGCTCGCAGCGCGTCAGCTTCCGCGTCGTACCATCCGCCTGCCAGGGCAGGCTTTCGCACCTCCACCGGGGGCAACGACGGAAGCGATTCCCGACACTTCGATGCAGTCAGGAAGACGAAGAGAAGAGCCAGGAAAGCCGCGCGCATGACACACCTGCCCGGCCGCCCCGCCGGGCGACCCGAAGACCGAAGGCTACGGAGCGTCCTTCTCCACGAACTCGGAGAGGATCTCGAAGTTGTCGAGCACCCTGGAGCGGTAGCATCCCAGCACGTTGCAGATGCCCACCACGTCCCCCTCGGACCGGTCCGGGCGAAGGTAGATCGCGACGAGGTTCCCGCCCTTCTCGCAGCCGCACGAGGTGATGACCGGCAGGTCCACCTCGCACTCCGGGCACTTCAGCCGGGACCGGGTGCCGTCGGGAACGGAGCGGCTCATGCCGACCTTGGAATGGTCCCCGTGGATGGGGCTCAGGATGACCTCTCCGGACCATTCCTCGGTCTCCACGAACACGGAGACGCCGGGATAGCCGTCAAAGAGCACGTCGTTGCGCCGCACGAGGTTGTGCCCGTTGGGGCAGAACGCCTGGGTGATGACCACGAGGACGTCGTTCTCGACGGAGACCCCCTCCCTGGCCCGTCCGCCCGCCCGACTGACTTTCACCGCACCGGCCCTTCTTCGCTCCACCATGGCTTCCTCCGGACCAATCCGACAGGGGCATTATAGTAGCCCCGATCCGCATGGCAAAAGAAAAAAAGGGGGGTCACGAGAGCACCTCCACGAACGCCTCCATGCGCGTCCTCTCGCGCGCGGAGATCTCGCCGGGAAGATCCCCCTCCACCACCAGCATGGGCCAGTCCGAGAAGACCTTCCGGGCCCATACCAGCTCGAGGTTGTGCTGGCAGAAGGCCTGGCTGTAGACCAGGATCCCGTCGACGCGGCGAGCCCTTGCCAGCTCCAGGAAGCGGGCAACCCGGCGCTGGATGCCGTACGGATATGCGTAGGCAAGGTACTGCTTCTCCAGCGTCCCGGCCGGCGGGATCATCGCGAAGTCGCTCTCGGTCTCCCAGAGAACGACATGCGCGGCCAGGCTCTCGAGGCACTCGGCCAGACCGCGCAGGATGGACGGGACGCCGAACACCGCGACCCGCGGCCGCCCCCTGTCACCGCCGCCAGGGCCCTGTCCAGGCATTGCGACCTGCGGCCGCCCCCTGTCACCGCCGCCAGGGCCCTGTCCAGGCATTGCGACCTGCGGCCGCCCCCTGTCACCGGCGCCGGGGCCCTTTGCTGGAAGCAGCCCCGCTCCTCCGCTGCCCGCGCTTGCTTCGGCCAGCGTGCGGGCGAGGCGCAGCCGGAAGGAGTCCGGGTCGCCGCCGAAGTCGGTGGAGTCCAGGAGACACGCGCGGACCACCGACGCAGGCAGGCGGCCCTCCGCTCCGGCCCGGTCGATTGCGGCCAGCAGCTCCCGGATATCTCTGAGCCCGCGGAAGGTGGCCTCCGCGACCGCCGCGTCCACGCCGAGGCGCTGCATGAGCCGCGCGAGCTCCCGGCGAAGCCGTGCGGAGCGCCGGGGACCGTCCGCCGGGTAGTCGAACGGGATCACCTCCACGTCTTCGGGGAGGAGAAGGCGTCCGACGATGGCGTTGTTCGCGCAGTCGCCCCGGGTCACCACCAGGACGCGGCGGAACCGGTGTCGCACGGTGGTGCCGACCAGGGCCCGGGTCCACGCGCAGATGCCCGCGGGCATGCCCATCCCGTCTGCGTCTTCCAGGAGCTGCAACGGGTCCGGGCTGGTCACGAAGAGGTTGTTCACGTCGGCCGGGACGAGGCCTGCGGCCAGCAGGATCTCCACCGGGCAGGTGGAGAAGATTGCGATGCGGTTATCTTCGCGGCCGCAGAGAGGCGCGAGGCGCGGGTCCCTTTCCTGCATGGGTGGCTCCCCCGGGCCCGCCCCCTCGCGGCGGCGGGCCCGAGAATGGTCTCTGCTATCTGCCGGTCCTTTCGGCCAGGATGGCGTCCAGCACCGGGTAGTCGATGAGCAGGTGCCCTGCCGCGTTGCGACGGACCGCGACCGGGTAGAGCTCCTCGACTTCCTGGGCGATGAGGCCCATGTCGCTGCCGGTCAGGCCGTAGAGCCTCCCGGCTTCCTCGGTCCAGGTCCAGGAAGCGCCCTTGAGACCCAGCGCTTCGTAGGGCGAGCCCGGCACGTAGCGGAGGGTGTCCTTCAGCCGCATGTCGGACATGTTGCCGGACGCGGCGTCCCACAGCGTGATGCGCAGGTAGTACGGAGCAGACGAGACGCTCTGCTCGTAGTACATGTCCGGTATGATCCAGTAGATCCCCGGCGGGAAGTACTGCGGCCCGGTCCAGGAGCCCCACTGGACGCTGTCGCCCCAGGCACAGATCATGCCTTCCACTCCGACGGAGTTGAAGTTGCAGGACGACGCCCTCCAGACGATGAGGCGCGGGTAGTTGTACGGGCTCCAGCCGCCGTTTCGGCCGTAGTAGATGTCCACGTACGTGCTGTCCCACGGGATCTCGAGACGGTACACCTTGTCGAAGTCGTCGTGGCACCAGGAGCAGTCGCTGCACGAGGCCCACGCGTAGGACATGAACTGGCCCGCGTTGTTGGAGTAGTGGCTCACGTCGTCGTGGTCGCCGGCCAGGTCGTCGTAGAATTCGAACCGCTGCGGCCGGGCCGAGACCGGGATGTTGATGAAGTTACCGCAGTAGTCGCCGGACTGCCAGCACTCGACCGGGTTGGTTGCCTGGGTCTCGCCGTATCCGGAATCGCAGACGCAGTTGCCGCACAGGGACGTGAAGTCGAACTGGATGGTGTACTCGCCCCTGGACGTTCCCATGCCGTCCACGTAGAGGTACCAGTCGTACCCGGGCTGGAGCTTCATGGAGATGCCCGATCCGTCGCCGAGGCCGGGGTAGTCGTCGTTGTAGGCGATCTTGACGCCCGAGCCGCCGCACACGTCGCGCTTGAGGTAGATGACGGGGTCGAAGTTGCCCCACACCTTGACCGTGAACTCGACGCCGATGTAGTCGGCCTTGGTGTCGAAGTGGTAGACGCGGTCGTTGGCGAAGCTTCCGTTCTCGTTGGAGCAGCAACCGTAGTCGTAGTCGTTGTTGCCGCCGAACGTGGACCCGTAGTAGGTGGCGTCACCGTTGTTTGGGTTGTCGAACAGCGGGTCGTGGACCTCGATGATGGAGTCGCACGTGTCGCCCTTGCAGCAGTACTGGCCCTTGTCGCACGGCACCGCGGATGAGCAGTTCTGGCACTGCGTGTTGGACTTGCACAGCGCGGTGGGACAGCAGTTGCCGTCGGTGAGGCACGCGGTCCTGCACGAGTCGCCGAGGCAGTTGAACGGGCAGCACGAGCTGGAGCCCGAGTCGAGGCACACGCCGGTGCCGCTGCAGTAGTCGGTGGGGCTGAACATGCCCGTGACCCCGTCGCAGTTCTGCGAGTTGCAGATGACGTTGGAGCCCCACTTCCTGCAGGCGCCGCTGCCGCTGCACGTGCCGTCGTTTCCGCACGTGGACTGGGAATCCTGAGCGCAGTCGTTGAACGGGTCAGTTCCGACCGCGGCGTTGACGCATGCGCCTGCGCCGTTGCACACGACGCAAGCGGGGCAGTCGTTGTCCGGGTCGCTGAGGTATGCGTGGAACGTGCAGTTCCCCACGAACCCGGTGATGTTGCAGGCCTGGCAAGCTCCGTTGCACGCCTTGTCGCAGCACACGCCGTCCACGCAGAAGCCGGAAGCGCACTCTGCGGACGCCGTGCAGGTCTGGCCGTTGGCCTTCTTGGTGACGCACAGGCCGCCGTTGCACCAGTAGCCGGTGCAGCAGTGGGTGTTGTCGGAGCAGCCGGTCCTGCAGGAGTTGCCACCGCAGGTGTACGGGCAGCACGAGGACGAGCCCTTGTCCACGCAGGTGCCGGAGCCGTTGCAGTAATCGGCCGCGGACAGCATGTTGCCCGTGCAGGTCTGGGCCGCGCACACGGTGGTAGCCGGCCACATCTCGCAGGCACCCGAGCCGCCGCAGTTGCCGGACTGGCCGCAGGTCGCGGGGTCTGTCTGGTTGCAGTCTCCGAACGGGTCCTGTCCGGCCGGGATGGCTGCGCAGGCGCTGGCGCCGTTGCACTGGTAGCACGGCAGGCACTCGTTCTGCGGGTCCGTGCCCGCGGCCTCGGGCGAGCAGGTGCCGAGCTTGGTGGGCACGTTGCAGGCGGAGCAGGTGCCGGTGCACGCGGTGTTGCAGCAGTAGCCGTCCACGCAGAAGCCGCTCTGGCACTGGCCCGCGTTGCTGCACGGGTCACCGTTGGGCTTCTTGGTCACGCACGCGGATCCATTGCAGTAGGCGTCCGAGCAGCAGTTTGCGTTGGAGTTGCAGCTCGTGCCGCAGGCGCCGGTGCCGCACAGGTACGGGCAGCAGGAGGTGGTGGGCGAATCCACGCACGACCCGTTGCCGTTGCAGTAGTCGGTGGGCGACAGGGTGCTTCCGACGCAGGACTGCGACGCGCACTCGGTGCTCACCGGGTACTTGCGGCAGGCTCCTGCGCCGCTGCACGCACCGTCATCGCCGCAGGTGGCGGGCGCGGCAGCGTTGCACTGGTTCTTCGGGTCCTGGCCCGCGGGCACGAACTTGCACGCGCCCGCGCCGTTGCAGGCCTGGCACATGCCGCACTCGCTGCCGAGGTCCTGGTTGTTGGTCACGAACGTGCACACGCCGATGTTGCCCGTGATGTTGCAGGCCCGGCAGGTGCCGGTGCACGCGTTGTCGCAGCAGTAGCCGTCGACGCAGTAGCCGGAGAGGCACTGCGGGTTGGAGGCGCAGGCCTCGCCCAGGCCCTTCTTCGGGATGCATACGCTGGCCGAGCAGTAGTAGCCGACCACGCAGTCGTCGTCGGTAGCGCAGTTGGTCGCGCACGCGTTTCCGGAGCACTTGTAGGGTGCGCAGCTCACGCTGCCGGAGTCGACGCACTGGCCGAGGCCGTCGCACTTGTCCTGCTTGTAGAGCGTGGAGCCGGAGCAGGTCTGGGCCGCGCACTCGGTGCCGGAGGCCCACAGGCGGCAAGCAGCCGAGCCGTTGCAGTAGCCGTCCTGGCCGCACGGCACCTGGTCCGAGCACTCCGCAACCGGGTCCTGGCCGTTGGGCACGTTGACGCACAGGCCTGCGCCGTTGCAGACCTTGCACGACCCGCACTCGTTGTCCGGGTCGGTATTGGTGGCCAGCATGGTGCACGTGCCGAGCTTGTTGGCCACGTTGCACGCCTGGCAGGTGCCTGCGCAGCCGGTGTTGCAGCAGTAGCCGTCCACGCAGAACCCGGACTGGCACTCGGAGCCGGTAGCGCACGTCTGGCCGTTGGGCTTCTTGGAGATGCAGGCCCCGGAGATACAGAAGAAGCCGGGGCAGCAGTGGGTGTTGTCAGTACAGGAGTCCCGGCAGGTGTTGCCGATGCACATGTACGGGCAGCAGTTGGCGGTGCCCGCATCCACGCACAGGCCGAAGCCGCTGCACATGTCGGTCATGTACTTGGTCGAGCCGGTGCAGGTCTGGGACTGGCAGACGGTGGTGTTGTTCCAGAACCTGCATGCGCCGCCGCCGTCGCAGGCGCCGTCGTTTCCGCAGGTGGATTCCGCGGTCTGCTCGCAGTGGTTGAGCGGGTCGGTGCTGTTTGCGATGTTCATGCAGGCCGCGGCGCCGTTGCAGGCGCGGCACGTGCCGCACTCGCCGGCCGGGTCGTTGTTGACCGCGATGTTGGAGCAGGTTCCCTGGGAGCCGGAGAGGTTGCAGGCCTTGCACTGCTCGGCGCACCAGGTGTCGCAGCAGTAGCCGTCCACGCACTTGCCGCTGTTGCACTCCGCGTTGGACACGCAGGACTGGCCATTGGCCTTCTTGGGCACGCAGACCGAGCCCGCGCAACGGTAGCCGTCGCAGCAGTGGCCGTCGTTGGCGCACGTGGCGCGGCACTTGTTCTCGGTGCCGCACCGGTAGGGGCAGCACGAGGTCTTGGCAGTATCCGTGCAGTTGCCGAGGCCGTCGCAGAAGTCGGCCCCGTAGTAGTCGGTGCCCGCGCACTGCTCTGCCTGGCACTGGGTTGTGACCGGCCAGAACTGGCACTTGCCGGCGCCGTCGCAGTTGCCGGTGTAGTCGCAGGAGTCCATGGAGCTTGCGACGCAGTCATCGTTCGTGTCGGAGCCCATAGAGACGTTCTTGCAGGAACCTGCTCCGTTGCAGGTCCTGCACACGCCGCACTCCGCGTCCGGGTCCTCGTTGTTGGCGTAGTTGGTGCAGGTGCCGAGGCTTCCGGCCACGTCGCAGGCCTGGCATTCGGACGTGCACGCGGTGTTGCAGCACACGCCGTCCACGCAGAAGCCGGAGAGGCACTCCGCGCCGGCCGTGCAGCCCTGGCCATTGGCCTTCTTGGCCACGCAGGAGCCGGCGTTGCAGTAAGCGTCGGAGCAGCAGTGACCGTTGCTGGTGCAGGTGTTCCTGCACTCCGTGCCGATGGCGTTGCAGCGGTACGGACAGCACTCGAAGGTGGGGCCGTCCACGCAGTCGCCCGCGCCGTTGCACTCGCTGGACAGGTACTTGGTGTGGTCGGAGCAGACGACGTTGCTGCACGTGGTGCCGTTAGGCCAGAATCTGCACGCGCCCAGGCCGCTGCACTGGCCGTCGTAGGCGCAGGTAGCCTGGGCCTGCTGTGCGCAGTCGTTGGCCGGGTCGGTGCCCATCGCGGTGTTGACGCAGGTGCCCAGAGCGCTGCAGATCTTGCAGGTGCCGCAGTCGTTCTCCGGGTCGGTGTTGGCCGGCTGCTTGGAGCAGGTGCCGATCTTGGGGGGCAGGGCGCAGCTCTGGCAGAGGCCGTCGCACGCGGTGTCGCAGCAGTAGCCGTCCACGCAGAAGCCGGTGCTGCACTCGAGGTCGCTGACGCAGGGCACGCCGGTGACGGCCTTCGCCTTGCACTTTCCGCCCTCGCAGAAGTAGCCGTCGCAGCACTGGGCGTCGGAGCCGCACATGGTGCCGCAGCCGTTGCCGTCGCACTTGAACGGACAGCAGTCGGAGACATCCGAGCAGCAGCGCACGTATGCGGTGCTTGCGACGTCCGTGGCCTTGCACTCGGCCATGCCCGTGCCGTCCCCCTTGAGCACGTAGAACTTGCTTTCCGCGCACTCGGAGGTGGTCCAGACGAGGTTGGCGTCGCAGCCCGTGCCCTTGACCTCGAAGGCCTGCACCTCTGCCAGGTGCAGAGGCGGCCGCCGCCTGCCTGGCAGGAGTTGAGCGCGGCAGCCCATGTGACGGCCGCGCCGCACGCCGCGGACTGGGAGCACACGGTCTTGCTGCCTCCCAGGTCGGGCCAGCCCAGCGCACCGCAGTTGCTGGTGGAGCCGAGGCAGGCGCCGTCGCCGTCGCAGTACTTGGTGGGCGACAGCAGGTCGACCGCGCACGACTGGCCGGAGCAGACGGTTCCGCCGGGCCACTTGCGGCAGGCGCCCGCGCCGTTGCACTGGCCGTCCGCACCGCAGGTGTCCGGTGTCTGCGAGACGCAGTTGTCCTTGGGGTCGGTGCCTTCCAGCGCGTTGCCGCAGGCGCCGACGCCGTTGCAGACCTTGCACGCGCCGCAGTTGCCTTCCGGATCGGTGTTGCCCGCGTGGAACGTGCACGTGCCGTTGTGGCCCGGCACGTTGCACGCGCGGCATTCGCCGGTGCATGCGCTGTTGCAGCAGTAGCCGTCCACGCAGAAGCCGGACAGGCATTCCACCGCGCTGGAGCAGGTGCTGCCCGAAGGTTTCTTGGGCACGCACGAGGAGCCCGCGCAGTAGTAGCCGGTGAGGCAGTCCGCGTCGGACGCACAGGAGGTGAGGCAGCCCGTGTCGCCGTTGCACTTGTAGGGCGCACACGAGATGGTCCCTGCGTCGAGGCACATGCCGAAGCCGTTGCAGTAGTCGGCCAGGTAGAGCGTGGCGATGTTGCAGAACTGGGCCTGGCACTCGGTGCTGGAATTCCAGTAGCGGCACGCGCCGGTGCCGTTGCACTGGCCGTCGAGGCCGCAGGTGTTGGCATCCATGGCCGCGCACTCGTTCTTGAAGTCACTGCCGTTGGTGGCGTTCTTGCAGGCGCCGCCGCCGCTGCACACGCGGCACACGCCGCACTCCTTGTCCGGGTCGGTGTTGTTGGCGATGTTGAAGCACACGCCCACCCAGCCGGTCTGCTTGCAGGTCTGGCACTGGCCCGCGCAGGGGCCGTTGCAGCAGACGCCGTCCACGCAGTACCAGGACTTGCATTCCGCGCTCTTGTCGCAGGGCTGCCCGTTGTCCTTCTTGGGCACGCACTTGCTGTTCGCGTCGCAGTAGTAGCCGAAGAGGCAGTCGCTGTCGTCCACGCAGGAGGTCTGGCAGTCGGTGCCTGCGTCATTGCAGTTGTAGCCCTTGCAGCTATCGAACCCGTTGTCCGAGCAGAAGCCGCTTCCGTCGCAGGTGTCTGGGTGGAAGACGTATCCGCCGACGCAGTACTGCGGGAAGCACTCGGTGCCGTCGGCCCAGAAGGAGCAGTCGCCCACGCCGTTGCAGAGGCCGCTGTAGCCGCACGAGTTGGCGGCCATCTCCTCGCAGTCGTTGGCGGGGTCCGCCCCGTCGCCCGCGGGCACGCAGTCGTTGCTGTTGCCCGTGCAGACCCAGCAGGCCGGGCAGTTGTTCTCGTTGTCGGTATCCGCGGGCTCGAAGGTGCAGGTGCCGGGGGTCAGGGCGCACGACTCGCACACGCCGTTGCAGGCCTTGTCGCAGCAGTAGCCGTCGACGCAGAAGCCGGACTGGCACTGGTTGCCCTTGGTGCAGGCCTGGCCGTTTGCCGCCTTCGCGACGCAAGCTCCGTTGCTGCAGTAGGAGTCCTGGCAGCAGTGGTAATCGTACACGCAGCCGGTGCGGCAGCCGGTAGCCGACGCGTTGCACGCGTACGGGCAGCAGCTCTGGTCGGGCGAGTTGACGCATGAGCCGAGGCCGTCGCAGTAGTCTGCTGGGGCCAGGGTGGTGAGGCTGCAGGATGCGGGAGCGCACACGGTGGTGTCCTCCCAGAGCCTGCACCCTCCCTTGCCGTCGCACGAGCCGTCGAAGCCGCAGGAGATGGGCAGGGCCTGCCAGCACTCGTTCTTGTAGTCCTGGCCTGGCGGAGTGGTCTTGCAGAAGCCTGCGCCGTCGCAGGCGCGGCAGGTGCCGCAGTCGTTCTGCGGGTCGGTGTTGATGGGGAAGTTGGAGCAGGTGCCCTCCATGCCGGCCAGCGCGCAGGAGCGGCAGTCGCCGTCGCACGCCTCGTTGCAGCAGTAGCCGTCCACGCAGAAGCCGGACATGCACTGGCTGTTGCTGTTGCAGGTGCCGCCGTCGGGCTTCTTGGAGACGCACTCCGCGCCGGAGCAGTAGGCGTCGGAGCAGCAGTGGTCGTTGCTGGAGCAGGAGTTCCTGCATGCGCCGGCCCAGCACATGTACGGGCAGCAGTCCTGTGCGCCGGAGTCGACGCAGGTGCTGGCGCCGTTGCAGAAGTCCGCGGGCTCGAGAGTGGAGCCGGTGCACGCCTGCGGGACGCAGATGGTCTTGTTGTCCCACACGTCGCACTTGCCGGTGCCGTCGCAGAAGCCGTTTCCGGCGCAGGAGGCCTGGGCCAGCTGCGGGCAGTTGCCCTTGGGGTCGACGCCCTTCAGGACGTTCTTGCATGCGCCGGCGCCGTTGCACTGGGCGCAGGTGGGGCACTCGTCCTGCGGGTCGGTGTCGTTGGTGTAGAAGGTGCAGATGCCTTCGACGTCCGGGATGTTGCAGGCCTCGCAGAGGGCGTCGCACGCGGTGTTGCAGCAGTAGCCGTCCACGCAGTGGCCGGACTTGCACTCGCCGTCGGTGGCGCACAGGTCGCCGACGTCCTTCTTGGGCACGCAGTTGGGAGCGCTGCACCAGTGGGTGCCGACGCAGTCGGTGTTGTCGACGCACACGGTGAGGCAGGCGAATGCCGCGTCGTCGCAGACATACGGCGTGCAGGTCTTGCTGCCGGTGTCGAGGCAGACGCCGAGGCCGTCGCACAGGTCGTCGGAGTGCTCGACGCCGTTGACGCAGTACTGCGGCAGGCAGACGGTATCAGCGACCCACAGCCGGCACACGCCGGTGCCGTCGCAGGTGCCGTCCTGGCCGCAGGTGGTCTCGGGGTCCTGCATGCAGTCGCCGACCGGGTCGGAGCCCACGGGCACCAGGGCGCAGGAGTTGCCCGCGCCGGTGCAGGCCTCGCAGAGCACGCACTCGTCCTCGGGGTCTTCTCCGATCTGGTAAAGGGAGCAGACGCCGGGGCTGACGGCGCACGACTCGCATATGTTGTCGCACGGCTTGTTGCAGCAGTACCCGTCCACGCAGAACCCGGAGAGGCATTCGTTGGCGGCGGAGCACGACTCTCCGACGATCTTCTTGGGCAGACAGGTCTGGCTTGCGCAGTAGAACTTCGGGATGCAGTGCGCATCCTCGGTGCAATTCGAGCGGCAGTTGATGCCGTCCGCGTCGCACTCGTACGGGTCACACGGGGACTGGCCCATGTCGTCGCAGGAGCCGCCGCCGTTGCAGAGGTCCGGGAAGTTCACGGTGTGCTGGTCGCAGAACTGCGGGACGCAGATGGAGCCGAGCTCCCAGAGCCTGCAGACGCCCAGGCCGTTACACGCTCCGTCCTGGTCGCAGGACGACACGTCGTCCGCGGCGCACTGGGCCAGCGGGTCCTCTCCGTCCGCGATGAGCTTGCAGCCCGACGAGCCGTTGCAGGCCTTGCACAGGCCGCACTCCAGCTCGGGGTCGGTGTCCAGGCCGTAGTTGCTGCACGAGCCCTCCTTGCCGGGCAGGCCGCAGTTCTCGCAGGTGCCGGAGCACAGTGAAGCGCAGCAGAACCCGTCGACGCACTTTTCGGACTGGCACTCGAAGGCCTCGGTGCAGGGGTCGCCGTTGGGCTTCTTGGGCACGCAGGTCTGGCCCAGGCAGTAGTAGTTGGGCTGGCAGTCCGCGTTGGTCTGGCATGCGAACAGGCACTCGGTGCCCTGGGTGTTGCAGATGTACGGGTCGCAGTTCGCGGTGCCCGCGTCGACGCACTGGCCGAGACCGGAGCAGTAGTCGGTCAGGAACTTGGTGACGCCGATGCAGGACTGGGCGGTGCAGACCGTTGCCGTGTTCCAGAAGCGGCAGGCCTTGAGGCCGTCGCAGGAGCCGTCGAAGCCGCACGAGTTCTCGGGCGCGGCGGTGCAGGCGTTGAGCGGGTCGGTCCCGTTCTCGACGGCCTTGCAGGCGCCGGCGCCGTTGCATGCGCCGCACAGGCCGCACTCGACGTCGGGGTCGGAGTTGTTGGCCGAGTTGGTGCAGGTGCCGACCATGGGCTCGATGTTGCACTTCTGGCAGGTGCCGTCGCAGGCCTGGTCGCAGCAGAAGCCGTCGACGCAGAAGTTGCTCTGGCACTGGTTGTTGCCGGTGCAGGTATCGCCCTGCGCCTTCTTCGGCTGGCAGGTGTTGTCCGCCGCGCAGTAGAAGCTGGGCACGCAGTGCTCGTCCGTGGAGCAGAACGTCCTGCACGAGATGCCCGCGTCGTCGCACATATACGGTGCGCAGAAGGAGGAGCCGCCGTCCTTGCACTCGCCTGCGCCGTCGCAGGTGTCGGGTGCGTAGAGCGTGTATCCGGAGCAGTACTGGGCAAAGCATGTGGTGCCGTTGACCCAGAGGCGGCAGGCGCCCGCGCCGTCGCAGGTGCCGTCCTTCTGGCAGGTGGCCTTGGACTCCTCGTCGCAGTCGTTGACGGGGTCGAGGCCCGCGCCCACGGTGGTACAGGTATTGTCCACGCCCGTGCACGCGTTGCACAGGGGGCAGTCGTCCTCCGGGTCGGAAGCGGCCCCGTGGAGGGTGCAGGCTCCGGCCTTGCCCGCGACGTTGCACGCCTCGCACTTGGCGTCGCACGCGGTGTTGCAGCAGTAGCCGTCGACGCAGAAGTCGGAGAGGCACTCCCTGCCCTCGGTGCAGGTCTGGCCGTTGGCCTTCTTGGAGACGCAGTCGTCGCCGAGGCAGTAGTAGGCGCTCTGGCAGTCGGTGTCATCCGCGCACAGGGTGAGGCAGGTGATGGCGTCGTCCGAGCACACGTACGGGACGCAGTCCACGGAGCCCGAGTCCACGCAGGAGCCGGTGCCGCTGCAGAAGTCGGGCGGGTACATGGTGAATCCCACGCAGGTCTGGTCGACACAGACGGTGGTGTTGGCCCACTTGCGGCACGCGCCCAGGCCGTTGCACCAGCCGTCGTTGCCGCAGGTGCTCACGTCGGTGGCGTTGCAGTCGCTCTTCGGGTCCTCGCCGTTGATCACGTTCATGCACCCGCCTGCGCCGTTGCAGAGCTGGCAGGGGGAGCACTCGAAGGACGGGTCCGTGTACTTGGTCTGGAACGTGCAGAAGCCGAGCTTGCCGGCCATGCCGCAGGTCGCGCAGAGGCCGGTGCATGCGTTCTCGCAGCAGTACCCGTCGACGCAGTGGTTGGAGAGGCACTCGTTGGAGCCTCCGCACATATCGCCGAGCTGCTTCTTGGGGACGCACTTGCTGAGTGCGTTGCACCAGTGAGCTGCCACGCAGTGGGCGTCTTCGAAGCAGATGTCGCGGCAGTCGGAGCCGTTGTCGTTGCACATGTACGGCGAGCAGGCGACCTGCCCGCTGTCCACGCAGGTGCCTGCGCCGTCGCAGAAGTCCGCGGGGTTGAGGGTGGAGCCTTCGCAGGTCTGGTCCTTGCAGACGACCGCGCTATTCCAGAAGCGGCAGGCGCCCGCGCCGTTGCAGTCGCCGTCGTGGCCGCAGGTGAACAGGTCTTCGGGGACGCACTCGCCCTTGGGGTCTTCCCCGATGGTCGCGTCCTTGCAGAGGCCCGCTCCGTTGCAGACGCGGCAGAGACCGCACTCGACCTCCGGGTCGACGTTGTTGTCGTAGTAGCTGCAGGTGCCTGCCTTTCCGGGCAGGTTGCAGTTGCGGCACTCGCCGCTGCAATCGGTTTCGCAGCAGACGCCGTCCACGCAGAAGCTGGACTTGCACTGGCTGTCGTCGATGCAGGCCTTGCCGTTATCGAGCTTGGGCTTGCAGGTGTTGTCCTTGGCCACGATGACGTCGCACCAGTGGGTGGAGACGCAGTGGGCGTCGAGGGTGCAGGACGTACGGCAGACGAGGCCGTCGTCCGCGCACATGTACGGCGTGCAGTCGGTGGTGCCACCGTCGTTGCAGATGCCGGTGCCGTTGCACTTGTCGTCCAAGTTCAGGATGTGGCCGACGCAGTTCTGCGGGATGCAGACCGCGCCCGACACGTAAAGCCGGCAGCCGCCCGATCCGTTACAGGTGCCATCCTTCTGGCAGCCCAGCGGCGGGTCGGACATACAGTCATCCATCGGGTCGTTGCCCGCGGGCACGGGCACGCACACCGCCTGGTCGCCGGCGCAGACGAAGCAGGAGTTGCAGTCGTTGTCGGGGTCGACGCCCTTGGGCTGCGGCGTGCAGGTGCCGGGGTTGATGGCGCAGGACTGGCAGCCCTTGTTGCACGCGTTCTCGCAGCAGAAGCCATCGACGCAGAAGTCGCTCTTGCACTCGTTGCTGCCGACGCAGGGCTGGCCGTTGTTCTTCTTGGCTTCGCACTGCTGCGACGGGTTGCACCAGTGACCGACGAAGCAGTGCTGGTCGGTCTGGCAGAAGGTCCTGCACGCGGTGCCCAGCTCGTTGCAGACGTACGGCGTACACGGTGCGGTTCCCTTGTCGATGCACTTGCCGAGGCCGTCGCAGAGGTCGGGCAGGGTCAGGGTGCTGCCCGCGCAGGTCTGGGGCTGGCAGACGGTGCCGTCGATCCACAGGCGGCAGACGCCGGCGCCGTTGCAGGTGCCGTCCTGGCCGCAGGTGGAGGGTGAGGTCTCCGCGCAGTCCAGACCCGGGTCGGTGCCGACCAGGGCAAGCGTGCAGCCCTGGCTTCCATCGCAGGTCATGCAGTGGCCGCAGTCGTTCTGCGGGTCCGTGTTGGCGATGTCCGGAGTGCACTTGCCGAGGAGGTCGGGCACGTTGCAGGAGACGCACTTGCCGTTGCAGGCGTTCTCGCAGCAGTAGCCGTCCACGCAGAAGCCGCTCTTGCACTCGTTGCCCGCGTTGGGGCCGGAGCAGGTTTCGCCGTTGTCCTTCTTGAGCATGCACTCGGTGCCGTTGCACCAGGTGTCCGGAGCGCACTCGGCGTCGGTGACGCAGTTGGTGAAGCAGCCCCACACTCCGTCGCAGATGTACGGGTAGCATGCGGAGGTCTTGTTATCCACGCACGTGCCGAGGCCGTCGCAGGTGTCATGGTTGATCTGGAAGTCCTGCATGCCGCCGCCCTGCGTGATGCAGGACTGGTCGCCGCAGACGGTCCCGACGAGCCAGTTGCGGCACTCGCCCGTGCCGTCGCACTCGCCGTCGAGCTTGCATCCGAACTGGTCGGTGGGCTCGCAGTCGCCGTGCGGGTCGGTGCCGGTTGGGCTGGGCAGACAGAGGCCCATGCCGTTGCAGGAAGCGCACTTGCCGCAGTCGCCCTCGGGGTCGCTGACGGGCGGGTGGAAGGTGCAGTATCCGATGTTGCCGAGCACGTTGCAGGCACGGCAGTCCTCGTCGCACGCGGCGTTGCAGCAGTAGCCGTCCGCGCAGAACCCGGAGATGCACTGGGTTGCGCCGGTGCCGGCGCCGCCGAAGGCGTACTGCGGGCCGCAGGCCTGGGACAGAGGCTTCTTGGGCACGCACTTGCCGGACACGTCGCACCAGTTGCCTGCGGCGCAGTGCTCGTCCAGGGTGCACTCCGCGCGGCACTTGACGCCTGCGTCGTCGCAGACGTAGGGCGAGCACGACTGGCTGCCGGAATCGATGCACAGGCCGGTGCCGTTGCAGTGGTCTGCGGGGTAGTACATGAACCCGAAGCAGGACTGCTGCTGGCAGAGGCTTCCGTTGGCCCACAGGCGGCAGTTGCCCGCGCCGTCGCAGGTGCCGTCCTTGAGGCAGGTGGCAACGTCCTGCTCCGGGCAGCTGCCCACCGGGTCCTGGCCTGCCGGCACAACAGCGCACGCGGATGCGCCGTTGCATGCGGCGCACATGCCGCACTCCGCGTCCGGGTCGGTGTCCTTGGCAAACGGCGTGCAGGTGCCAAGCGCCACGTCCTGGTTGCAGGACTCGCACTTGCTGTCGCACGCGGTGTTGCAGCAGACGCCGTCCATGCAGAAGCCGGACAGGCAGTCGTCGCCCTCATCGCAGGGGGTGCCGTCGGGGTAGTCCGGCTCGCAGGTGCCGTCGCAGTGGCAGGTGGTGTCGCAGTCCTCGTGGGTGGCGCAGCCGAAGGAGCAGCTGGGAGCGGCCTGCTCGAGCGCTCCGTTGCAGTACACGCTCGGGTAGCAGTCACAGCCCTTGGACTCGGTCTGCGTGGTGCAACCGGTGTCATCCGGGATGGGCTCCTTGTTGCACATGAAGTTGTCGCAGCGCTTGTCGAGGCGGGTGCCCTGGCAGTTCTCCGGGTCCTCGCAGGAGGACGCTGCCTGGTACTGGGCCGGGCAGTTGAAAGCCACGATGCAGCAGTCGCCCGCGTCGCAGCAGAAGCCGTTCTGGCAATGGTCGGAGATGCAGTCGCTGTTCTCGTCGCACGGCGTGCCGTTGGGGTAGTCCAGCTCGCAGGTGGCGTCGCAGTGGGCGATTTCGTCGCAGTCGCTGTCGGAGTTGCAGACCACGGGGCAGGCGGTGACGGGCTGGTCCTTTTCGCCGGTGCAGTAGATGGACTTGAACAGGCCGCACTCGTCAGCCAGCAGACCTGCGAAGCAGAGGGTGTCGTTGTTTCCGTCCACGCTCATGCAGCTGAAGTTGATGCACTCCGCGGAGATCTTGTGGCCCTGGCAGGTCTTGCTGTTGTCGCAGGCGCCCTCCCCCTCGTACGATTCGGGGCAGTCGGAGGCCTGGCTGCAGCAGTCGCCCGCGTTGCAGCAGAAGCCGTTGGAGCAGTAGGTGGAGATGCAGTCGCTGTTCTCGTCGCACGCCTCTCCGTTGGGCAGGTCTGGCAGGCAGACGCCGTCGCAGTGGGCCTCGTCGTCGCACTCCACGTCGAGGGTGCAGGACTCGGGGCAGCCCGGGAACACCTGGACCTTCTCGCCGTTGCAGTACATGTCCTTGTACCAGCCGCAGTCCGATGCGGGGGTCGCCGCGGTGCACGGGGAGTCGTCGTTGATGGGGAGGCTGGAGCAGGTGGAGCCGGCGCAGGCCTTTACGAGGGAGTTGCCCTGGCAGGAGGACGGGTCGGTGCAGGACAGGGGGGCTGCGTACTTGTCGGGGCAGTCGTCCGCGGTGACGCAGCAGTCGTCGCCGGAGCAACAGAAGCCGTTCTGGCAGTGGTCGGACTTGCAGTCCGAGTCTTCGTTGCAGGGCTGGCCGTTTTCGTAGTCGGGCTCGCAGACTCCGTCGCAGTGGCACTCTGCGTCGCACTCGGTGTCGGC
>Ga0233425_10003737_pt1 | contig 26952 bp, 28 predicted proteins | sample Watercolumn_Towu_2_FD_181712 | JGI IMG/M metagenome (GOLD analysis project Ga0233425, IMG submission 181712) | Freshwater microbial communities from Lake Towuti, South Sulawesi, Indonesia - Watercolumn_Towuti2014_140_MG | ecosystem: Environmental > Aquatic > Freshwater > Lake | place...
GGTCAGAATTTGCTTTTAAATGTTCAAGTGATTTTTTATGGCTTGTGTCTACTACAAACCCGCAGCATTTCTTTTTTATGGCATCGGCAAGGAAGTCGTGCCCATCAAAATTTTGCCCGGTTACAGGAATAAAAAAGTCATTTTCTTTGATGGTCCTGGTATCAGTAGATATCGAACTTATATATTTTCCCGAAGGTTCGACTGCTTTACCAAAAGATATTACATTGCATCCCGTCCAGGTAATTATCCTTTTTAAACTTATTTTTTGCCCGATTTTCAAGCTTTTCCCCAATCCTTCACTATTTCCTGGTCGCTAAAATGTATTTTCCTGTCTGCAAATTCCTGGTAATTTTCATGCCCCTTGCCTGCTATTAATACAATATCTTTTTCGCCTGCCATTTCAAGTGCCGATATTATAGCTTCTTTCCTGTCTGTTATTTTCTTATAACTGCAATTGCCCCTGGATATAAAACCATCTTCAATCATGTTGATAATGGATACAGGATCTTCTGTCCTTGGATTATCTGAAGTTATAATTGTAAAATCTGCAATTTCTGCAGACACACTGCCCATAATTTTTCTTTTTTTCCTGTCCCTGTCACCGCCGCACCCAAAAACAGAAATAAGCCTGCCGCCTTCAGGAAGAAGTGAATGCGCGGTAAACAGTACATTTTCCAGGCCGTCCGGTGTATGGGCATAATCCACAATCACATTTGTATCCCTGCCTGTACTTATTTTTTCAAATCTTCCCGGCACGCCAGGCATCCTTGAAATACCCTCAAGTATTACTGGCATTTCAATGCCTGCCAAAATCCCGATGCCTAAGGTGCCAAGTATATTATAAACATTAAAATACCCGCAAAGTAAGGATTTTACATGCAATCTGCCTTCTTTTATGCTCCATGCACCGCTTGGGCTATTGCTGTTTTTCAGATTTACAGTCATATCAATTCCTTCAATTGAAGAAACTATATTAGTGGCACTAAGTGTTGCCTGCGGATTATCTATGCCAAAAGTGATTTTTTCAAGCGCAGTTACTGAGGCTATTTCTCTCCCATAAATGTCATCAATGTTTATAGCAGCACCTTTTCCCCCAAAAATATCTTTTTCTTTTCCTGTAAATAGCCTGTTTTTTACGCTGAAATAATTCTCCATAGTATCATGGTAATCAAGGTGGTCCTGGGTCAGGTTTGTAAAAAGGAAATAGTCAAAATCAAGCCAGTCGACCCGGTGCAGATCTATTGAATGCGAGGATACTTCCATTGTTGCAGCTTCAACACCTTCTGAAATGCAGTCTGTAAAAAATTCATTAAGCTCGAGGCTGTCAGGCGTGGTGCGGTCAAATGAAAGCTGGCGGCCGGCGATTTGTGCATTCACTGTTGTGATGTATGCAGTCTTAAATCCTGCGGCGCCAAATATGCTGTCCAGTAAAAAAACTGAAGTTGTCTTACCGTTTGTGCCTGTGACACCTGTAAGAATAATGCCTGATGAAGGCACCCTGTAAAAATTTGCGCAAACAAGCGCAAGCTCTTTCCGGCAGTCTTTTACTATTATCTTGAAAATACCTTCAGGTAAAGGGATATCTTTCTGGAGCATAATCGCGCACGCACCGTTATTTATAGCTTCAGGTATAAAATCATGCCCGTCTTTTTTAAAGCCAGGGATTGCTACAAAAAGATAGTCTTTTTTAACTTTAACCGAGTTTATTGCTATGCCGCTTATTTCAATTTCAGCAGCATTTTCTTGAGGCCCGGTGCAAATAATTTTTGTACCTTTAAATAATTCTGACAATTTCATTATGACAGTTCCTCACTCGTGTAAAACCTTAACCTTTTTAATGAAAAACTCATGATATCCTTAAATATTGGTGCGGCCACCGTGCCGCCCCAGATTTCGTCTTCCGGACCCTGTGGCTCATCTACTACTATTATAATAGCAACCTGCGGATCTTCATAAGGTGCAAAACCCAGGAAGGATGTTATAACTCTCTCCTCAGTATATCCTATACCATTTTTATTGGGTTTCTGTGCAGTGCCTGTCTTGCCGCATACATTGACCCCTTCCACCTGTGCCCTTGTTCCGGTGCCATCTTTTACGCATTCCAGCATCATTTCTTTTACTGCTGATGCAGTTTCAGTGCTTATTATTTTGACATCCTCTTTCTTTGCAGGATATTCGATTTTATCATTCGGAAGCCTTATCTCTTTTACAATATATGGAGTAACAAGATAACCGCCATTTGCTATTACACATGCCGCCCTTACCAGTTGCAGGGGTGTGACCGAAATGCTTTGCCCGATTGCCAGGGCACCTATCATTGAAGAGGGCCATTGTTTATAATCATATATGAGCCCCGGCTCCTCACCAGGAAGGTCTATACCTGTGGCTACTCCAAAACCATACTTTTTTATAGACTCATAAAATACCTGTTTGCCCATTGCAATGGCGCTGGTCACTGCGCCTATGTTGCTTGAATATTTTATGATTTGCCCGGTAGAATAATCTATACTGCTGCGCCTGAAAATCTCTTTTATTACTTTGTCACCGACTTGTATACTTGGTGGGAGGTTAAAAATCTGTTCCGGTCCTATGCTGCCGCTGTCAATCGATGAAGAAATATTGACAATCTTGAAAGTGGAACCGGGTTCATATGTAAAGGATATCCCCAGGTTCTTATACAACTCTGTTTCATAATCCTGGTAATTATTAAGGCCAAAACCGGGGTAATTGGCCATTGCATAGATTTCCCCTGTTTTTGGATCCATTACAACAGCAATTGCATGCCCGGCTTTATATTCCTGTGCCACCTCTGCAAGTTTTTCCTGGGTAATATATTGTATTTGTGAATCTATTGTAAGTACGATATCACCGCCATCCAGTGGCTCTATGTAATTATTGTTTGTACCTGGTATTATTTTTCCGTAAACATCCTTTTCAATCAGGAATTTGCCATCGACACCCCGCAGCACTTTTTCATATTCAAGCTCTATACCGTTGAGCCCATTATTGTCGAGCCCTGTAAATCCTACAATAGAGGATGCAATGTCATCCTGAGGATAATATCTTTTATTTTCATTTTGTATGTATATTCCCGGCAGGTTAAGCTGGCTTATAAGGTCCGCTGTCTCTGAACTTATCTGGCGCTTAAGATAGACAAAACCAAGATCTTTATTGCTAAGCTTGGATTCAAGTTCTTCTGTGCCTATTTCAAGTATTTCAGATAACGCCTGGGCCTCTCTATCCGGGCTTATAACAAGCTTCGGGTTTGCATATACTGTCTTTTCTATCAGGCTCGTTGCAAGCTCTACTTCATTGCGGTCCAGTATCTTGCCCCTTTTTGAGTTTATTACAAATTCTTCCATATGCTGGAAATCAGCATATGTCTTATATTTTGATGCATATATATACTGGATAGATACAAGCCTGTATATTATCAGTATAAATGCCGCGATAAATAAAAAAAACAGGAAATATACCCTTTTCCTGTTAATTCTGTTATTGACTTCCCTAATCATCTTGACTATTTTTCAATTATAATTTATGGGATAAAAAAAGTTAACACTCCTTCTGAAACAACCATTATAATGTCTTTTACACTGTAGATTGTGCCGATAAACCCGTCATAATTTTCAGTGGTCTGGGGTGTATTTTCTATCATATAATCCTGAACATTCTCTTCTGCGCCCAGCCCGGTGCCTGAAATTTTCATTACTTTTATTTTATCTGAAATTTCCATTCCAAGTTCCTCTTTGGCTGTCTTGATTATCCTTGAAGGGCCGGTAAGTTCAGCTATCTTTAAAGATATCCTGTCAGTCCTTTCACTTTCCAGTGATATCATTTCATTTGTTTCGATTATTTTTCTCTCATAATTTAAATTCTGTATTTTAAGGCCTATATTAAGGAGCACCCCTAGAGTTAAGAAAATTGCAACTATCATCATTACATAAAAAGCACCCGACCTTGTATGCACTATTTTCTCTTTGCCTGTGCTTTCCTGCCTGTTTACAAGATAAAGCAGCGGATATGCTTTCCTGTCAAATATTTCTTCTTCTGCAAGTCTTGTATTCATGTTATCAGTATATTGATGCTTATTAATTTTTATATTATTTGCATAGAGCGCCTTTGCGGCTGCAATTCTTCAAAAACCGCATTTACTTTTTTTCAAAAACCCTCATCCTTGCACTTTTAGACCTCGGGTTTTTTTTAATTTCTTCATCTGGAGGCACCACTATCTTTTTAGTAATTATTTTCCCTTTTTTAACCGGGTTGCACCTGCATTCCGGAAAATCCCGCGGACAGGTGCACCTTCCTTCAAAAGATATAAAACTGTCCTTTACTATCCTGTCTTCAAGAGAGTGATAGGAGATAACAACCATCCTTCCACCCGGGGCTATTATTTCAATGCAATCCTTTAATACCTTTTTAAGGTTTTCAAGTTCAGCATTTACTTCAATCCTTATTGCCTGAAACACCCTTTTTGCAGGATGCCCTCCTGACTGATACTGGAACTTTAAAGGGATGGACTTTTTTATTATTTCAACGAGCTCTCCAGCCAGTTCGATCTTTTTGGAAATCCTGTAATCTGCAATATTTTTTGCAATCCGTGCCGACCACTTTTCCTCACCATATTTATAAAAGATTTCCCTGAGCTGTTCTTCCGTGTATTCGTTCAGTAATTCTGAAGCTTTTATTCCTTCGCTTGATGTAAACCTCATATCAAGTTTTTCATTTTTCAGATACGAAAACCCTCTTCCGGATTCATCTATCTGCATTGAAGAGAGCCCGAGGTCCAGAAGGAAACCATTTATGTTTTTTACTGAACTTTCCCTCAAAATATTTTTAATATTTGAAAAATTATCATTTTTCAATATTGCATATTCCGAGAATCCTGCGTTTTTGATTTTTCTGGCGGCGGTGCTTATGGCCTGGCTATCTAGGTCAACTCCGATTAATTTGCCTGTGGGGGCAATGGCTTTAATTATTTCTACAGTATGGCCGGCACCGCCAAGTGTTCCTTCAAAAACGATATCTCCTTTTTTTAAATTGAGGTAATGCATCACCTCCTTTCTCATTACTGGTATGTGCAGATCTTCATATTCCATTTGCTTATTAATCAGTAAAACATAAGAAATAATTCCAGTTTATAAAGGTAAATCAATAATTATGTTTTCAATGTGCTGCTATTGGCTAAAAACCCAGCTCCTCGAAAGTGCCACTTTCACCTGTAAAGCTGGTATCAGCCTTGCTGTAATATTCTTCCCATTTTGCTTTTGCCCAGATTTCTATCCTGTCAGAGACCCCAATAAGCACTATGTCACGTTCAAGCCCAGCATGCTCAATAAGCTCCTGGGGTATTTTAATCCTTCCCTGAGGGTCGACTTCAGTCTCCCTTGACGATGCAAAGAACCATCTTGAGAATAGCTGTATGTTTTTCTTTGCTATGGGGCCGGAAATTATTCTGTCCTGCATGACCTGCCAGCTATCTCTCGAGAACAAAAAAAGGCACTTCTCATCAAATCCCTTTGACAATACAATGCCTCCCCTGAGTTCTTCCCTGAAATTAGAAGGGATGAATACTCTGCCTTTATTATCCTTTGTACGGTAATACTCGCCTAAAAACATTTTAATTTTTGGTTAACCAATTTTAATTAAAAATAGGGAATTACCCTCACTTTCTCACCACTTCTCCCCACTTTTGTACAAAAGATAACACAAAAAAGGGCATTTGTAAATAATTTTATTGATTTTTTGTTACTTTTTTTAATGTTTTTGTAAATAAAATTTTGCAGCCAATAATAATTAAAACAATAAGGAATTGATTATTAACTGCCGGAAAAACCTTAAGCAGGGCATGCAGAAACCATATCCGGTAAATTACAATTTAAAAAACAAAAAAGCAGGGTTACTTAATCTGCCAGTTTCAGATCTTTTACTGAGAGATTTCCATCATCATTCTTTGTCAGTTCTTCTATTTTCTTTTCTGCCTCATTAAGCTTTGCAAGGCAGTGTGAAGACAGTTTTACTCCCGTCTCAAATTTTCTTATCGAATCTTCGAGAGGGATTTTTTCATCTTCAAGCTCTTTTACTATGCTTTCGAGCTTTGAAAGCGCCTGTTCAAATGTCATTTTTTCAATATCATTATCCATTTTATACCTCTGTTTTAAAATTTTTTATTTATTTTATCTAATATCTTTGCAAAAAGAATGCCGTCAAAGAGAATTATTTCAGCTTCCTGGCCAGTTTCAATATCACCTATGCTTTTAACTGCTTTGCGGGTATCTTTTTTAAATAAAAATGCATAACCTTTTTCCAGGACAACCACCGGACTGTTTGACTGCAGGTCCTTTACAAGCAGTGACATCCTGTTCTTAAGCTCTTCGATATGCTTATTAAAATCTGAAAATAATATGTACCGGAGTTTGGCTATATTTGAATCATGCAGTTTGAGCCTTCCTTTTATCCTGCCTGCATCTATATATGATATTATGGAAGCCAGTTGGCTTTTCTTCATTTCTGTATTCACAGCAGTAGCTGATAAAAGGCTTTTCCTGTTACTTTCGAGTTCCTGCCATCTTTCTAAGAGCAATGAGGCGGGTTTTTTAAAAACCTTCCTTGAAGTTACTGATTCCAGTTGTTTTTGGCAATAGAGAAGCCTGTTTTCAACATGTTTCTTTAAAACAGAGACGATTTTATTTATCCTGTCAGTTATTTCTCTTTTATCCAGTATAACTACCTGTGCAGCAACAGATGGAGTGGCAGCCCTTACATCTGCAACAAAATCGCAGATAGTAAAGTCTGTTTCATGGCCAATTGCTGATATAACAGGGATGCTGCATTTAAATACTTTATCAGCTACTATTTCTGTATTGAATGCCCACATATCTTCAATGGAGCCGCCGCCTCTTGCTATTATAATTACATCCACTCCATAACTGCAGAGGTCGTCAATTGCCTGGCACACCTCTTCCTGAGACGTCGGACCCCCTACATTTACGTTTTTTACTATAAGGTGAAAATTTTCAAACCGTTTTGACAGCACTGTTATCATATCTTTGATTACTGCTCCTCCGGTAGATGTAACAACCCCTATGCTTCCGGGAAGCAGCGGCAGCTTTTTCTTCGCATTTACATCAAAATACCCCATACTATCCAGCCTGGCCTTTAGCTGCTCATAAGCTAGTATGAGTTCCCCTTTGCCTACGGGCCTGACAGATAATGCAACAAGCTGGTATTCTCCTCGTTTTTCATACAAAGAAATATAACCGCTGACAATTATATGGAGACCGTTTTCGATCTGGAAGACAAGGTTCTTATTGGACTCATAAAACATCACTACCCTGATTTTTGAGGATTCGTCTTTCAGGTCAAAGTAAAAGTGCCTGTTGTTATGGCAATAGTAATTGCTGACTTCACCCTCGACCCATACTTCAGAAAAACTGGATTCCAGGTTTTTCTTTATATCAAGGTTTAGCTCACTTACAGAGTAAATATGCATGCTGTCTTTACCGGGAAAAATTCCTCCACCTGTATATTCTTCTCCTGTTTTTATTACCTCTTCTATCGGGTTTTTCTCCAGCAACTAAACCTTCCTTAAAAAGTCCATTTGGTCAAAACATATAAATTTTATAACATTTCCAGCAGCCCGGACTCAAGAACCGCCCTTACAAGAACATATATGCAGAAAATAATCTCAAGCGAAGTCATTACAAAATTGAGAATATTTTCAAGTCCCGAAGTTCTTTCCTTAAGGTACTCAGATGGTTTATTATAGAACCTTTTCATGCTTGGTATGAATTTTATTGCAGAGTAAATCGTATAACCTGTGAGCACCGATGCAGCAATTATTATCAGTAGCCCATTAAAAATGTAGACACATGCAACAAAATACCCTATTTCAATAAGGTTTAAAAAAATAACCAGTGCAAGTGATATGATTCCGGGTCCGGATCTGAAAGAAAACTCTTTCTCTTCTTCAGGTATATCCCCTTCAATCTTTTGGGCTTCAGCTATAATGTTTGCATCAGTATTTGATTTTATTATAAACCTGAGGCTTGAAACATGCAGCCATATTAATATTACAGATAGAATTACAATAAAAATCATGGATCAATTATAACTTTATTGCTGACAATAATAAAACTGCATCAATGTGTTTTACTAAAGAATATTATTTTTCTGATTGACCTTTAGAATCTGTGGAGCCTGGTGCACTGCCGGTTGTTGCAGGTTTGGAATCTTTTACTTTATCGTTACCAGAACTGCCTGAAGAAGCTTCCTGGGGCCCGCTTTTTTGCTGTCCGCCCTCCTGGCTTTTTGCGCCAGTATTCAAATTAGCTTTGCTTGAACCTGATTTATAATCAGTTGTATAAAAACCTGAACCCTTAAAAATAATACCAGCAGGAGAAAAGACTCTAACTGCTTCAGAACCGCATTCGTCGCAGACCTCTGAACCATTTGAGTTCATGGACTTAAATTTCTCTAATTCCTTTTCACAATTTTTGCACTTATATGTATAAATCGGCATAAAAATCCTTTCCTGGAAAAAAACCATAAAAACTATATATTAATCAGGCGATTTAGTCAAATTGATAACACAAATTTACATTGCAAATTTTCTATTTTTCTTAAACATGCCATTTTGTAAATTATGCCTTAAAAATACTGTTTCACTGCAAAAAACGTGCTTCATTTTGACTATGAAATATGTTTTTGTTAATTTCTACAGTTAAAGAAATAATTCCTATTAAATAGTTATTGATATTAGAATATTCTTATATTATAATTGATTCCAAATTTTATGGTAATAACCTTAAAATTATCTAAATAACAATTTGCTAAAGAAGGAGGTTTTATGGAAGCAGTGGAAAAAACAAAGTCAAGGTTTTCCTTTGGCTACTTCCGCAGGTTTAACGGGTGGATGTCCGGTCTGCATTTTGTACAGGCAATGCTGATGCTTGTACTTGGCCTCATCCTGCCAAACATCAAGGATTTTAAATTGCCGGTTGACTTTTATTTCCTGACCTTTGATGTTGAAAAAATGAAACTGGTTGTTGATACAAATACTACAATTGGCTCGATTCCAATTGGAGCATTTGTGTCTATTTTCCTTTTCATGTCAGCAATAGCTCATTTTCTTGTCGTTCTTCCCGGAATAAATAAATTCTATAATTCCAGGCTTGAAATGGGCATAAACTATTTCAGGTGGTTTGAATATTCATTGAGCTCATCAGTAATGATAGTAATAATATCTATGCTGTTTGGAGCCAGGGATATTGCAACAATCGTATCAATTGTTGGTTTAAACGCAACAATGAACCTTCTCGGCCTGATGATGGAGATACATAACCAGACAACAAAAAAGACCAACTGGACAGCATTTATTATCGGGAGTTTTTCAGGGGCTATTCCCTGGATAGTTATCCTGCTTTATTTCCTTGGCTCAGCTGTAAAGACACCGGGTGTCATTGAGCAGACTCCATGGTTTGTATTTGCAATTTTTGGCACATATTTTGTATTGTTTAATCTTTTCCCGGTCAACATGGTGCTGCAATACAAAAAAACAGGAAGGTGGAGAGACTATCTTTATGGTGAAAGGGCGTATATTATCTTGAGCCTTGTAGCAAAATCCCTGCTTGCATGGCTCGTATTTGCCGGTACCCTGCAACCCGCATAAAAAACTTCGGGTTAATTTAAAATCAAAACTAACCCTGGGTATATCTGTAAAGTCATATATCCAGGGTTTTTCATTTGATAAATATTGCTTGAATATAAAAAGATTATAGTATATTTTATTTTGGATGAGTGCCAGGAACATAGCAATAATAATAGTCATAACAGCAATATTTGCTGCCATAGCTTTCACAATGCTTCAAAAAGAACCGGGTATAGAAAAAGTAATAATAACAGGCACGCCCGGTTTTACCGGCAGCGAAGACCCTGGCAGTATTGCCTCTACAGATTCATTTAACAGTAATGCAGATATCTTTATTGTTATTTTCGTCAAAGACATAAAAAAAGACAGTGTTTTTAAAATAATGTGGACATATGTTGAAAACGGGACAGAGATGCCCGTCCAGGAAGACTTGATTACCAGTAACAAAGAAGGTTCGGGAACCGTATCGGTATCGCTTGCCAAAAAAGACGGATTGCACAAGCCTGGCTCATATAAGACAACAGTTTTATTTGATGGAAAAGAACCTCTGGTAAATGAATTCAATGTAAAATAAGAATTAAAGCTTTTTTTGCAGCAAGGCAAGCGCTTCTTTTCTTTATGATCTTATCTTGCTGAATTCTTCCCTTACCCTGTCAAAAAGTATCTGCAGCACTTCGCTTACAGTATTATCAAGGCTGTAATTATTTATGATGGGTATTTTTCTCTCCTGTGCTAGCCCTTCGATGTATTTCTGTATCATGTGTATCTTGTCAAGATGCTTTATATACTTCTGCATTGGCCTTGAGCCCTGAGTCTCTGTTGTGCGCTTGGAAAAATGTTCCTTATGGACCTGAAGGTCAGGAACAGTTATTACTATTTCCTGGATTATTGCCTTTGAGTTGTATCTTTCAAGGTCCATATATCCCGGAACAACATGTGCACCTTCTATAATGATATCATTTTTTTCCTCAATGCTTCTCTTTATAATTGCTTCTACTCCAACTATTACTGCCATTACCTGTTCACGGAAACCAAGAATCACAGGATCAACACCTACGGGCGGTAGCGTAAGGTTCTGGTATGCATTATATGATGAGCCCCTGATGGGCCTTATAAGCTTATCTGATACTGTCGCCCTCATTACTTCCCTTATAGCATCTGATGATGCGACCCTGGTTATATTCAACCTTGTTGCAAGAATTGTTGCAACTGTTGACTTGCCTACACCTGTGGCCCCGCCGATAAGCAGGATGATGGGTTTTTTTAGTTTTCCGACTGACTGCCACAAGAGATATTTTTCGGCATATTCCAGGTTCACACTATCTTTTATGAACCTGAAAACTATTGACCTTAATTCATCAAGGGCAACAGTTTTAATCTTTTTTTCAAAAAGGTACTGCTCTATCTCAAAAGCTATCTTATGGCAGAGCACTATTTCGAGCCCGGTAACTGAGATTGATGAAGCCAGTATCCCCTTTGAAAATGGCAAACCGCTTTTTTCATCACTTATTACAATTACCTGTGACTGGGTTTTGCCTTCAAAATTACCTGTTTTAAAATCATTGCCTTTTGGTTCATTTTTGTTAAGGTCGGTTCCATCCATAATATTGGCTCCTTACTTGGCAGATGTCTCAAGGTCTTTGATAAAATCATTAAATAAACCTGCGCCTTCTGTAATCACAGGAATATTGTTCATATAATTAATGTCCTTTCCATTACTTGCTGCAAATTCAGTTACCATATCAACTGAAGCTGCCTTAAGTTCAGAAAGCAGCACATCATAATCATTATAATTTTGAAGTTCTTCTTTTAATTTATCGCGGTTAGCAAGGTTAAATGACATACCGGTAACTTTACAGCAATACTCTTTTTCAAGGTATTGTTTTATATTGTTTCCTGCCCCGCTCTTTGCAGTCAGCAGCATAAATACTCTTTTTCCTTCCACCGGATAAAGAGGTTTTGGCCGAAATATTGTCTTAATTATTTTAATGTCAGGGTTTACACTTCTGATTTCTTTTTCCAATGTAGAGATTTTTTGCCCGGTTGCTACCGGCTCTTCGCACATTGTCAAAATAACCATATCTGAAATAAGTATCCTGTATATGCCAAGATAACCTGCAATGCTCCCCCATTCCTGGTCCGCCCCGATTAAGCAAATGCACCGGTCAGTTTTTACAGGCGGAACTGACGCCCCGCTTCCTTCTACTATAATTATATCAGGATTTGTTTTCTCGCAGAGTTTTACTCCCTGGGAAATATTGGACAGGAAAAACTTGCCGCCGAACCCTCCGCCGCATCTGCGGCACCCGACAGTATCGACTTTTGAAAAAAGGGCATCTTCAATATAGTCGGAACTTGCATGCATACCTTTCCTTGAAATATCCAGAAGATACTGGGGCGTGATTTTTACATTGCTTCCCTTAAGGAGTATCGGCTTTGCCGGTCCCCCTCTTCCCATTGCCAGTATGCATACTTTTCTTTTTTTGGATATAAGGCTTGCAATATAGGAACTTACACCGGTTTTACCTATCCTTTTGCCGGTCCCTATTATAAGAAGGCTGGGTTTTGTAAAGCCATACAATGGTGCCTCATGCTCAAAGCAGAAATCCGGCCCCATATAGGTGCACCTGCATGCAAGGCAGTAAGATGCGATCTTTGCGCGGGCCATGTAATTTACAACTGGCTCGTCACTTAAATCATAAACATAATCTGGACTAAGTGTCTTTAAAGCGGGGATAAAATCATTTTCCAGCTTGCTTATTTTTATTACTTTATGGCCATAAAAACTATCAAGGTTTGACGATAAAAGCTTTTCTGTGCCGCCAAGAAATATTATCCCTGCAAAGGTTCCTTTAAATGTTTTTTTAAGTTTATTGATTGCATCCAGGTTTGTTCCAGGATAATGTTCGCCATCTATAAGGGCTACTAGTTTTTTACTGGAATTTTGCCTGTTCTTTAGTAAATCTGTCATTAAGCTTGCTCTTTGAAGTTTTTCTTTCAAGGCCGATTATTTTTTCAATCCTGTCAAATGGATATCTTCTGTATATATCTATCTCATCTTCCCTTACGTGGATTATATTGTAATTAGGCTCGATTTTTCCCCTGAGCCTTAAGCTTGAAACAGTGCCTGCAGTTATAATGTACATATCTTCTACCCTCCAGAGATACGGAACATGCTTATGGCCGCAAAGGACAATATCCACATCCGATTCTACCAGCACCTCCAGCACATCGCCTGCATCATGAACTATGTTTCTTTCCCTGCCGGTCCCCGGTACAGGTATGAGGTGGTGATGCATGGCAAAAATCTTAAGGTCCTGCGGTTTTGCCTTGCTGAATTCATTTTTTATCCACTTATAATATTCACGCCCTATCTGGCCATTGTCAAGGTCGGGCTCGCTTGAATCCACTGCAACTATCTGCAGATCATCTGTCTGGAAGCCTGAATACCTTTCGCCGAATATATCCTCAAAGTGCATATATCCGACATTTCTTGAATCATGGTTGCCTGGCTTAATGAGGACATTCTTGCATTTTATTGGAGATATATAATTTTTTACCGTATCATATTCCCGCCTGTATCCCATTCCTGTAAGATCGCCGGTAATCATTACTATATCGGGTTTGAGCTCATTTATTTCATCAACGCACCTGGTCAGCAAACTTGGAACAAAATCAGACTCACCCACGTGAAGGTCAGATATCTGGACTATGACAGTTTCATTTTTATTTTCTGGCATCATATACCTCTTGTTTTATTTAAACTTTCCCTAAATCAATTCATAAATAATATTATAATTCTACTATCTTTACAGATATTTTAACCAGATAAAATTAAATTAATTTATAATTTCAGTATTTTGAGCCTTTCTGCAATATCATTGTAGTTTTTTTCACCCCGCAGGAACCTGCATGCAGCATTAAAATAACTGTCATTTTTTTCAATGAAATGGTAAAAAAATGCAAATGAGCCATAGAAAACCCTGTTTAAAAACAGTGATATTTTTATATCCCTTGCAATATCATTACTTATATTATTGAAGTAGTCGCTGAAAGAAAAATCGGAAGCTTTTAGGGAATTTTTAATGCTTTCTGCGGCATACTCTGCACTTTTGGCAGCATTGTAAAGGCCCTCGCCAGTGAACCCGTCCCCAAAACAGGCCGCATCGCCGACAGCAAGTAATCTGTGCGAGCAAAAAGGCGTATCATTATTTCTCACAGGAATCCCATGGGCAGAAAGATCAAGGTTAAAATCACTATTGCCATAATCTGCACAGAAACCGGACAAAAATTTTTTAAGGTAACTTTTAACTGCAGCAGCTTCTTTCCATGGCGCACCCATCCCGCATGACATGCTTGTTTTTTTTGGAAAAACCCAGCAATATCCTTTCCTGGCTCCCCTGAAATCAAGCCTGACTGAGTCACATAAATCAAAAACCCTGCCTTCTGCATCCTTTACAGTGTTGTTCCCTGAGGAGTAATTAATATCTGCCTCATACCCGATTATCTTATTGATTTTTTTACCTGAAATAATATGCCTGAACAGGCACCCTCTCGCGCCATCTGCTGCCACAATTATCTTTGCATTATAATCTGATTTGCTGGTTATAACCTGGGCCGAACCTTCAGCAATATTCAAACCTTCCACTTTTTCACCGAAATTTATATCACAGCCAGCATCAGATGCCCTGTCTGCAAGGTAGGGATCAAATATTTCCCTCCTGATTGTATACATAAAAGCTTCATGATATTTTTTCTGGAAAACATTTTCGCCACGAACAGAAAAATAAATGCCTTTTATTGTATTTTCAATTAAAGAAGTGATTTCAAAGGGGATAAATTTTAATACCCTGTGCTGGATTCCCCCGGCACAGGTTTTTTTTCTTGGAAAATATTCTTTTTCTATGATGAGTGTCTTTATATTATCCTTTGCAAGATAATATCCCAGTAAGCTGCCTGCCGGCCCGCAGCCGGAGATAATGACATCATAAGTTTTATTCATCAGCAAAATAATTAATAAAAAATAAAAAAACTGTAAACAGTTTTTATTTCTTCCTGTAATCTGATATATATATCATCCCGTATGGATCACGGCCTGCAAGAAAATCTGCGGCCCTCATTGCTGGTATCAGGCCCTCTATCAGCGGGTCTGTTATCGGTGCAGTCAAACCGTTTATAATAGACATTGACATGAAATGAATATTAAGCAGCTCACGGTTTGGCATCCCGAAACTGATATTTGATGCGCCCATTGTTGTCGCAACACCAAACTCTGCAACTACCTGCCTCATTGTTTCCAGGGTTATCCTTGCTGAATTTGTATCTGTGGAAGCAGTCATAACCAGGCAGTCAACAACAAGATCCTCTCTTTTGATACCTAGTGAGTCTGCCCTTGCAATTATTTTCCTTGCCACTTTTACCCTTGACTCAACGTCATTTTTTATGCCATCGGAATCCATTGTAAGGCAAACTACTGCGCTTCCGGTTTCCTTGACCATTGGAAGCACTTCTTCCATGGATTCTTCCTTGCCATTTACGGAATTAATAAGCGCTTTATACGGATATACCTCAAGAGCTGCCTTTATAGCCTTGGGGTTTGCAGAGTCAATGCAAATCGGTTTGTCTGTTACTTCCATTACTGTCTTTATTGCAAGGGGCAGCATTTCGACTTCATTGACGCCAACTGCTCCTACATTGACATCAATAATATGGGCTCCTGCCTCTGACTGCTTTATTGCATCGCTTCTGACTATATCAAGCTTCCCAAGCCTCAGTTCTTCAGCGAGGGACTTTCTTCCAGTGGGATTTATCCTTTCAGCTATTATTACTGTGGGCAAACCCTGGCCGAATTTTACTTCAGTATTTTTTCCGGTAACAGTCGTTATCATTTTTTTGTTTTCCTTTCTGGCTGTTTTTACATATCTTTATTTTATAAATGCATTTTATATATGCGTAAAAAATTCTCCAGGAACAAATCATCGATAGGGGGCGTTGCAAAAGATACCCTTATATATCCCGGTATGCCAAGGTTTTCGCCTGGCCTAACGATAAAACCGTTTTTTAATAGCCCGGATACAATTTCTGCGCTTTTTTCTCCAGTTTTTATAAGCATGAAATTTGCATAGGATCTTACAAAGCCAATCCCCTCTTTTTCAAGTAAAGTAAAGAACTTTTCCCTTTCTTTTTTTACGGCGTCCCTGATTTTTTCTATATATTCCGTCTGCTCTATTGCTGCTGCCGCCGCCTTCTGTGCAATTGAGCTGATATTAAAAGGCATCCTTATCCTGTTTAGGTTGCGGATCAAATCATCTGATGCTATCCCGTAACCTATTCTCAATCCTGCAAGGCCATATATTTTGGAGAAGGTCCTGAGCACAACCAGATTGGGCATTTTTGCCGCATATGATATGGTGTCAAACCTGTCTTCATCGCCAAGATATTCATAATATGCTTCATCCATTACAATGAGCACATCCTGCCTGACTGTTTCTAGAAGGTATTCAAACTCGCTTTTTGTTATTATTGTGCCGGAAGGATTATGAGGGCTTGCTACAAAAACAATCTTTGTTTGCCGGTTTACTGAGGAGGCTATTTTTTTTACATCCTGCCTGAATCCCTCAAGCGGAATCTTAACCGCCGAACCTCCGCATTTGAGCGCAGATTTTTCATAAATCAGAAAATTGGGGTCCGCAGTCACAATATTGTCGCCTTTATCAACAAAGCAGTCGCAAATCATCTCTATTATCTGGTCGGTGCCGTTTCCCATTATCACATTATCTGGCCCGATGCCATAATGAGCCGAAATTTTTTGCCTTACTTCCCTTGCATCACTGTCCGGATAATAATTCACTGTCCCGATATTTTCAGAAAGTATTTTTTTTACAGCATCACATGGCCCGAACAGGTTCTCATTGGATGCCAGCTTATATACCTGGCTGATATTATAGGCAGCTTTTATTTCTTCAATTGTGCGTCCTGCCACATACTCCGGCAGTTCATTTAACCACTTTTTTATCTGAGGTTTCATCTTCAAACCTTACCTTTATTGAATTATTGTGTGCAACCAGGTTTTCATAACCTGAAATGCATTCTATATATTTTCTTTCGGCAGCAAGCATGTCCCTGTTATAAAATGCCACGCTGCTTTTTTTGCAGAAATCATAAACCCCGAGAGGCGATGAAAACCTTGCATTCCCGCCAGTGGGTATTACATGGTTGGTACCGCAGATATAGTCGCCAGCGGCAACAGGAGTATAGTTTCCCAAAAATATTGCACCCGCATTTCTAATACCTTTAAGTACAGATTCAGGTTCGCTGACTGCAATTTCAAGGTGCTCAGGGGCAATGGCATTGCTTATCCTTACAAGAAAATCAATTTCCGGATTAAATATTATCCTGCAATTTTTTTCAAGCGCGCTTACTGTGACTTCCCTGTTAAAATCACCTCCATACAAATCCTGCAGTTTTTCTATCTGCAAATAAACCTGTGAAATCGTGTCATTGGCAATTTTAATATCTGATGTAAGAAGTATGCTTCTTGCATCAGGGTCATGTTCCGACTGCGACAGCAGGTCCGCTGCAATAAAAGCAGGGTCGGCGCTTTTGTCTGCTATTATAAGAACTTCGCTCGGGCCTGCAAGGCTGTCTATTCCCGTGATGCCGTAAACAAGTTTTTTTGCAACAGTAACATAAATATTTCCTGGACCGGCTATTTTTTCCACTTTCTTAATAGTTTCTGTGCCATATGCAAGCGCAGCAATTGCCTGGGCGCCGCCAGCTTTATATACCTCATTTATGCCAAGCCAAGCAAAAAGGTATAAAAGCACCTCGTTTATTCTGCCGTCTTTTTGGGGAGGAGTAAATACTGCTATCTCAACCACGCCTGCCACATGCGCCGGCACAAAAGTCATAAGCACAGAAGAAGGGTAGATGTACCTTCCTCCTGGAATATACATTCCGGCTCTTTCAATACAGGACATTACCTGGCCGAGTTTTTTACCTTTTTGGGGCATTATATACCATGATTTTGGCTCTCTTTCAAACTGGGCCCTGTGGTATTGCATCAGGTTTTCGTATGCAACATCAAGTGCTTTTACAAGTTCAGGATATCTCGCAGATACTTTTTCGGCTGCAGAAGAAATTTCCTGCTTGCTTACCTGGATGTCATCTATGCTTGTCACATTTTGCCCTTCATATTTTCTGCAAAATGAAAGAAGCGCCTTATCCCCGTTTTTTCTTATATCTTCAATTATTGAAGATACGACTGCTACAACTTCAGGTTCAAATGAAACTTCCCTTTTAAGAAGGTAGCCGACATCTTCTATACCTGAAGGTTTTTCTACTTTTAGAAAATCATATTTCATATAAGTAATTTAAAAACAAACTGTATTTGCTGAAATATCCCTGTTAATATATTAAAAAAAACTGATAAATACAAGAATAATGGATGCTCTTTCAAACAATAAAAAAATGGCCGTAAAGAAAAAAATGCTGCTTCATACCTGCTGCGCAAATTGCATGCTTTACCCGGTTTCAATCCTTTCAGCTGATTATGATATTACGCTGTTTTTTTACAACCCCAATATAGGCCCAGAGCAGGAATATAAAAAAAGGCTTGAAAGTGTAAAAAGAGCAGCAGCCTCACTCGGAATTGATTTAATTTTGCCTGATTACGAACCCGATGTCTTTACTGAACTTGCATCCGGATTCAAAGATGAACCAGAGGGCGGAAAAAGGTGCGGCGTTTGTTTTAAGTTAAGGCTATCAGAAACAGCAAAATATGCCGCCAAAAATAATTTTGATATTTTCAGCACCACACTGACAGTAAGCCCCCACAAGAACAGCCAAATAATAAACAGCACATGCAGACAGCTTTCTGAAAAATACCACATTGATTTCTATGCTGCAGAATTTAAAAAGCAGGATGGCTTTAAAAAAACCATGCTTCTTTCAAGCAAAATGGGAATTTATAGGCAAAACTACTGCGGTTGCATTTACAGTATCTGATGTTTTTACAGGTAATCAGCTTGTGAGTAATTTTAGTTTTTCCAGTACAATACTCAGGGTCAAGCTGTCAAGCTTGCATATATATTCAGCAATTCTTACTCTCCAGTCAAGGCTTCGCAACTGGTCTGCAAGTATAACTCCGTGTACCGGGCAGCTATCAGGAATTTTAACTTCAAAGGGATACCCTTTTATAACTGAAGTTACATGACAGAAAATTGCAAGGCCTATTTTTTTATTATATGAATAGGGCGACAGTACCATGACAGGTCTTCTTCTGGACTTTTCATGTCCGGTATGCGGATTCAGGCTTATCCAGGCAATATCTCCTCTTGAAGGGATGTAATTGTCTACCATATTTCTTTACCTTCAGGACCGTCTATTAAAATTTCTTTATGAATATTTTCCTCGCTTACCTTTGACAGCAGATCATTAAGATCAACCTGGACTATTTCAACAGGCTCTATAACTATTTTTTTATCTGCAACTTTTATTTCCACAGCAGAATTCTCCTTAAGCTCCAGTTCTTTTGTAAATACACTGGGCAGCCTGATGCCAAGGCTGTTGCCCCATTTTTGAATTTTTGTTATCAATTCAACCTATCATTGTTATTCTCAAATATATACAATGTATATACATTATTTTTGTGGTTTTATCAACCTCGTCTTCCTATTGCCTACCCGAGAACAAGTGCCGGATTTATAAGAACTCGCTTTTGAATCCTCCTGGTATAAAATACAATTAACTGCCGTGATTTCTGCCCCATTTAGTGATTGTTTAACTAAATAGGTGGATTTTTTATAAAAAAAGCAGGTGTAGGAAATAAATTCAAGAAGAACTGTGACATTAGATGATAATTTCTTGACAAAAACAATTGATGGTAATAGTATTATATATAATATTGGAAAATCACTTCTAATAATTTAATAAAATATTAGAAACTATAATACAATAACTAAATAATGGTCGAGAATTTATTAAAATACAATCGCCATTGGGAAAAAGGATTTTATTATCCCTATAACAAAAAAAGAGAAATTTTAAGTAATCTTTTAAATTACCTGGATGAAAAACAAATAATTGAACTGGTTGGATTAAGAAGAGTCGGGAAAACCACGCTTTTATTTCAGGTGATAAACAACCTACTGGATAAAGGTTTAAATCCCTTATCAATCTTATACTTTACTTTTGATGAAGAAACACCAAGTATAGATGATCTGCTTGCTTCATATTCATACCAAACACAGATAGATTTTAAAAAAGAGAAAATTTATATCTTTTTAGATGAAATCCAGAAACTTTCATTCTTTCAAAATCAGTTAAAAGTTTATTATGACTTATATCCAAATCTAAAATTTTTTATATCCGGCTCAACATCACTTTTTATAAAAAAGAAAACACAGGAAAGTCTTGCGGGAAGAGTGTCAAGTTTTTTCCTCAAACCACTTAACTTTTCAGAATATCTTTATTTTATAGAAAAAAGCCAAATTCTTGACAAACCACTTATTTATAGAAAAGAAATTGAAAAAGAATTTGAAATATTTCTTTCTAATCAATTTATAGAATCAATAGAAATAAAAGATTCCGGCAAAAGAAAAGAATACTATAAATCTATAATAAGAAAAATAATTTTTGAAGATATACCTGCAATATTTTCTATAGAAAACCCTGAAATTTTATGGAGAGTTATTCAAATAATTGGCCAGAAACCTGGAATGATAATTGACTATCAAAACCTTTCAAGAGACCTGGGTATTTCAAATAAAACTTTAAGTTCCTATTTCTTTTACCTGGAAGAATCATTTTTAGTAAAAAAGGTCTATAATTTTTCGTCCAACTTACTTACTTCTGAAAAAAAGCTTAAAAAATTTTACCTTTCATCCCCATCTTTCTGCACATCCATTTCAGATTTTATAGAAAAAGGAAATTTAGTAGAAAATCTTGTCATATCTTTAAAGGATTATAATTTTTTCTGGAGAGATGCATACCAGCATGAAGTAGATTTCGTATTCCTGGAAAATTCAGAAGCTGTCCCTGTTGAGGTAAAGTATAAAGAAAAAATCTATGAGAGGGAATTTAAAAACCTGGAAATATTTTCCAGAAAATTTAAATTAAAAAAAGCACTTTGCTTGTGGAAAAATATTAATGAGGAAAAAATTAATCTTAAAGAACTGATAATTGAAAAAAAATCAATATATTTTCTTTAAATATTTACATTTGGCAATAATATAAATTTTAAAGGGAGCTCGACCCCGGACTGGCAATATAAAAAAATCTCAGCAACTTTGTTGAATATTATTCATCCATTTTTTCTATTTCTTCCTGCAACTTTTTGTTCCTGAACCTTTTGACCAGGTAATTTACCATTATCAGAACTGCAATTATTGTAAGGATATCAAGAATGTAAACGACTTTAAGTCCTAGGAAATAACTCGAATCAATCCTGTAGAATTCAATTATGCTTCTATAAACTGCATAAACACCCAGGTAGGTAGTCAATATCAGCCCTGCGGGAAATTTATCCGGCCTTTTTTTGTAAAGGCGGTGCAGTAAAAGAAGAAGGCCGCAAAGAATAAGGTTTGCAACAAATTCATAAAAGAAAGTCGGGTGGAAAAATTCTGAATTGGAATATTCCACGGGCCTGTAAATCGGGTCTATGTAAATTCCCCATGGAAGGCTAGTCGGCATCCCGAATGCTTCCTGGTTAAAATAATTGCCCCATCTTCCTATTGCCTGGCCAAGAACAAGTGCCGGAGCTATTATGTCGGCCCATAACCAGAAATCTATCTTTCTTATTTTGCAGAATACAGCAAGAGCAAGCACTCCGCCTACCATTACGCCCTGTATTGCAAGGCCGCCCTGCCTGAATGCAAATATATATGACGGATTTGCTGCATAATATGACCAGTTCACAATTACATGCAAAAGCCTTGCTCCAATGACCCCGAAAATAACCGCAAACGGGGCAAAGTTTATGACTTCATCAGCTTCCTTGCCTTTTGATACCAGTGTACCGTCAGGAGCCTTAAACGTCCTTGGCCTGTCGCCCATCCTGTATTTTGCAATAAAATATGAAAGTATAATGCCAATAATAAGTGCGAGTGCAATAAGTATGCCATACCATCTGACTACAAAATTGCCAATAGTAAAAGCAATTGGATCAACAGCTGTCAAAATGACCCTCCTTTTTAAAAGAAAAAAAAATTTATATTAATAAATTTGCGTTTTTAAAAAACAATGAAAAATAATAACACATAACAAAAAAAATCAGTATTATTTTTTAAATGCTTCCTTAAATACTGAGCCTCGACAGGAATGGGAACCAGGACATTACATAACCCAATATTTTAGTCATATAATCCAGGACAAATATTATACCGAGAATAATGAGAAAAACTCCCGATATTATAGAAATAAGGTTTAAATGCCTGTTTATCCTCTTCAACAGATTCGAAAAAAAACTTATAAATATACTTGCAAGAATGAATGGCAGTCCAAGCCCTGCAGAAAAGACCACAAGCAGTAAAATTCCCTGTCCAAGTGTTTCCATCCTGCTTGCAAGCAACAATATTGCAGAAAGAATCATGCCGACACACGGCACCCATCCGAATGAAAAAATAACACCGAAAAGAAAGGACCAGAGATAGCCGGTCTTTAACGACTCAGGCATATGAAGCCTTTTTTCCATATTTAAAAATGGTATCTTAAAAAGCCCTACATAGTGGAGCCCGAAAATTATAAGTATTGCTCCTCCTATCCTGCCTATGATGCCAAGGTAATTCTTCAGTAGCTGGCCGAAAAAAGTGGCCGTGGAACCTAGGGCAATAAATACTATTGAAAATCCAAACACAAAAAGCAGGCTGTTAAAAAATGTATACAGCCTGTCAGAAAATCTTATCTTCTCGCTCTTGTATATCGCATTGCGTGACATTATCCCAAGGTAGACAGGCACAAGCGGAAGCACGCACGGGCTTATAAAGGATAGTATCCCTGCAAGAAAAGCTGAAAAAACTCCCACTTCCAACATAATTTAATTTCCCTGTTAAATAGATTCTTATTATTTTAAAAACTTACTGCCCGCTTTCTGCCTGCAATGCAGCATCAATTGCTTTGGTAAGCATATCCTTTGTCATCATCCCTACCTGGTTAAAAAATACTTCACCATTGCCGTTAAGCACAAATGTGGTAGGTATTGCAGTAATGCCCCATTTGCCCATAATTGTGTCTTTTGAGCCGTCAATAAGCGTGGGATAATTAATCTTATATTCCTTTGTAAAATCATTTAAGGATTTTACATCATCATCAGAGACCCCCAGGAACTGAATGCCCTTGTCCTTATATGCATTATAGGTGTCTACAAAATCCGGTATCTCTGCCCTGCAGGGCGGGCACCATGTGGCCCAAAAATTGAGTACCACTATTTTACCTTCAAAATCATGTAATGAGACCTCGTTTCCTTCCAAATCAAGAAGTGTAAAATCATTGGCATAGGCTTTTTCTGTTTCTGTTGTGCTGCTGTCTTTTGCAGTTTCTGTATTTGACGCAGATTCTGTGCCTGTGTCCCGAGTCGTTTCCGATTCAGATGTCCCCACCTGGCTTCCGTCGGGTTTATCATTAAGTTTTATCGGCAGATCCGCCAGGCAGCCCATAAATATAAACAACATTAATATTGATAAGATTACAATACTTGAAACTGCATAAAATACTTGCCTGCCTGTTTTTATTTTCTTCACTGGTAAAGTATTTCCTGATATCCCGTTATATTTATTTTTTCTCTCCATTACCAAAATTACCTCCTTTCATTTTAAAAAGTGCTGGTTTTTGCAAAATCATATACTTCTTGAAGTAAATCCGGGTTTTTCTGTACATCACCCTTAAAATCTATATTGTTATAAAGAAAATCTGCATAGTATTCAATATATATGACATCAAAAAAAGCCCGCATGATTTTTTTTGTACAGTCAAAAATACTTTGGGGCTTAGAACCCGCACATGAAAACAGAATGCCTTTCCTGCCTGGTTTTACATCAAGCTTGCTGCCAAGTTCATATTTTAGTGCCCAGAACCTCTGGAACCTGTCTATGAAAGATTTAAGCTGGCCTGATACCGATGTAAAAAAGATCGGGCTTCCTACAATCAGCAAATCACAATCTATTATCTTTGGATAAACCTGCTGCATCCCGTCATTTACAATGCACTGCCCGTCCGTTGAACAATGCCTGCACTCCCTGCATGGTGAAATACCGGTTTCAGAAACCATTATCCTGTCAATAATGATGTTTATTTGCGGATTTTTGCCCAGTTTATCATTATCGCCCACGCCGCTTAAAAAACTGTTTAAAAGCTCATCAGTATTTCCTCCCCTTCTGGGGCTGCCATATAATGCTACTATTTTAAAATCACTTACCATAACCTGTGACTGTTCCTTTCAATAAAGTTTAAACTTTTGCCAATCTTTATAATTTCAGCCTCATTAATTATCAAGAAACATTTCAAAACTTATTTTTTGGCCCGGCTCGATGATTAAAAATCCGCCATCCCAGTCGCAGGATACCAGCTTTGAAAAAAATTCGTCAGTTCCGGCTATTTCCTCAAAAGAAAGGTTGAGTTTTTCGGACTGCTCCCGGGCAATTTTGCGCCACTGTTCCGGTGCGTAATTTCCTGTATTTATATAAACGAGCCTTGTATAGTTTTTGAGCATTTCTTTTATCAGCCACTCAAGAGTTTCTTCGCCATATTTTTCCTTCATTTCCGCATAATTGCTGAGCATCGGGTTCTCGCTTTCACCTATGTAACCCCTTGTAAGGTAATAACTGCCTGGCGCTTTTGCAATCTGCTTTTTATACTCCTGTGCAGAGCCCAGGAAAAGTGAAATACAGTCGTCACATTTTGGAAGGACCATAATTGCTTTTTTTGAAACAAGGCCGTCAACAGATTTTCCGCACAGGCCATATCCCAGCACTATGATGTCATAATCCTGGGAATTATCTATTTCCTTCTGGAGAGTCTCACGCAGGTAATCGCTTCTCTCATGAAGCCTTTTTTCAAATTTGATTATTTCCCAGTTCTGCGGAAGCCTGTCTTTTACTTCATCATAAACAACATCACATGTTATGAACTTTACTTTTTTATCTTTTAAATCAGGCTTATCCAATTCGACCTCCATCATAAATCGCTAAACTTATAATCTTCGTGCCCAGCTCAGGTATGAACCATTCAGGTTTTTGACATTCTTAAAATCATTATTTTTGAGAATCCTGTAAGCAAGGTAGCTCCTGTAACTAGTCCTGCAATGAACAACTATCTCACTTTCCTTATCAAATTTTACTAAATTTGACCTTAATTCATCAACAGGCATATTTATTGCACCTTCGATGTGCCCCATATCAAATTCCCGCCTGGTCCTGACATCCAGTATAACAGGGCTGTTTCCTGAAGAGATCCTATCTTTTAATTCTTCAACATCAATGGTATCATACCGGCCATTCTTTAAGTTTTCACCTATCATTCCAATAATATTTAATGAGTCTTTTGCAGAACCATATACAGGATGGTACCCAAGATTCAGGTGAGCCAGCTCCCAGATTTTCATTCTGGCTCTTATTGCAACAGCCATGGTATCCAGTTTCTTGTCCACGCTTTCGCGCCCAATTGCTTCAAAACCTAAAATAGTCCCCGTATTTTTTTCATAGACTGCAAGCATATGTATCATATGAGCACCCGGATAATATCCTGCATGGTTCAGGTAATGAAGCTCTATCTTTGCTGCATTCATACCAATTTTTTTTGCCTGTAAAAAACCCAGGCCCGTCTTAGCTATGGATACATCCAGTATTTTTATTATTGAAGTGGGTATGCTTTCGCCAGACTTCTCCTGTCCGCCGGCTGCATTGCTGCCTGCACATCTTCCCTGCATATTGGCAATAAATGCAAGGTTATATGCCTGCTTTTTGCCTGTCAGGAAATCAATGCACTCACAGCAGTCCCCTGCTGCATAAATATCAGGCTGGCTTGTCTGCATGAATTCATTTACTGAGATTGCACCTGATGGCCCGATATCAAGCCCGCAATTTTTTGCCAGGTTTACCTGTGGTTTTGTCCCTGTACCGATAAATACAAGGTCCACAGGCAGTTGCCTGCCACCTGCAGTAACAATAGAAGTAATTTTACCGTCTGAGGTTTTATCAATACTTGCGACCTCTTCATTTTTAATAAGCTCGACACCCTTTTCGGAAAGGTAATTTTCCATATATTCGATAATTTCATAATCAAACATCGGTAAAATCTGGCTTGTCTTTTCAATTACTATGACATGAAAACCTTTTAAAAGGAAGGCCTCAAGGACCTCAAGTCCTATATACCCTCCTCCAAGTATCACAGCATTGACTCTATCTTTAGCGCCGTCATCAGTTCTGGACCCCGCTATTGCATCTCCACTTTCTTCGCTATTTAAACCTTTCGTGGCAGCATTCCTGTTGTATAAAAAATCAATATAATCTTTTAATCTTTCTGCATCATCAATTGTTTTAAGAATAAAAACATTTGGCGAGCCCTCTATACCATTTGTATAAATTACAGGATCGGAACCGGTTGTTATTATCAGTTTATCATAATTATCAGTAAATATTTTTCCTGTTGTAAGGTCCTTAACCTCAATTCTTTTAGCACTTGAATCAATTTTTGTTACTTCATGAAGAGTTTTAACACTTAAATTAAACCTTTTTCCAAATTGCGCAGCGTCATTAATCATCAGATTGCTGATATCGGTTATTTTACCCGATACATAATAAGGCATGCCGCATGTTGAAAAAGAAATATATTTATACTTTTCATAAATTACTATTTGTGCATCTTCAGACATTCTTCTTGCCCTGGCTGCTGCTGATGTACCCGCTGCAACCCCGCCGATAATTATGATTTTATTACTGTCAGGCATAAAATTATCCTCCATACCTGTATTGTATTTTACAGGCAATCACCCACTAATGAGCGATTGCCTGTTTTTAAAGAAAATAAAAAACCTTTATAAATTATCAAAAATAAAATAACACGAGCTGGGTATCATCGGTCAGCAAAAATAATCATGTGACCATATTATCTGCTACAAAATCCATCATTGAACTTATCTCTATGCCCATGCCATAATGTTCATTGAGGTTGCCAATCTGCAGCCTGCAATTTTCACAAGGTGTCACAACTATTTTTGCTCCTGTCTTTTTTATCTGTTCATATTTCAGTTTCCCGGTCTTTAACCTCAAATCTTCAAATTCAGGCATTGCTACGAGCCCTCCCCCGCC